>OOFW01000068.1_pt1 | contig 13773 bp, 8 predicted proteins | sample 1670271 | NCBI WGS metagenome assembly OOFW01 (sample SAMEA98137918, study PRJEB22522) | marine metagenome | biome: marine biome; feature: marine water body; material: sea ice | place: Arctic Ocean | collected 07-Sep-2015 | depth 1.32 m
CCATATGGGTGACTCAACAACGGAATGCTTATGACCTGAAGCGTCGTGGTGAGCAGACTTCGTTGACGCCGTTGCGCGAGGCAAAACTCGATGCCATTGGATTTCCTTGGTTTGTAGGAGGTAATACTGAAGAAGGCGCCCCTGCTGCTGAAGGTGTATCCAGTGCAGCTCGACCTGAGGTGGTAAGAAGTGAAAGCAAAGTCAAAAGTGAAAATAACGGAGTTGCTAGCCCTGATCGCATTGCAAGTGGGTAGAAATAGCGGCGTTGCCCTTGCCTGCTATCTCCACTGGTTTTCGCCTCCTCAGCGAAACGAGCCAGCATAGAGCTATGCGTCCTCTTCATTTGTCGGGTTGAGCCAACAAATAGCGGCAACACCCCCAACCACAAGAAGGACAATGGCAGCTTTGCCGAATGGGTTGAGACTGTTGAGGTTATCATGTTGTCGGAAAATAAATCTTCTTCTTGGTGGACGTAGTACATGTTTGCAGTGGGATGATAGTCGTGGTTCTTGAGGTTATTTGTGACCCTTCTAGTACACATTTAATTTGTCGTTTTACTGTCTATGTCCTATGCCTACGTACCGGTAGACTAGCCAAGTTTGTTCCGTTTGATGCATGCATCCGCCAGCAAGACGACGATCTCGAAGGAGATATAGGAATCGGTAGGCTACTAAGCTTGACGAGAAGGGAGTTCCTTCCGGACCAGTGTTGCGGATAGGATGCAGATCAATCGTATCGCATCAGAGAGCCGCAATATTCATGGCTGCTTATCAATAGTCATTTATTCCTGCTACTCAACTATCAGAGGTGATCATCTAGTAGCAGTGAAATCGCCCACCCCGCTTTTTAAGTCACCTGTTTGCTAGGGGATGCTCATTTATGAATGCCGGGGAGATTTTTAAAGTCATCACCAATTCATCCCTGATTTCTAAATCGCCCCCCAAATCGGGTTATCTGACTTTTTGGTCTCCTGGGTGATTTTAAAACCACCCCCATTTCTTACAACAGGTTCACTAGACTCACCCCTCTCCAGCGCTTATTTCTAGTGAGTAGTAGTACTACTAGCGATAGACATGCGTTTTTAGTTTACTGTGCTAATTATTGGCCCTGTAGGTCAGCATATTGCTGCTACTGTGCTGTAGACTGTGGTACATAATTCTCTACATCCGTTTGGTACAAGACACTTTATTTTTTTTAGAGTACCCCCCCACGGTATGTATCGGCACCTGCGGATGTCAATTGTTTGCTCTCGCTCTCCATCGCTGTCAACCCCTCTCTCTCTTCATCGCTGGACTTCAGACCTTGTTGTCACATTCACCTTTTCTGTGAAACTGCCACTTGTTTCATGTGTACACCTTTAACGGGCTGTCCCGGTATTGCACCGTAACAGCGTTGAATCGTCGGCTTTCTTGTTTTCTTGTTTTTTTGTTTTCCTTTTTTTCTTGATGTGTGGCATACCGTCCTGTACAATCCCAGGCCTTTTCTGCAGTAGGACAGATTCTTGGAGATTCTGTCCTACTGCAGAAAAGACCTAGGTTTTTACATACACATTTCCAATACTATCCTTTACATGTTTCTGTCTGCCACGTACTTGTTGATAGCCGTTTCTTTTTTCGCGCGTTTTTTCTTCCCTTGTTCTCCCTTCCAGCTTATCGGCATCTGCTCTACCAGGTACCAATCGACACCATCACCGCGCTCTTGTATCCAAGTCCCCCCTGCACATAACCTCACAGCCACAACAACACCTTTTCTCCAGATAGGTGAAGGAGAGAATCTCGAATTGGCAGACAAGGCTTCAAGAATCTCGGTCCTTGGTATCGGCTCAATCCCTACTGACCACCCGTTCCAACCAGCAGTGTGTGTGTTTCCATCTCTATTCGAACCTGACCCCAAGTAGTCACCCCTGACAAGTGTGTCAAAAACGATTTTTCCCACTTAAAAGGTACTGAAACCACGTGGAACACTACTAGAAGAAATTTATTGTCAGACAATACCCAGCAGACACCCCTGTCAGAAGTGTCATACAAGTATTTTGTGTTGTGTCGTACATCCTGGAAGTCATCATGGTCGTCGCCCTTCAGGAACCCAAACATTCACAACCCAACATACGCGACCAACCCCAAGGATCCAGTAGTGATAAGGCTGATAGGTCCAATCCTGGATCCAATACGGAAGGCAATGGGAGCGAGGAAGAGGAATCTGTCTCTGTCTCAAAAGCAAAAAGGTAAGAGTATTTTGATGTGAATACCCCTGTGGTTAGACAGCTATCTTACGTTTGCTTTCCCCATCAGTGACAAAGACATGAGGGTTGATGGTTCTTTTGGAAATAGTAATGTTGAATCAAGTGAAGAAGATGATTCCTCTGAGTTTAAAGCCAGCGATGATGAGTCTTATAGTGTTGGTTCTGATTGCAAAAAGAGGTTGTCTGCCGCAACAACTCCTTCGAAGAAGTCTTTCAGACCAACATGGTTGGTCAACAACGGATTTGGGTTTAATCAGGCATCATCAGAATGCATTTTTCTTGTCAACAAGATTACTCCAAGAAACCAGACGGCTCTTACACAGCACATATTTAGTTCTCCTTTTATTTTACTCTGTGCCGCCTGGTCCGAACGTGGAAAATCTCATTACTTCCATGAATCAGCACACGTTGTCCAGAGTACTGCCGATGAGGTTGGCATGACCCTTTCTGACTTTCTATTTGTCCATGGATGGGCTCTATCCAGGAGAACTGACTACCCCCCCCGTCCATATGAAATTCGCTATTCCGCATTCCAGGCTGGACTTGAGCAATTTGAAGAAAAGGGTATCATCCAGGATTTTCGTCACAAAAATATGTTGATCTTTCGCTTTAACAACTTGATCACCAGACTTGATAATTTTCTTCGTGCAAAGAAGGACGTTGATGTGGGTGGACGACCTTTAAAAACAAATCATGTCAATTGCAATGTTGAAACAGATTCCAGACCATCGGTTGATGAATGGATGCAAAGGTCTTCCTCAAAAGCAACACCTAGGCTTAGACCACCCACTACTCTGATCCACAAGATGAAAGCCTTCACTCAACACTACCAGCTTTGTGTGAGTGTAACACATATTATATTTGGACCGACGATTGGAAAGAACAAGATAAATAATGTGTTCCAATGGGTTCACCGCATTTTTGAAGAATGTTCAACTCATCGGAAGGTCTTGGAAGGGCTTGTTAATCTTTGCCTTCTATACCCAACCCAGGAAGTCATCACTACATGTGCGATTGAAGTCACCGAGTCACTTAGTCAACCGCATCTTATATTGGTAAACGCCGAAAGAAGTGTCAAGGGGAAATCACTGGACGAGTACCATGAACAGCTGCTTGTGGAAATGCCGAAATTATTTCCCCAGAACTCTCGCATATACATTGGTCGCAGCACGGATAAAAACAATGTCTTAATTCGCCTGCGTATTATTCATCTTCTTGAAAATCTGAATGGTGGTACAGGCAAGCGGAAGAGGGGAGATATATCTGGTCAACCAGCGCCCGGGGTTCCACCTCCTAAACAAAATCGGTCTACTATAGCTCTGCCTGCAGATGAAACCATTGACGACTCAATCCAGCACGGATGCAGTTCAGATGATGGGCAATCTAATTGCCCGGCCATGTCGGAATTCTTTGACGGACTACAGCCAAACTTTGAAACTATGGCGCTCGATCAAGCTGAGGCTCAGGCAATTAACATGGAGTCACTACGCCGTTTTCCATCTACTACGGTCACCTGTGACGTGCAACAGAATATACCAAGTCCAGAATCGTTTGAGACAGAGCTGGAACAACGTTTCCTCTCCGATCAAGTTCGGCCTGCTCGCATGGCTGACATTCTGGCAATGCGGCCTCAACTTGTTGTTGAGGATCATCAAGATGGAATAAGGCGAATCATGGATTGTACTGCCTTTGAGTTCTACATGAATTCGTCTTTGAGGAGTAGGAGACATCGTTTCACCTATAAGGGGGAAGAGCCTACCTTGGATTCCGCATCATCGGAGCTTATCGTTCTTGCTGTACCACCCCGGAGAAGTTACCTTAGGGAAAAGAATTTTATTGTTCTCCGTCACGATCACGATATTGTTCAGGAATGTTTCAGTGGACTTCGCATACCCTTTGGTCAATTTGCGTATCTTATTTGCAAGTCCAATAATACTTGTAGTTCACGCGATGGAGGAAAGTACAATGGTTACCGTATTGATTGGGGTACACCTGATCACTCATATGATACTAGCACGGAACGAGGAGATGGAGTTCCTTGTCCGCCATTGGCGCTGACTGGTTGTGCACCGTTTGAAACTCCTGCTGGTTCTTCTCTTGTTAAGATAACTGGTATTCTGTATGATAGAATACAAGTGGCCATGGATCGTGCGTACTCTGCATTGAAGATACGTCGGGCATATGACAATCCTGTACGGGAATCTCTTTTTGCGGAAAAGATCAGAACATGGTTCGGTGGGAAAACATGCAGAGGCGAGTGGATGACCTTGCAGCTAAAATGTATTTCACGGAAGGACAAAACGCTGGAACATGTTGACACTAAAAATTGTTGCACACCCAATTACGACGTCACGGCCGCTTTCTGTGTAATGTTTTACGACACGTTTGGCATGTTGTGGAGTTTGAAATTCTTATTGAATTCACGGGCCGCTCCAGGTCACTATTTGAAGAAAGAGATAACTTACTCGCGGCTGATTGCAGTGATAACATCGTATCTGGAGTCATTGGATACTGATTATGATACCTACCTCCGTGCATGTATCCAGAGACCACTGGTTGGTAAGGTCACATGGCAAAACTTCCGTGACTTCTTTCTATTTGAACATTCGCCTTGGGAGGTTCTTCCGGCCTTCAAATCGAGCCACATACATGTTAAGTTATTGGCCATTCGGTCTGCTCCTACCCGCAACTATTGGGAAAGTGCCCCAGTGCATCGAATAAGACAGGCCCGGTTATTATCAACGTCAAGATCACAGGTGGTTGGTCTGATGCTCCCATGTTTGTTTCAACATGACTGGACATATGTCTGGATAATAATGGGAATACTTCTGGAGGAGAAGGATCCTTTAATTGATTGGCGTGAAGATCCCCCAGCAGCCTATTATAGTATGTCCCTAAAGACCCTAGGGAAGTTCGTTGGTGGGCCTTTCCGAAGGTTTAGTCCGTCTGGTATTGATTTCGAAAAAACCTTTCTCGGATTGGAAAACAAGAAAAGGAAGGATACGACCATTCACGTTCTGGAATGTTTAATTGACGACCTATCGCAAGACCCCGTCCATTCATGTCAATCCTTGGAACGGAAAGTTCAAGAGACATTGCCAAAACTACAATCACTTGGGGCCCAAATTGGAGAATTCACACTGTTACTATTCATCAAATTGGCGGGTCTGTCGGGTTTGCTACAAACAGGGGTATCAGCGCTAGCCTACAGCTACCCAGTAAAAAACAAGGGTTCCGCCAAAGCTTTGGTCGGTGCATATGTGCTACCAGCCGATCATTTGTTTGCAATGGATGTTTTAATGAAGGCACTTGGTTTGGAGGAGGCTACTTCGGAAATGATGGAATCCTTGCTCTGTGAATCCCATAAAGATGGTATACCTCTTGATGTATTCTTCTATGGTCAGAGCCTGTACATAATCGAAGAACATGACAAACATTACCAAGTTTTGGAGAAGAAATTCGGGACAGACAGTTGGAATATACTGCAGTAAATATGTTTATGTATTGGTTATATAATTCTAAAACTTATAACCAGGAAGACACTTTTTGAATAACTTTCCTGGCATGAGTTCGGTAAGTTTTTGAATGTATCTTGTTGCGTTTGCCTTGTTCCTCGATGTTGCAGATGTACCAACCACTGTTGCTGCTTCTATCTTCCTTAGGTTCATACTCGCCTCGATTCTAGCCTTCGGAAAACTCATAGCAAGGGTTGGATCTAGGTATAGCAACTGTGACGTTTCCAACATATTGCGACGGAGAACCGCATGAAACCTCAGGTTACCTTCATTGCCATAGTGACCAGCGTGCCACTGCCTTTCCGGTAGTAGTAGCGCTGTTCCAAAGGGAACATGGTAGAAGAAGTCACTCACTGTTACCTTCTTGACTTCGAGCGGGTCCATCGACGTACCCACCTTACCAAAAGCACTTTCAATAACCTCCTCCACCTTGACATCAACGTTGGCAATCCTGAGCGACAACCCCTCTACTGTCAATGGCATGTGGAGGATGTAGTTTTGTTTGTCCTTCTCTACTTTATATGCCAGCGGTGAATCAACGTGTATCTCCTGATGAGCGGCGGTCTTCGTGGAAACGAAACCAGGATGGAACGAGAACTCGTCCTCCGACTCCAATGCTTCTTTTAGGCTTGCTGTCAACATTGTTCCGAGACTGTCCAGGGTGTACACCCCCGCAACGCTCATGACGGCGTTATTCTCCCATGCATTATCCCACAAATTGGCATTGGCCGACACCTTGCTCTTCATCCAATTAAGCATATAATAATCAGCTCCTCCCGTTGACGGCACCAGGTCACCGGAAGCGTCGACGGGCTTATTGTCACCATCCCTCTGTAAGTCAATTGAGACTTTACCGGCATTATACTCCCTGTTGAATTCGTCGCTGAAACAATGGATCAACATTTGTATCATTATCCCATGTGGGATGGGATCCAGAAGGAAAGCACCTGACAGGCGACTGTCATTTGCAGACACCATAACGATCTTTCCTAGCTGGGCCTTCCGGCGCTGATATGATATCCTGTTGCCATCCCGTTTGGCAGTCTTGATTTCCTCCGGACTCATCTTTGAATCTTCTTTATTCCTTTCTCTATATGTTTTCTGGGTCACATTCTTCAAGCGCCTGTGGTCCTCGTATTTGCGGAACTCTTTTTCAATTGCCGCAGCCTGTCTCAGTTTTGTGGTCACCTTTGTTCGCCCTTTCGCTTGATTCTTGGACTTTGCTGTAATCTTTGATGGCATCTTTGTCTTGGCGTCAACACCCTTCTTGGTTGTCTTCTTCTTGGCGTTGGTAGCCTTTGCTATTCGCCCCCCTGCGGGAAACTTTGCTGGAATCATTGGGTCATCCTTCTTGGCGTTGCCACGGGCCTTGTTAGTGTCGCCCTCTGTCCTCTCACTGTTTGCATGGGTCCCCACCTTATAGCTATTCATCTTCTCTGCATTTGCCATCAGCGCTGGAATCACTGCGTCATCCTTCTTGCTGTTGTCACGGGCCTCGATGGTGCCGCCCTCCGTGATCTGATTTGCAATATCCTGGTTGTTGGTTGTCTTCTTCTTGGCGCTATTATCCTTTGCTGTTCGCCCCCTTGTTAGAAATTTTGCTGGAATCATCTTGGTGTTGCCACGGTCCTTGTTGGTGCCGCCCTCCATCCTCTCACTGTTTGCTTGGGTCCCCGCAGAAATCTTCTTGTTGTTGGCGACCGCTATATCGCCCTCCGTCATCTCGCTGTTTGCACGGGTCCCCACCTTATCGCCCTCCATTGGTACAGATTTTCAACAATGTAGGGTGTACCGGTCAATGATTCTGAGAGCACCAGATCTTTTTTTGGGAAACACAGATATTTATTTGGCGACAAGGTTTGTGTATGACATACCTGTCAGAGGTGATCACCGTACAAACCTCACTGTGATTTGCCAGTAATGACTTTTTTGATGACGCACCTGTCAGTGGTGACTTACGTCACTACTGACAGTAATGACTTTTTTGATGACGCACCTGTCAGTGGTGACTTACGTCACTACTGACAGTAATGACTTTTTTGATGACGCACCTGTCAGTGGTGACTTACGTCACTAGCATATTTGAGCCGTAACACAAGTCTACTGGCAGACGCGCAGTTGATCACAAATTCATTGATCGTTGTGTGAAACGTATTTACTCTACAACCGGAATTTGAAAGATAAAACGTGAAACCTATTGACTGCACCAGTCGAATACCCCACACAAATGCAAAAATGGAACACAAGAAGGAAGCGACGGGTGGTTTGGGAAGATATAAGTTGGGAAGGTGCCTCTTTGGAAGCGACTGGGAGCGAAGGTGGAGATTATCCCAACAACATGGAAGCGACTGGGAGCGAAGGTGGAGATTATCCCGACAACATAGGTGGAAGTGATGAATCGTCCACCGAGATGGTTAAGGTAAACAGGCCTGTGCGAACAAGGAATAATAGAAGACGTAGTCAATCAGGGAGAAAGGGAAGGACAAGTGTATTTGACGATGTATCCGACGTTTCTTCTTCAAGTATGGATGAGGAGAACAGTGTACACCCATCAGAGGATCATCCCTACCTCACTGTACAAGATGATGAGTCCATATCTATGAATGTATTTCATCAAAGTGTACATGGGAGTCGGACAGTTACATTCTTGCCACCTAACCTGAATGTACTCGAACCAACTCAGGATATAGGGGAGGGTCCAACTCAGTTTGGAGAACCCAATCATGTTGCTCCGGTGCCATTACAACCCTTTCCTATTATCATTTCACCGATAGAGAGTGCAAAAAAAGAGACACACCCAATGGGATCAGAAGACTTGTTTTTGGCCAATCTGTATTGGTTATGTACAAACACCCCAGGGATGCAACTATATATGTTTGACAGGATACTTCGAACAATAAAACATGGGGCTAAGATGGGATGTGACTTTACCAAACTGGGCAGAACATCAAAGAAAACATTCCTGGGTTACGTGAGAGAACAATTCCCCTCTCCAAAACCCATTCCAGTTACAATTGATATTGAAACTGACAATCGAGATTCACTTCTGCCAAACCGAAAGGGAAGAGAAAGAGCAACATTAATCAAATACGACGTAAAGCAGTTGATTCTGGATAAATTTGGTCAGATAGAGACATTTGGAGACATTAACAATTTGGTGGTCGACCCTGGTAACAGATGGGGTAGATTCCGGCCCCCGGTTGGGAGAAAGGATGAACTGCGTGACGGAACTGTCCACCAAGAAATGTACGAGAAAAAGAATTTGACAGAAGGTATCGACTTACTCTTTGAGGTCCAACTCTACATGGATGATACAGGGGTGACAGGAAACCAGCGGTATGGACTAACTCCAGTAATACTGACGTTTGGGATACTAAAACGTGAAGTATGTTTTCTTACCAAAAATGTATGTGTTCTTGGTTTTATACCTGACTACGACCGAAAATCATCTGCACAGAAGGCATCTATACGAGGGAGGGTAAAGGGTCGTGGCAGATCATGCAGGACTATGCACAGATTACTTGGTGCGATATTAAAGGACCTAGATAAAGCCCAAAAGGAGTTGTCAAGGGAGTTTACCTGGACACGTCTTGGTAATGAACTTAGGAGAGTTCGATTACATATGCCAGTCATTTGTTCCATAGGTGATGGAAAACAACAGGACCTCAACGCCACAAGATATGCATCGCACAAGAATGCAAAGCGGATTTGTCGATTCTGCAGAACCAGTTACATGGATGCAGACACCCCAGAAGTTGATTGTGTCGAGATAACTATTGAGGAAATAAGGACTCTCGTTCTCCAATCAAGGATAATACCAGCAGAGGGTATTTCTGCTGACAATGCTTTGGAAGTGAAGGTGGCAGCTCAAACCGCAAAACTACATTTGAAGCAGATTTGCAGCCACAATTCTCTGAATGCATTCTGGTATATAGATATTGGGGGGCAAACAAATCTTCCCCTTCCACATGATGGAATGCATATTATGTCTGGAATAATACAAAAGCTACTGAAGCTAGTATATTCACCGTTGTCAGCGGGGGAAAAGGCAAAGGTGGATGATTTGGTAGTAGAGATATTTGCAAAACCCAAATCAGCAGAGAGACGAAACTTTCCCAGAACGGACTTTTCCAGGGGTATGACTAACCTCACCATGCTAACTGCCGATGAGTGGACCGGAACTCTGTTAACAACCCTGTTATTATCTTTAACACACAAAGGGCATAATGCAATCCAAGAAGCTTTTTCAAGGGAACGTGCCAGAGCCAACCAAGAACGAACAAGGATAGTATGTGATGAGGAGGTAGTTTGTGGTCCATCCTTGGAAGGAACAAGAGTAAATGAGATGATTTTGATAGAAGAGGTCGATGATGATAACGAAACTATCAGCGGGCAGTCAACCCGGTCAGTGAGTGGTACACGAGTTAAAAAAAAAGGTAGAGTAAAACCAAAAACAAATCCTGCAAGACGACTGGACGAGGATGAGGAGCTGCCACCTTTAAACGAGATCCGCCATGGCGAATTTGTTGACTGCATAGAGGAGATATTGATTTTCCAGGCTTGGTATAGCCTCGGGTACCCCGGTATATGGGATGCTGACCACCCACCTGTTGGAACACAGTTCTTCTGGGACAAAAACTCGGTGAAAAAGCTGAGAGAAAGAATTGGAAAATTGATGACCAAAATAACCCATTGTTTCCCACGAAGGAAGGGAAATGGTTGGAAAATACAAAAGTTTCACGAACTGTTGCATTTAGCCCTGGACACTGAGCGGTACGGTATTCCAGCAAACTTTGATGCTGGATGGGGAGAAAGAGAATTGAAGACGTCTGCTAAGAATCCAGCTCGGACTTCGCAAAAGCGAAATCACCAGGATTTTTTGTGGCAGGTCAATACACGGTTGTAAGATATGAATTGCGGCGACCACATGAGAAGGGATATTCAGAACACATATGGTGAAGAGGGATTTGCTATGAAGGAATACAGAGTAGAGAGTGGTGAGAGGGAGGACACCACAGATTTAACATCGGATGACGAAGAACCGCAAGTTGGGACCTTGCCAAAAATTTCAACCCAACCTGAAAACCATACAGAGGGACCCCTAAAATGGAAGAAAGAGCATCCGCACTGGATTATGAATTGCATGAATGGGGTGAATACTCCATGTCAATGGCAAACAAGAGCTGGAAAGCTGAAAGGGACAACAATACATGAGGCGGTAGGACTGGCAATTGCAAAACACTACCAAAGACATACGTCAATCAGACTAGAAGGTTTCACAGAGTTTTTTCATTCTGGAAAAAGATTACGGGCACACCCCAACTACAGGGGTGAACGGGAATGGTATGATTGGGTAATGCTTGAATTTGAGGAAGACTGTCTGGACCATACATACAATATGGACATGGAATCAGATCCTCTGCCAAAAGGGCGCTTTCCATTCAATTGTTTTCCCTGCAAGATACTGGCTATATTCCAATCACCAACAGAAAATGAGGGAGAACTAATGGTCGTGGTTCATCCCTGTACATACTCAGACCATGAAGAAGATACACGCTTGGTGGAGGTTTGGGATCTTGACTACAAAGTAGCAAGACAGTCAGTACCAGACATCTCAGAGGATGGCAATATAAGAGATGGGTCCCGTACAATGACGATGAAAAAACCCAAGCTAATTGTGGTGCCAGCTGCAGCCATCCGGGAAAGGATATATGTGGTCGAGGAGATGCCAGGGTTCCGTGGATACATACGTCCAGATGTAAACAAAGAGCAGTCCAGCCGGGTATTATATGTGAGAAGTCGAAGATTGTTTTGGCCTTACCATTTTGATTTTTGAACATTATTAGGAAACTAAACTAGGAATTCATCTATAAAAGACGACCTGGTCGACCAAACTGGGAAGATGACAGACGGAAGGGGGAATAATTTGAAGGACGGAAGACAGAAGGACCGCGCCCAAAAAAGAGGGTGACTGTGTAAAGCAACAATAAGAAGGGACGTAGAATTGTACTGTGCAGACTACGGGGGGAATATGGGGGGTGGAGATCACACGAGGAGTAGAATTCCTACCACAGCTCCAACAAAAACGAGAAGGACTGGACATAAAATGTCATAAAATAAATCAAGAGCCACCCTGCATGGATAAATCAAGAAGAAGCGGCACGGGCCAGGTGCCATCGCTAGACAGCACCTTGTCCTCTTCAGAAGATGATGAAGAAGAAGAAGGTCAACTGATGCCACAAAGAGGAGGAAACGTAAGTGAATGTAGACAAGCAGGTATGCCAACTAGGAAAGACATAGTCATGGAGTTGTTGCGTCAAAAGAAGATCAGTGTGGCTGAGGTTCGAGGAGAGCTGAAGGAGGGACCAGAATCCATTGAGGACATGCTAAAACGATTAGAGGAGGATGGTCATTTGGAGGAAAATGAAGGAGCGAATATTCTTTTGGAGGTTCTGTCCAACAACAAGATGCCGAAATCTGTGAATCTAGAAGAAAGAGACCAGACTTCCAGTTTGAGCACACAAGGTTCGGGAGATGGAGGACAGGGTGTAAGTTTGAATTCACAAACCTCCAGCCAGAAATCTAATTCTTCAAGGACAGAAGCAGAGATGTCAATGAACAGTCAGACTTCAGGCCGAGTACGGAAATCAGGTGAGAAAGATATTGCGAGGGTTTTTAATGAGCACATATGGCCCCATTTCAAACTACTATTCAATGATGACGACATGAGGGAGGGTTCACCAATATCAAAAATTTATTTGAAACAAAAAAGAGACTCCAGTGTGATTGACCATAAGGCACAGTGGCGTATGGCAAAGAAAGTGGGTCTACGAGTATTGAGAAGAAAACGAAGCAGCGTGGCAAGCTACATGAAGGAAACATTTATCGGTAAGGACTTGAGAGTATTATTTCTGACTTGTAACAGTATTCACTCACATACCTGTTTGATGCCTTCCGGTAGGTCTGTACTGTAGGACACGAATGAAAGTACAGTTAGGGCAGGTGTGGTATGATCTTGGAGACTATCATCAACTACGAGCAAAACCAGAGGCCTTCTTTAACTTCTGTATGTACTTCTTGCCAATTGTTACGGGCCGGTTGAACTTCAGACAGGATCGGGTTATCATGGCAATATCTGATATTGCAACAGTAAGTGATGAGGCCTTTGCCCTCTTGTTGTTGGAAAACAATTGGGATAAGTGGAAGGAGCAAGCTTATGTTCGTTACAGGGAGATAATGGAGGCAGAGGAGAGTAGCATCAATGAGGACATGGACCTAGAGAAGCAACAGGAAGAGGCACGGAAAAAACGTAAGGATATTCGAGCCAGGGCACAACGTTCTGGAACGGAAAAAACCAAAAGAGTAGAAGCAGAATTGAAGAAAAGCAGCTTCTTCAATCAGTCGCTGTGGACTGATGGAAAGAGAACGGGATATAAATTTGAGGGATGGTCAGTGGAGGGTATGACGAGGTTCAATGAGTTAACATCGACAGTTGCAATGGACCGAAGAACCCCTCAGGCGCAAGGGGTGGAGCAAAAGCTAAGAGACCTTTGGGAAAAGGCAGAAACAGCAGGTAAATCAAAATGGAGGAAGCGGAGTAGGACAGAGGAGGAATCCAATGAAACTGAAACCAGACCTATGCGGTATCAGCTACCACCTGACACATTGGAATTACTAGCCAAGTTGGAAGACCCATCTAATCCAATGGAAATGACTGGGGTCTAATGAAATGAAACCGGGCAGTTACTGGTTGTGGACGGTACAATAATGGCATATAGTAAACTTCAAATATAAATAAGGTGAAACAATTAGTTGCAATGGATGAATGCAGAAATAAAAGGAATTGAACCTAGCAATCATGTCAGGATAAATTAAAGGTCATGGTAGGTAACTGTGAAATCAGGTGAGGGTGACTTTGAAATCACGGTAAGGTAAGAACCCAAAAAGTCACACCTGATGAAAAACAAAACCATGATAGAAGACTTAGGGAATAGGGTAGGGTGTGAACTACGAAAC
>OOFW01000069.1_pt1 | contig 13762 bp, 10 predicted proteins | sample 1670271 | NCBI WGS metagenome assembly OOFW01 (sample SAMEA98137918, study PRJEB22522) | marine metagenome | biome: marine biome; feature: marine water body; material: sea ice | place: Arctic Ocean | collected 07-Sep-2015 | depth 1.32 m
ATATCAAGTCGGCCATTTTCAAATGCGGACGATTATGATGACACTTACCATAGTACAATCCTAGTACAATCCTACGCCAACCAGCGACCCAGAATACTCGACGCTGAGATCCGGAATTGACAAACGCTCGTCCCAGTGGCGCTCACAGACGGTTTCATGTGAAACCAAGGACATCTCCTGAAAGCCCAGCGACCAAAGAGCTTAAGTCTGCACAATCAATACAAGATTCGTAGAACTTAGCTTATTTCAGCCAAATGAATGACCGCCATTGGGAGATGTCGACGAAAAGTGTCGTTTTCACAGGTTTGGTCTGTCTACAGAAAATTTCTTACTTACACAGGCAAGACTAAATGCGAGCTCTTCGAGCTCGCAATAAATACTACAGTATAACAAGTAAGTACGTAAGAAGTGAGTATGCCCAATGAATCAATGAACGGACCCTGCGAGCGAGGTGATGGTCGAGGTGATTGTGACAGGTGATGGGACAAATTTTCTGTCTAAGTAATATTTTGGGTCATTTCCTCTTACTTAGAGTCACGACACGGAGTAAGGTTATTTGGGAAATAATAACGGAGCATCCGATTTTCTACCCAATCAAAGTCAGGTGATGGTGATTTTACTTACAATTCAAAATTTTTTAGGACAAGCTAAAAACATTTAGGGAATTCAGTTATCACCTCAATTGGACGAGCTTACGACAGGGTACGACAGACATTTGTCCCAAGACAATGTTCCTTTTGGCACAATTTTTTCTACTAGTCCCTACCACAAATCTCGGCCACCCCCCCCTTATGCGTCCGTCACCCGTTGATATTTTCTATTTCTGAATTGACTGTCGCTATTCCGAGTTGTGTTATCATACTCTCATGCCATTCCCTAATTCTTCTTTCAAGGTTTAATAGATTCCTCTGTATACGCCCGCTCGCTTAGACGCCTGCCGCACCCCTATTTAATTTACCGTGCTACATTTTGTACTACTCATATTTCCATACCGGCATCATCATGGATCCAAACGCAGAAGAGAATCTTGATCATTGGAGCCAACTTCATGATCTTTACCCCAATGGTGTCTGCCCCCTCAAGTGTAATTGTATGGGGGATGGCTGGTATGCAATGTGCGATAATCTGGAAGCTCTCATGGAACGCTTCCACCAGGATATCGACGACTGGAATGCCGTCGGAAGTACCTCCCCCCCTCCCGTCCCCACCAAAACCCACATGATGAATGTTGCTGGCAGGTCCTACTGGTGCTACAGGGAAGATAAAGACAACGCTGTCGATCACAATGCCAAACGTGAGCGTATTTTCCAGCCGGACCTTCCCTTGCCTCCCTGCGTTCATAACCAGATGAGTGAAAATATTGATCTTATCCTCTTAGATCTTCAGAAGATGTTTGTCGATAAGGTGGAGCACGACATTAGTCCGCTTCACTAGTTTCATTTTAAATTTCCCTTCTCGCCTCATCTCGTGTTCTTTTCTTTCGAGTATTTTGGATACTAGTTTAGATAACTAATATAATTGATTTCCTAATACAAATTACCAACGTTACCTATTGACTCAATAGATGACGTGTTAAAAATAAAAACGGATGTTACGTAACCCGCCATTAATGTCCTCATATACATTCTCCGTGACTGCCCAGATACGAAAGTACTTTGAGAAAGACCTTCCATTTCCACAGTACGGACAGTGTACGTAATCCATTTCGTTATTCATCGGATGGTTGACCACTGAACGGACACAGTTGTTGCAGATGATGCAACCGCAGAGACCGATTTGGGCCAAATCGGGACAAGATATCTGTGAACCCATGGGATAGGGACTCCTGGTTGTATCCGCGAAATCACGGGCCCTCAATCGAAAACAACAGTTACAGGAAGCAAAGGATAAATAAGTTTCCGTCGTGTCTCTCGTGGTTGCGTGGATGATATTTGGACCCCCCGCGTCTCTGTCACCGTTTCTGGTGTCTTCAAAAATCACTTGTTTTATACGTGCATTGCGACTTTCAAACTGTACGTAGTGCTCCTCAGTGAAGGGCTCGAGGGGTAAGTTGTCACGGTTCGTCAATTTGCCATTAGTCGTTTCTGCCCGTGGGTTCAGATTCGGAGGGTAATTCGAAGGCCACTTGGGCGCATTTGGATCTGTAGAATCATCTGTTATAAACCAAGGGGCAAGAATTCTCCTTAAGTTTGCACTCACAAAATTCGTTTCCGTCATTACAGTCCTCAGTTGTTTCGCGTAATACTATCAACAAAAGATGGTCGTGATCGACACCAATGCGGGCAGTACTGTTAAAAAATAACAATTCTCTTGGAGGGAGGTCGTTCCAAGTTCAACGTATTCACTCCTTTTTATGTACCGCAATACCGTGTACCCTACGCTAAGATACAATTACCTGTTTCGGTCTGACGTGGTGGTGATTATTACATCAAACAATTGCAACACCGGGCGAACCGGGGGAAAAGCATTTTGTATTGTCTCCTTTTGTCCCACGGATACCTTTTGCTTGTAACGAAACCTGGTTGGTCGATACTTGTTTTTGCTTGCTTCTGTCCCTCTATTTAGGCTAACGCTGCTGTGTACCTACAGTGCCTTCCGATTGGAAGTCACACTCTCCTACCTACTGCACCTACTGTATCAACGTAGGGCAGTATTTTTATAACTTCTTATTTTGTTCTCACAGTTCTCACCGAAGAAAGACACGTGCTAACTTATTGCTTTAAAAAGTCTTTGTAGTATCCCCTGAAAAAGACGTGTGAATACTTATCACATAAATACCCTATTTTGTTCTTTTCGATTATCACCTGAACAGGACATGAGATTACTTATTGCTTTATTTTTGTAATGGAAAATCACCTAAAAAAGACATCCTTTAACGACACGAGTTTACTTATCAGGTAAATCTTTTTCGTTCTATTCTGCGGTACGTATCTTTGTTTTAGTAGTCGTTCCCCTTAGCGCACTGGATGCAGTCAGCACAGACCATCACTGTTGGATTGCGTTTGCATGCACTGTTGTTATCGTTCTTGCGCACCTCACCTTTTATTTCTATCAATTTGGACAATGGACGAAGCTGCTAACTCGCGTATTCCAGGCGACGAATATGAAATTTTGCGTGGCATGATTACTCGTGTCAGCCTCAGAGAACCCGGACTGCGCGTGGACTCTATATATTTATTTATGAAGTCCTACCTTTGTGTTTCGAATGAAAACGGCGATACACCGGGCCAATTCATTACTCTACTTGACAGTCTCAAAGAGTTGATGCCAACACAAGATTACCTCGCCTTGCTAGATAGACGATCAAAGGAAGAGGCGTCGCATCAACATACCCCATCACAGGTTATTCCCCCTGGTCCAAAAGTTCCCACCTATCCAGGCGCACCACAGAAACCTTCCATCACACCACAGATACCGATTAAGTATCCACCGTCTTTATCAGTTCCAATGGCACAAGTCCCAACACATGTTGCTTTTCCCTCACAACATCGATTTGTTCCGGCCGTTCCAACCACGCAATTCCCAGCCACCGCTCATTTTGCACCACAACCGATGGAGAATCTGACACATAATCAGAACCCAGGTATTTTTGGACAGACGCAAGTCCAATCACCGGTGTTTTTCCAACACCAGCCCCAGGTACCGAATCAGATACAGAATTCGAATCCAATTCCAAGTATTGGAATGTCGCAAGGTCCATTACAGGCTTATTATCCACTACAACCAATGCATAATCAGCTTGGACAGACGCAAGACCAACCATCAATGTTCCCACAACAACACCAGGTACCGAATCAATCACAGATTCATAATCAGATTCAAGGCCAAGCACAGGCCCATTTTGCACCCCAACAGATGCAGAATCCAAGTAATTTTGGACAGACGCAAGGCCAACCACAGATGCAACAACAGATGCAACAACAGAATATTAATCCGACTCAATTTCTTGCCCCATATCCCGTATCAACGACCCAATTCCAACAGAATCTACCCTTCCAACAACAACAACAAATTCAAAACCAACAACAAATTCAAAACCAGCATATGTTCAACGTCATGATGTTCCATCAAGTCTACGGTGGGAATCCGTCATTTAACCAGCCTCTTCAAGCACAACCAACAGGAGGGGGCAATCAAGCAACGAATGTCAGACGAGCAAGAAAGAAGTATAGAAAAAAAGGAGAAGTCCCGGGTCATGTACATGCTAGAGACATAACAGAGTCTGATAATTCCACTGTCACTTCCAACGGTACTTCTTACTGTCAGCAATACGGGGATCTGTGCCTACCTCTCCTTCCGTACCATGATGGAACAGACGACGACGCGGCGTTGTTTCCCCGCGTACCAAAATTTCTCAACGATTGTCTGGAGTGTCCAAACCAACCCTACGGAACCAGATCGATGTCCTGGAAAGTCAAAAAGGGTTCCATACGTCCTCCCTTTAAAAGTTATCAGTGTCATTGTAGAAGACCTTACGTCATAAGGGCAGTTGTTGATGAAAATGAATGCTGGATAAAACTACAAGCCCCATTGGTTGACGGTATACCCCAACTTCCGCACCCCCACTGCAATGGCGAGGTCGAAATATCCAACCCGACGAATCCAATCCTGGATGGGTCAGACAGTGACGGTAGGGTTATTTTTACTCCAGAGCTCTTGGAATTCATTAATTATACGTACGACGAGGAGCCGCTCCTGTCACCGAGTTCTCTTTGGTTGAGAATTCGCGCTCACGTTGGTATGAAAGAACTGTTGTTGAATACAAATGAAAATTTCCGTGCACTTGTCCGCCTAATGAAGAGTTTATCATGGATGCGAAGAAACCCAACTGGTTCGGCTTCCACAGAGGGAATCTGCGATAACAACAGTTTGCTCCAGTTTGTTTCCCAGAATTGCATAACGAAATCGACACCGGAAACTTATGTTAAGGTTGATCCACTGACAGTTCACAACTTCTCAAATTTATGTCACCGCCTATATCTCGACCCTGATAAAATGTACACCCTGCAACTACCAAAGGTGGCTAAAGTTTTCATAAACACACAAGCGCATAATGGGACTATTACCGAAAGGGAAAGATCAGATGCCATGTCCACTCTCATTGTATTGAGACCATGCCACATCTGGACCCTTTGTCTGTATCACCAGGCCGCTGCTGAGAACCCCAATCTTCAAAAAGTTACCCTCGACTGCACTGTTGGTCTACTTGCCGACAAGGCATCACTTCTCCAGATAAGCGCTGTCGGATTTAAGCACGATCCGGATAAAAGGTACATCCGTAGACAGCAGTCGCTGCCAATGATCACTGGTCTCTCCTTTGAAAGAAAAACCATTGTTGCTGCCTGCCATATTTGCTTAAGGTTTCTTTCGGATCACTACTTCACTCCTAAATTTGACATCGTAACCCAGATATCGGACAAATCTAAAGCTGTTGTCAACGGATACAAAGCGGTGTATCCCGCCGGAATATCCCAACCATGCCGAATACACATCTATTTGTGGCCCCAGAAGAATATATCAATGAGGTCCAACATCACGCATATGAAGAATACACTGCCGAGACTGTCTATGTTTCTACACCGAATGACCTCAACATGCCGTTCGCTGGGTATTAGACGTCGGATGTTTCTAATTTTCACCGGGGCCTGTCTTGATTCCCATATTTATAATGAGATCCGGTTGGCTAATTATTTGATCAGAAATCTTGGACCGGAGTCCGCGGATTGGGAGAATGGACTGTGTCGTTTAGACATTGACACCGCTGGCATTTCCCCTGAGACTCAAGCCCATGAGACATGTTTCCGCAAAATAAAAGGATCGGAAGCGTCAAATCAACCACCCCTATGCAGGATGAATGGCACCCTGAATGGAATGGTGACACGGGGCCTACCAGCTATCCTGGACGAGGACCACAAGCGTGTATGTGGGCGCCAAAAATTGAATTTGATAGAAGGCACCCATCAGAAATCCCTGGATCCAATTGTGCTCTGCGCCCTAGCATTAGCCCATAAAACTCAAGACGTGACATATATGCTTCAGTCCAAACTGATTCGGTTAGTGCCCGAATTTGAAAATGATATTGGGTTAGGAAACAATGAGGTACATTGTTTTGTGTGCAACGGCATACCCACCCTGGGACGAGATATAACAGACGGACGTATTGAACAGATGGGTCATTACTTTTACGACGAATCAAAAGAATTGGATGCTACAAGTCCTGGTAACCAAATGAGGTATCTCGACATGGCGCAACAAGGCCTTTTTTTTGTGATTAAGGTGTCAGATACTTTAAACCCACACCTCCGGATCAAAATGGTGGACAACCCATACGGTCTCTATTGTTACAGATGTTTTGAGATGCAGAGACAGAGCTACTGCTTCCACGTATTATTGACAGCCATGTTTATTGGCAAATTCGATCCTGAAGTTCTATGGAGTACCACGTTTACTGCGTGTCCCAAGCCCGCCACCGTCACAAAATCTAACAAGGTATTCCAGCGGAGACGTTATATAGGGCCACAATTCCGTGGTATACACACAGAAGTAGGTGTTAACCAAGGTTTGTTTCCAGGGCTCGACTACCTAGCGTCTAGGTCGATTGGTCAGATGCAAAAATTGTTGAAGCTACAGTATCGTGGAATTGAGCTAAACAAATTCTACGTAACAGAGCAGCGAAATTGCAAAACATCGCTCCTACGTGAAATTATCGTTGGAACAAGTCTTGGCCAACAGATGAGTGTTCAGGGGGCCACCAGTGGATACAGCGAAGAGAGTAGTTCATTTTATAGGCGGCATACAGAAAAAAGTAATCAACCATTTCCACCTTCCATGAAAGGAGAGGGATACGGGGACGAACCAGATCCCGGTGTGTATCCCCCCATGTACGACACGGTAAATGCTTTTTCTTGTCATGCATATGTGTGTGAGGTGATGGGCGCAGAGGACGGTCAATCGCTCGGGTACTACCTACCTACAGCCATGGCCATCTGGAATCAAAGTAGTGGAACTATTTCTGATGACGACTTACGAGGACAGTTGGAAATATGCAGAGACAGGCTAGCACCGCTAGAGGCACAAACGTTTGGATCGACGAAATATCCTATCGAAAACCAAGTGAAGCGTGTTGCCGAATCCATGTTGACAACAGTGTCCGATACCGAAAATATTATTGGCAGCCTTTCACTGCTCGACCTTGGATTCTCCCCACAAGGATTGATGCGGGATTTGAAGTCAGCGCAAGAACTAAAAATATTCCTGGAGAACGTGGCTTTTTCAAATAGGAGGGTTACCGCTATCTATTTGAGCCCGACAACGACTTCAACCATTCTGCGAACCAGAACCGAAGCAAGACAATACGAGTACCATGTTTTGAATGCAAAAAATTCCATCAGGTTGGTGGTGAAAGATGCGTACGCTTTGTTTCGTTTATTTCACCGCATGTTCATGTACGAACACTCTGTGTACCCTCAGTTGTATTTGAAGAGATCTACTTTGGTGCTATTTCATTGTGGAGGTGACGATTTGGATTCTTTTGGGGGTAAATTTGGACCTCACCTACCGTTGCCCGGTGGTGCAGACGATGACGATGAATTGAATGAGAACATTAATGATGACATCACTTCGGACGAGGGCGTGGAATTAGAGGAGAATGAGATGTACGATGAAGGCTCTGGGGAGGTGCTGAATGGAACAGAGGGGGGAACCGGCAATCTTGTCGATCTCTCCAATTGCGATGACGCTGAAGTTGTCGACCTGTCTCTCGATATCACCGAACTTGCGACGTCGAATGTTGCCGACCTGTCTATCGATAACGCGAAGGACAACAACAAAAAGGCAGGTATCCTGGTGGACAACAGCAAAAAGACACCAATTATGGTGGACCTAACAACCCTTGATGACAGTGACAGTTCCGATTGTGCGGAACAGTACAACGGGAGCAAAAACAAAGACAATGACACCAAAAGTTGCAATAGTTACGAACCACCGGACTGGGTGGAATGTGCCAGAGTAGAAAAGAAAGGACTTAGGGTCCTCGCGTTGGTCGGAGGAACCGGTGAAGGAAAAGAGTTTAAAAACGGGTACGTTATTGTTTCCGTAAAACTCGAGGATCTGGTGTGCAATCCAGAGGTTGTTTCAAACCCAGAAGAGCGGGTAAAGGGCGTATTGCCATATGTAAATTTGGGTGACTACCTTTACGATAACAAGATGGACCTGGAGGAATGGGCAAGTAAGGTGATAACCATCAGAACGACCCTTAACCACCCAGCCGTTATACAGACTTGGGTTGGTATCGAAAGCCGTGCTCCCCAGATGACTGTTTTTAGCGGTTTCCCCGGATTGCGATTCACGGCGACGATCAGGAACTATGATGTCGACAATTTTGAAAAACATTTCCCGATCCCCCCAAACTTTTACAATGGATGGGACGACGATATAGAGCAGGATGAAAGCCAAGATGACAAGAAACACGAAAAAACAGGAGGGGAGGACGCAATCGAGGAAGTAAAAAATAACAGTAAGGAAGACAACACTGGAGGGGAGGACGGAATCAAGGAAGTCTCAACGGATGACGAACTCCCGGAATTTACCGATGATGGCAGACGAATTGAAAAATTCTGGGAATGGGGGAAAGAACCTACGGGCAGGAAACAAGAAACCGATGGAGAAAGCGGTCTTGAAAAGGTCGCGGTACCTAAACCAGAACCTAAGCCTGAAGAACAGCCTGAAGAACATAAGAGGATGTCGGCAAATCAAAGTAACATGACGATAGAAAAGGTAGTAGAAGGTGCAACAGGTCGAGATAGCGGAAAAGAAGGGAAGCTTCCTTGCGAAAGCGACCGAATTACATCACCTGGGGGGGGGGGGAGATAAATTCGACCAACAACACAAAAAACACAAGGAGCAAGTGTATCATGTATGGGATGAAAAACAAACCAAGACATTACCAACAGGAATGGGTGAAGAACTGTTGAATGAAAGTTCGGTGAAACCATACAAACTCGAAGACCTAATGAGTGAGGAAAAGGACTCCATCCACAACCTGTGTAGAATCGCCCACATCAAGAAGCAACTGAGGAACGGAACAATACACCCTGTGTCATACTGGATTAAACTATTCACTGATGCGTTCGACAGAACGGCCCCCACGTTCAACGAGGGTGAGGCTACGAAGCTTCGCACCTTCGCCGCCAGACTTTGCAAAACAGATCCAAGAGTCATATTCGACAGATACAACTGGAAAGAATCAATGTTAATCGCAAGACAGGACACGACCGCGTGGGCGGCAGCTAGACAGATCCTAGGCGATGTCTGGAAACCAGAGGGAGGGACCGTTGGCGCAAACAAACTGGAAGACTCGCCCAAAGACAGCAACACCAAGCCTGAAGATGTGATCGACCAGAAGGTGACGAAGGAAGATAACCAAAAAGAACACAAGAAACGCAAAAATGAAGCATTGACGGACAACACCGAACAAGTCTCAACAATAAACAAAAGGGAGCAAACTCCAAATAAGAATGAGAAAGTGGCGGCGATAGAAAACAAAAAACAAAAGGATAAGAAAACCGAAACAAAACCAGAAAACAAACTTAAAGAAACCTCCCCGGTAAGCAATAGGAAGGGTAGTGAGACGACCATGACGAAAAAGGGGACCAAGGAAGAGAAACCCAAACAACGAACGAAAGACAAGAACCCGGGCGACACGAAGGAAGAATTGAAAAGAAAATCACCTGGCCCTATTCACGAAAAGGAGAAGGCGGCAACGAAAAATAAGAAGAAACAAAAGAGGGATCAAGCGGAACCGGAACAAGAATCAGGGGTGGCAAATGAAGAAAGTAAAACACAAAGGGACCTAGCTATGTGCTGGGGTAATCATTTCATGAAACCAAGAATGACGAGATATTTCGGGCAGGAGTGTCAACGTCTTTACTCCTGGAATCTTCCTAAAAACTTAATGGATGTGGTGGGAGACGGAAACTGCCTGTTTTATTGCTTGCTTTTCCATTTGTTCAGAACGAATAGATTGTCTGGGGATTGGAAGGAGACCGAGCCCCCACTCGAGTGGATGAGAAAAACAATTCGGGATGGATATCACAGACTATCCGAGGAGGACTGGTATAACCAGCAATTCGCAACCAACCCGGATGAGAAACGGGAAGAAAACAAAAAACGGGTCTTTACTGAGGGCTTGGATTACAGAAGACAGTGTGGAACCGAAGACTACGGAGAACCCTTGGATTGTCTGGTTTACGCCAAAATTTTTGGGCTGGAGGTTGTCATATACAACGCATGTATAATAGAAGGGGAGCAGCAAATAATCACACACGTATACGATGGAAGAGGCAAGGGCGCGTGTGCTGGAATGGATGAGACGTGTAATGCACTGGTGCAGGTGAAAGAAGGGATTCACGTTCCTAGAAACAATGATGAATTATTAGAGATCGTGAATTACAGAACAGATGAACCGCGTGGAAGGAAAAGGGGGACTGGGAGTGAACATTATGTAATGGTCGACTGGAACTGCCATGCCTGCGAAAAGAAAACATACCCACCAATATGGTTCCAAAATAAGGGTTGTAAAGACTCGTGTGAGAATAAGTTGTTGTGCACGCAATGTGCTATGCGTGTGAATGACGTGAATGGGAAAATAATTTTGTGCAGAACATGCGGTGGTTGGAAGGAAGTGTGGAAGGTGAGGGAAAACTGTGATAAAGATTGCTCGAAGAAAGTGGTGTGTCAGGAGTGTCTGGAAGCCACCACGTCGAATAGGGGCAGGCAGACAAGAAGCAACAAAAAACCATGCGTGGAATGTGAAAAATCAGGTGACTATTTGTTACCGACAAATAGGCGTGCCAGAAAGGATAACAAGTATGCTTGCAATAACTGTAGTGGAGTGGGTGAATACGAGCTAACGTAAACTGAAGATGAAACCGTACGTGCTCGATCTATTATAAGAACATTAACTATATAATTATTACATAAGGTACGAACAACCGTAATGAATCCTGGCTTACAATCAGTATCAGCCACCAAATGCCATGTCAAAAATCGCTTTTGCTGCATTCTTTGGAACATAAAAGGTCAACAACATTACAAGTGGATCTTCGCAGGGAGGCCAAGGTGCACCACGACGAAGGCCTGGTGGCAAGGGCCAATTGTTGATTTGCGGGTGATAACCAGTAGAATCACACTGCGGAAGGAATAATTGGTAGAACACCTTCTCTCGATTCCATAGACTGGGACCGGAGTCCCATGCTGTACGAGGGCGGTACCGATGACTCGATTCGTCCCAAATCTTGTCGCCCTCAAAAATCGATATGGACTGAGTCATAGTATTGGAGACTTGGGAATTCTTGTAGGAAAACAAGAGTTTCATTCAACGAGTGTCGGCATGAAGGGTGTCAGCATGAAGGATAGTGGGGAGAGACGTTGTAGGTTGTAAACGACGGGGTGCCTGTGCAAACCAGCGTGTGCACTGACTTCATCATCCGTCTCATTCATATTTAAAAAGTAGCATTTATAACCGTTAATCACAGAAAGGGTACACGTAGTGCGATGGTGTACGGTGCGTCCGTTTGAGGTGATAATGGAATAATATATATGGAAAAAAAATAACAATTATTAACAAGACGTCCGATAGACAGTCTTTTCTAGGTGAGGGGACATGAAGTACAGTCTTTTTTGGGGAAGGGGACATACCCATAAGATTGTATGCAAAAAATTAACAATTATTATCCAGACGTCCGATAGACAGTCTTTTCTAGGTGAGGGGACATGAAGGACAGTCTTTTTTGGGGAAGGGGACATACCCCAAAGATTATCGTTAAACAAAATAAATAAAAATAAAAATGCTTACAAACCATTTGCGAGATAGATAGGCTCTGTTTACATAGTGACGTAGGTCTGTCTGAAAAAACTTCCTGGACGACATATCTTACCGGAGTACTAGACCGCTGACGTACCCTTCCACAACACGCGCGCAGCAAAAGCAGGGTTGACACGTGGTGACACGAGACGATGCTAAAAATTGCTGACAACACTGACTTCGACGATGCCAACTGTAACGGGGGCAGCGGTGAACACACTGATGGGGCTGGAACTCAACTGCTTCCAGCACCAGTTTTATCCATACTTAGAGGTAAAGAGGGTGGTGTGGAAAGGAACAATGGGTGCCTACAAAATGTTTTACGTAGTGTTGACTGACGGAGAGGACGACATTGTAATGGATTTTCACGAGGACACAAGAAAGAAGTTTATTTCCAAGATAATCGGAAAGAAAAAAACCTTAATTCCAGGAGCATTGGTGCACCTCACAATGTACTATGTGAAACCGGACGAGAGAGTATCCGAGGGTAGAAGGCTGGTGGTGAAAAATGCAAGAGTGCACAAACCTAAAATTACTAACGACTTAACAAGGTGATAGCGAATAAAAGGAATGGCGGAAATAGAAACAATATGTGAAGACACAATAAAAAAATAGCTAGTAGCAATATATATCCCTTATTATATTGTACCTAGTTAAATATTAACGAACACCCCCTAGAAAAGACGACGTCTCGCGGTGGCCTGTTGCGGAGAGCAGGGCGAGCAGCGGGGCGAGCCCATCAACGACTCGTCGGAAGGTTGGTTCATTGGAGGGGTAGAGGACGGTGTGTTCCTTGGATGCTTGCCTCGGTTGACAGGAGAAAACACCTGCGAATGGATGGTGGAAAGGGCCGAAACCACGGGAGGGGGAGAAGTACCATGACTTTCACCGTCGCACGTAGCCCGGTCCTTCGAAGAGGGAGGAGAGGGAGGTGGGGATTCAAATCCACAGCTATCTTCGGAGGACAGGCTTTCTTCTGACGATGTATAATAAGAAGGGGAAGGAAGGCTGGGTAAAACGAGAAAACGGGGAGGTAACAAAACACGGGTAGACAAAGGTCCGCGCCAGGTTTCCTTCTTCCAGGAGGTCTTGTCCCGCCAATTAAAGTCAAGAAGAGAATCGTAGCTCGTGGAGTCAAGACTTGCATCATCGTGTACAAACATCATAATGGAATATCGTAGGGGTACAAATGAGAGGAATGACAATTTACGTGCGATCGGAAAAGGTTGAAGACTAGTCAAACAATAAAGATACGGCGACTTCAAAAACAGCGCGCGAGTTGGACTGAAGAGACCGTACGAGAAGGACGTAAACAAAACACGCAGACACGACCAACGAGAACACGCTCCTTCGAGGATGGGGTACAATGACACAAATGACAAAGAGTAAAGTAAACAAAACAATGTGTTCTTGTAAAAGAGTAATTTGGTTGTTTCAATTTAAACAAACAAGGGGTGGGAAAATATGCGCGGTGAACACCGCAACCCTTTATACAAAAACGAGGACCAAAGAGAGGACCAGGGTGGACATTTGTTAGGACCCAAAGACCAATATTGGAAAAAAATGTCTGTCGTACCCTGTCGTAAGCGACTCCAATTCAGGTGATGGCGTATTTGCTTATTTTTTTAGATTGTAAGTAAAATCACCATCACCTGACTTTGATTGGGTAGAAAATCGGATGCTCCGTTATTATTTCCCAAATAACCTTACTCCGTGTCGTGACCCTAAGTAAGGAGAAATGACCCAAAATATTACTTAGACAGAAAATTTGTCCCATCACCTGTCACAATCACCTCGACCATCACCTCGCTCGCAGGGTCCGCGACGTAGTACGGTACCGGTAGTACCTACGTAGGCTACATCTCTATCGAATACAGTAGTAGTAGGTACTGTACGAAC
>OOFW01000070.1_pt1 | contig 13739 bp, 11 predicted proteins | sample 1670271 | NCBI WGS metagenome assembly OOFW01 (sample SAMEA98137918, study PRJEB22522) | marine metagenome | biome: marine biome; feature: marine water body; material: sea ice | place: Arctic Ocean | collected 07-Sep-2015 | depth 1.32 m
CATGTAGAGAACAAGCACTGAAGAAGTACTGTTTAATTAAACGTAGTTCTTTAGCCGATGCAGATTCATCGTTGGGATATAACACTTTAGAAATGGTCTCGGCTTGCACATTTTCTTTTTGAGCATCCACATAACCTCCAGCATTAAATACATCCCAGTTGAAGTAATCTGACGCCTGGCTTTGCCACAAACGCAAAACATTTACCGTCTTACCACCATAACCCACCACTGGAATATCCCAAGGTAAACCTTTAACAATTATCCCAGGGTGCCATTCTTTTTTAATTTCGCGGTTCTCACCATATTTGGTTTCAACATAACCATATAAAGGAATTTCTTGAATTGACTCAGGCCGGCATATTTCCCATGGGTTTCCATAATCTCGCCAGCTATCTGGTCGCTCTATTTGTTCACCATTTTTTATTTCTTGGCGGAATAAACCATGTTCATAATGCAAACCATAACCAATAGCAGGCAAATCAAGTGTCGCTAAAGAGTCTATAAAACATGCAGCTAAACGCCCCAAACCACCATTACCCAAGGCCATATCTGGCTCCTCTTCCATAATGTCAGTGAGGTTGACACCCAGTTCTTTTAGAGCTTGATCGGTTTGTTCAAATAAACCTAAGTTGTGTAAGTTATTAGACATCAAACGGCCCATCAAAAACTCTGCAGAAAAATAATGCACCGCTCTAGTATCATTCAAGTAATGTGACTTCTGGGTTTTACGCAGTTGCTCTAAGACATGCTCTTGCACTGATGCACAGGTTGCCTTCCACCACGCATGGTTATTTGCTTTGTTTTCGTCAGTGCCTAACGAACAATGCAGATGTCTGACAATTGCATCTTTCATGGCTTTTTTTGGTAAAGAAGACGGTTTAGAAACTGAACTTTTAGCACTCATATCACACCTCGAATTAGCATTATTTAGATGTCACTTGCCCTGACGTATTTTGTCTATATCAAGTCCTAAATAACACAATAAAATCACAGATAAATTAATGGGATAGTTTTAACAGGAATTTTTACACTAGTTTGTTAAATAAACGTTAAACACTCAAGAAACATTACGTTTTCACAAAAAAACGCCTAATATTTTTACATAAAATCAACATCTAGGACTTAGCATTTATACATTTGCAGCTTTAAATACTTGTTCGACTAATGTTTGTGCTTCTTTAACGAGTAGCTTGAGATGTTCAGATCCATTAAAACTTTCTGCATATATTTTATAAATTTCTTCGGTACCAGATGGGCGTGCGGCAAACCAACCATTTTCAGTACTGACTTTCACTCCTCCAATCGCAGCTGCATTGCCCGGAGCATGAGTTTGAATATTAATAATGGTTTCGCCAGCCAACTGTGTAAATTGAATAACGCTTTTATCCATTTTACTTAATACTTGCTTCTGAGCGTGGTTCGCAGCTACATCAATACGGGTATAAGTTGGAGATGAAAACTTTTTGGTTAGGGCCTGTTAATGTTCGCTAGGATCTTTACCTGTGACAGCAATAATTTCAGCAGCTAACAGACACATGATAATCCCATCTTTGTCAGTTGCCCATGGTTTACCATTACGACGTAAAAATATGCCGCCTGCGCTTTCTTCACCAGCAAAACCAATTTCGCTGTTCAATATCCCTTGTACAAACCATTTAAAGCCTACTGGCATTTCTGCTAATTCACGATCCAGGCCCACCACCACCCTATCAATCATGCTGCTCGATACTAACGTTTTACCCACTTTGATATCTTGCGGCCACTCAGTTCTGTATTGATATAGATATTGAATAGCTACGGCTAAATAATGATTAGGATTCATTAAACCGCCTTTGCGGGTCACTATACCGTGGCGGTCAAAATCAGGGTCGTTACCGAAGGCCACATCAAATTTATCTTTGAGATCGATTAAACCCGCCATAGCATATGGCGACGAACAGTCCATACGGATTTTCCCGTCTTTGTCTCGTCGCATAAAGCCAAATTGTTGATCAACATTACGATTGACTACTTCTATGTTTAATCCATAACGCTGGGCTATTCTATCCCAATAACCTAAACCCGCACCGCCTAATGGGTCAGTACCTAAAACTAAACCCGCTTTGACAATGGCTTGCATATCGATCACTTCGCCTAGCTGTGCAATATAATCCTCAGCAAAATCAATTGCTTTGAAGTAAACCGAGTCATAGGCGTCAGCCAAACTCATGCGTTTGACTCCAGCCATGTCATTACTGATGATGTCATTAGCAAGTTGCTGAATAAGATTGGTCACATCGCTATCTGCGGGTCCACCATGAGGCGGGTTATACTTAAAACCTCCGTCTTCTGGTGGATTATGTGAGGGTGTAATCACCACGCCATCAGCTAATTCTTTGGGCGAATCAATATTATGTTGCAAAATAGCGTGTGAGATAACCGGTGTAGGGGTGTACCCGCGTTCCTCTTGCACCACTAAAAACACCCCGTTGGCAGCTAAAACCTCAACAGCTGTTGAAAACGCTGCTTCAGATAAAGCATGGGTGTCCATTCCCATATACAATGGGCCTGTGATGTTTTTGTCTTGTCGAAATTCAGCCAGCGCCTGACAGATAGCGGCAATATGCATATCGTTAAAGGTCTTTAAAAATGAACTACCACGGTGCCCTGACGTGCCAAAAGACACAGCTTGAGTGCTATCACCTTTTGTAGGCTGAGAAGTGTAATAGGCGCTAGTCAACTTAGCAACGTTCACCAGCTGATCTTTACTCGCTAGCTTTCCTGCTTCTGGATGTAGAGCCATAATAATCCTTATGTTTTGTTAAATTTCATATATGTTCAGGGGCAAATATAGTAATCAGTTGTTCTATTTCGGGTAACGTAAAGCCTATTTGATCAGCTACTTCTTTAAGCATATTGATTTTCTTAACTGTATTGTTATTGGTGATCACCCAATAATCGGAGCCCGGTACGTTTTTAGGATTAGTACTGCTGCCAGTCGCTAAGAGTGTGTCTTTATCGGTGGCAAAATACGTCCTATTCCTTCCGCTCATACCAAGTACTTTAACAAATTGCTCAGTACTATGCTTATGGATAACCGATAACACCAGCAACCATCTTTCCACTATTTTAGGGATAGCCTGTAGTTGTTGCCCTTCGAGTTCACTAAAAACCGCGGATGCCTGACAAGCCTGCTCTGTGTCTTGCACGAACCTTGCAGCATTATCTGAGCAGTAGATAGGTATAGCCGGGTCTACACTACTATCTTTTTCTATTTTAAGTAGTGATTCAGGCATAACTAATCGACGTAAAATATCTGATGCACTCTCACCGATATCTTGAGTCTGTGAAGCAATAAAGTGGTAAAGATCTTCTTCTATTTGAATACTTTTCATATATTTATTTTTTCAAACGGTATACATATCTATTATTATACGGATTGGCGCAATCAATTCATCGATTAATTCCATTTCATACGTAAGTATTACCTAAACCAACAAAAACAGACCTTATTTGCGCTAAAATATCAAGCAGCTCAATATAATAGATTCTTTGGATACAACTACTTTATGTTGCACAACAAATTGGCTAAAGCCATAGAGCAATCCTGTCAGGTATTAATTGGCAAACAACAACAGGTTAAATTGGCACTGACTTGTTTATTAGCTAACGGCCATTTGTTAATCGAAGATTTACCCGGTATGGGTAAAACCACACTGTCACACACTTTAGCAAAAGTACTAGGCTTAGAATATTCTCGTATTCAATTCACATCAGACCTATTGCCAGCAGACATGTTAGGTATCAATATTTTTGATAACAACGAACAAAGCTTCCGTTTTCACCCAGGGCCAATCTTTAATCAACTAGTGTTAGCTGATGAAATTAACCGAGCGAGCCCCAAAACCCAGAGTGCATTACTTGAAGCCATGGAAGAAAGACAAGTCAGCTTGGACGGTAAAACCCGACCACTGCCATCACCATTTTTTGTGATTGGTACACAAAATCCAATGCATCAATCCGGCACTTACCCTCTACCTGAATCCCAGTTAGACCGATTTCTAATGCGTATTCAGCTAGGATATCCCGATAGAGAAGCAGAAAAAAGCATGTTAAAAACACAATTGGGTAATGTTCAACATACCGTAAAAACAGTGATGGATATAACTGAATTTATTGAATTACAGGATCAAGCCAGCCAAGTATATGCTTCGGATGCCTTACTCAATTATATCTTGCGTTTAGTCACCTTTAGCCGCGAAAGCAACCAATTCGCTAACCCGTTATCGCCGCGTGCAACTAAGGCATTGTTGAGCTCCGCTAAGGCTTGGGCTTTCATCAATAATAGAGACTTTTTAATACCAGAGGATGTACAAGCCATACTGCCTGCAGTAGCTGAGCATAGGTTACGCAGCGCTTCGAGCGACTTCAGTTCACAAGGCAGTTTAAGCAAAATATTGCTCGAAGCTATCGACCCTATTGCAGCTTAGACTTTGTTATGACATTTTTACAAACTCACTGGAATAGATGGCTAAACAAGCGTATTCCTGCGGCTACTCAGCATAACTTAAACCATCATAATATTTTTATTTTTCCGGCTAAATTCGGTCTATTATTTTTATTTTTGTGTGTACTGCTATTTTTGCTTGGCACTAACTATCAAAATAACTTGATATTGTTGCTGTGCTATTTTTTGTTAGCAATATTTTTAGTCAACTTATTGGCCAGTTATATCAACTTTGCCCGCATAGATTTACAAATTGGTAAGTGTCCTGAAGTCTTTGTTGGTGACAATTTGCATATTCCTTTATGGTTAAATGCCAACAACAATGGCAACTTTCTTGCTAGATCTCCTGTAAGTGGACTATTACATTTTAAGTTCCAAACTATTAAGCATCAATCCGGTAAAAAAGAGGGATCTCAGCATAACTGGCCAAGCACATTAGTAGATACCGATGCATTTTCTAATCCAATAAATTTAAGCAATAGGTGTCAACAGCGAGGTAGATTGATTTTATCTAGAGTAACAGTGGAAAGCTTTTATCCCCTGGGTCTATACAGATGTTGGACACATTTGGCTTTTACTCACCAGATTACTGTTTTTCCTAAACCTCTGCCTTGTGAAATACAGCTACATATAATTGAACACAATAGTACTAAAAAAAGTGGTGAAACTGGCAACGAAAAAGCTGGTCATGATGACTTCTCTCATCTAAAAGCATACCAATTGGGTGAACCTTTAAACCATGTCGCATGGAAACAACTGGCTAAAGGCCGAGGCATGATCAGTAAACATTTTTCTTCTATTGGTGACCATATAGGTTGGCTTAAACTCTCAATTGAATATAAAAATAAAAATTTATCACATCTCAACATGGAATTAAAAACAACAGCAGAAAAAGACGTATTAGATAGTGATGGATTAAATAGAGAGCTTGGGAAATTATGTTTTCAAGTCATCGAATTAAGCCGCACTCAGAGAACATTTGGTTTGGACCTAGGTACACAATGTATTGCACCTAATAGCGGTTCTGCTCACCGACTCGCTTGTTTACATGCACTAGCCTATTTCCCTGAAGGACACCCGTAAACATGTCGATTCGACTAAACCGAAAATCTAACAACAGAGGCACAAATAAGCCTTCTGAAAATATTGCGTTGTTATTATTAACGGCGGTGTTAGTGATGGTCAGCTTTAGTCTTTTTTCTTCTGTATTTACTTGGGTTTTATTGCTTGTTATTTGTGGTGCAGTCATTAGAGGCGCTATTTACTATAATTACTACAAACACTTACCGACGATCCGAACGCTTAACTTATTAGCGATATTAAGCACACTAGGTTTAATTTACTCCGCGTTGAGTACCGGTGTATTATTTATTATGATCAATTTATTGGTCTTAGCCTGTGCATTAAAATTAATGCAAATGCGCAGCCAAAAAGATGTATACCAATTGGTAATTAGTCTGTTTTTTTTGATTGGCTGCGGGTTTATATATAATCAGACTATTAGCTTTAGCCTATTTTATGCATTGATGTGTTTGGCATTATTATTAAGTTTGGCTTGTTATCATGCCCCATCAATAAACACGCAAAAACAATTTAAAACCATTTTAATACTGAGCTTACAGGCACTACCAATAGGTTTATTAATGTTTTTGGTACTGCCTCAATTGTTACCACTTTGGCACACACCTAGGGCCAACGGTGCTCAAACAGGGCTATCAGAAAAAATCACTCCTGGTGATATTGCCAGCCTCTCTCAATCAAGCGAATTGGCCTTTAGAGCGACCTTCGAAAACACCCCACCAATAGCCAGACAGCGTTACTGGCGAGCCATCGTTATGGAAGACTTTGATGGCAAAACATGGAAGGTTCACGCCTATCGTAAAAAAATGCGAAAATTTCAATTAGAAACAAGACAGCAATTTAAGCCTAAGTTAGTCGGCTCTTTTTTTGATTATGAAGTGATTGCTGAGCCTACCTATCAACCTTGGTTGTTTGCATTGGATATAGCTGTACCGACACATACTCAAAACAGCAGAAACATTATGCAAAGCAGTGACTTTTTATTATTTAATCGCCAGCCAGTGGTGAGTAAATATCAGTACGCTGTGCGTTCATACTCTGACGCATTGGCCAGCCAAACTATCACCAAAGCTGACAAAAGGGTTAATTTGGCGTTACCTGAAAAAGGCAATAACAGAACACGAGAATGGGTCAATACACTTCGTGAAAAATTCCAAGACAACAACGAATTTATAAAAGCAGTGTTAAGTTTTTTTGTTAACCAGCCGTTTATTTATACTTTAAGGCCTGATGTTATGCTGGTCGATCCAGTAGATCGTTTTTTATTCGATAATCAAGCAGGATTTTGTAGTCATTACGCCAGTGCTTTTGCCTATGCACTCAGATTGGGCGGCATTCCCGCGAGATTAGTAACAGGTTATCAAGGCGGTGAGTTAGTAGAAAGTCCCGGAAAATCACCTTATTTGAGTATTTATCAATACGATGCCCATGCATGGGTAGAAACATGGAGCGATAAAACGGGTTGGCAACGAATCGACCCAACAGCTCTTGTATCGCCAGATAGGATAGAATTTGGTTTACGGCAAGCAATGCAAGAGGAAGGCAGCTTTTTAGCTGATTCGCCTTTTGCCTTAGCCAGACTTACCAATATTGCTTGGCTAAATAATATCAGACTCCTTTTGGCAGACTTAGATTATAACTGGAGCCGCTGGGTATTAGGATTTAATAGTGAAAAACAGCGCGACTTATTCAAAACAATTTTAGGTAAGCTAACTCCAGAACGCTTATCCATATTAGGATTAGGTATAGTAGTCACTATCGCTTTGTTACTGAGCTTGTTTTTTCTTCCACATTGGTTACAAAATCGTGTAGGTAAAACACAACGTTTATACCAAAGCGCACTGAGTGCATTTGAAAAAGCGGGAACTACAAGGGCTACTTGGCAGGGACCTTATGAATTTAACCAAAAAATCGGCGAACATTACTCAAATAATATCAGTGACCCATTTTCTCGAATAACCCAGCTATTTTTGCGTTTGACTTACCAGAAAAAACAAGATGTTGGTGTCTCAGTATTAAGCGTTAAACAATGTCATCGTATTATGCGCCGTCATTTAGCCCTATTAAAAGCCGAGTTGGTAAAAAGCAAAACTTAAATCCCCAAAAAGAGCCCTTACTCCTTAGCGATGGCGCGATTTTTATGGCATAATCCGCGCCGAATTTTTGTCATCTATACGCCACTAAATTTAGCCACGTGATGGCAAACAATAGTTGAATATTAATACTGAGGTACAGACCTTGCTTACTACTGCAAATATTACAATCCAATTTGGCGAAAAGCCTTTATTTGAAAATGTCTCAGCCAAATTTGGCAACGGCAATAAATATGGCCTGATTGGCGCAAATGGTTGTGGTAAGTCAACCTTTATGAAAATCATAGGTGGTGACTTAGAGCCTTCTGGGGGCAACGTGTCTATCGACCCAGGTGAACGTATTGGTAAACTAAAACAAGACCAATTTGCCTATGAAAAATGCAGCGTCATTGATACTGTTGTCATGGGCCATGGTGAACTATGGACGGTTAAAGTCGAACGCGATGCTATTTATGCCAACCCAGATATGACCGAAGAAGACGGTATCAGAGTGGCCGATTTAGAATCTGAATTTGCCGAAATGGATGGCTACACTGCTGAATCAAGGGCCGGTGAACTTCTCATCGGAGTGGGAATTCCTGTTGAGCAGCATTTTGGTCCCATGAGCGAAATCGCGCCGGGTTGGAAACTCAGAGTGTTACTAGCTCAAGTATTATTCTCTGACCCTGACATAATGTTACTGGATGAGCCTACCAACAACTTGGATATCAATACAATACGTTGGTTGGAAACGGTGCTAAACGAACGTAACTGCACCATGATCATTATTTCCCATGATAGGCATTTCTTAAATTCTGTATGTACCCATATGGCAGATATTGATTACGGCGAAATTCGTTTATTTCCAGGTAATTACGATGAATACATGACTGCAGCGACCCAATCTCGTGAAAGCTTATTATCAGACAATGCCAAGAAAAAAGCCCAAATATCCGAACTTAAAGCTTTTGTAAGTCGTTTTTCAGCCAACGCGTCAAAGTCGAAACAAGCCACATCCCGTGCACGCCAGATAGATAAAATTCAATTGGACGAGGTGAAACCCTCCAGCCGCCAAAATCCGTTTATTCGCTTTGAAGAAACTAAAAAACTACACCGCTTGGCAGTAGAAGTACAAGGGTTAGCCAAAACGTACGATCAAACACTCTACAAAAACCTGGACCTAATGATCGAAGTAGGTGAAAGAGTCGCCATTATTGGCCCAAACGGAGTAGGTAAAACAACCTTGCTAAAATGCTTAGTGGGTGACACTGAACTAACTGCAGGTAACGTTAAATGGTCTGAAAATAGCAATATTGGTTATTATGCTCAAGACCATGCTGCTGATTTTGAAGAAGACAAAACGCTGATGGATTGGATGTACCAATGGGCCCAAGAAGGTGACGACGAGCAGGTTATGCGTGGCACCTTGGGTAGATTGTTATTCTCGCAAAATGACATTAACAAATCAGTCAAAGTAATTTCCGGTGGTGAACAAGGACGTATGTTGTTCGGTAAGTTGATGCTACAAAAACCCAATATATTGGTAATGGACGAACCAACTAACCACTTAGATATGGAATCTATTGAATCTTTGAATTTAGCCCTAGAAAATTATAAAGGCACCTTAATTTTTGTCAGTCATGACAGAGAATTTGTATCCACTGTGGCTACACGTATTATCGACATTAAACCAGATGGTATAGTAGATTTTAAAGGTGACTACGAAAGTTATTTGGCGAGCAAGGAAGCTTAAAACAAGCTTTCGAGCTACGAGCTTATTTTTGCAAACTAATTTTTACTGTCAAAAAAGTTTGTGCAGTTTATAAAATTTGCTTTACCTAATGCACTGGGCTCAAATTTTACAAATTATAAACATAAAAAAACCGGATTAATCCGGTTTTTTTATGTTTTGAACAATTGGTTTTACTTAATATTCAGTAACCAAGATACAAATTGCTTTGTTTCAGAGGTGCTTGCAAAGGTGCTCATTTTCTGACCACACTTATCGGCAAACGCCACTTTGTATTTATTCACAGAGATGTTGTGCACTGGGCACATGACAGAAATCTGTGTTCCGTTATATGTATAAGACATAATAAAACTCATTAAATATGACTATTTTGTGCTTCTAAAACGAAGCATTCATAATCAAGACTAAAAATAAGCTCATTACAGTTTTGACGATACTACTAAAACCTTAGTTTCTGTTAGATGAGACATCTGCAAATTTTGTTTGCTACGATGTATAATGCTCATAAATTCGTCGTACGATAATTCAGCTTGTTATTGTAAATCAATAGTATTAAACCTATAACGGCCAATACTAAGGAATACGTTATTAATGTTGGCTGACTGGATCAAGGAAAGACATAACATTGAAGGTCTGTCTTAGGTGAGACTTTAACAGACCAAGAGCACCATACTCAGCTTTGACAAATTAATCAACTGTTAATTAGACTAATTGGTCTACTATCAGTAACTAATTCAATCCCTTAAAGTGTTATAATCAGCCTAATTTATCGATTACGAGTGACCTATTTTGGAAAAAATCGCCATCTTTGTTGACGTACAAAATATCTACTACACCACACGTCAAGCCTATTCTAGACAATTTAATTATCGGCGTTTTTGGCAGCATATCAGTCATCAGGGCGATATTATTATGGCCAATGCTTACGCCATTGACAAAGGTGATGAACAGCAGCAAAAGTTTCAAAGCGCACTTAAACATATTGGCTTTGATGTAAAATTAAAGCCTTATATTCAACGCAGCGATGGTTCAGCTAAAGGCGATTGGGATGTAGGCATCGCCATAGATGTGTTAGAGGCTGCTGAACAAGCAGATACCATAGTACTTTTGTCTGGTGACGGGGATTTCGATATGCTGTTAAGCAAAGTGTCTGAAAAATATGGCTGTAAAACATGGGTATATGGAGTACCTGAATTAACCGCAAACTCATTGGTTAACGCCGCAAGTATCTTTTCTAGAATAGACGACAGCCTTCTACTCTAGATATTTAGAATATTGTTCGCATAAATGTGTTTGTATTAATTCAATAAACTTTAACCACAAAGAAATAAGGACACAGAGACAAGAACAAATATTGTGCTCTTGTCTATAAAATCTGGGCTCGCACCCTTTTCACTCTGTTGTAATCATCGCTTATCTTAAAAACCAGTTGAAAATAATCAGACTTATAAGCCAATTTTACTAAGCTTGTTTTAGGTGGTCTGCCACTAAAAAAGCCATTTCTAAAACTTGATCAGCGTTTAATCGCGGGTCACATTGTGTTTTATACGCTAGAGCTAAATCGTCATCACTAATTTTGTAAGCGCCACCCGTGCATTCGGTCACATGTTGTCCTGTCATTTCTAAGTGAATACCACCAGCATGGGTACCTTCAGCTTTGTGCGCAGCAAAGAACTGTTTAATTTCAAGTAAAATAGCATCGAAATTACGTGTTTTATAACCACTTGAAGCTTTAAAGGTGTTGCCATGCATGGGATCAGAACTCCACACTACTTTTCTGCCTTCTTGTTTCACTCTGCGTAGGAGTTTTGGCAAGTTATGCTCGAGCTTGTCTGCTCCCATACGTGTGATCAAAGTAAGTCGACCTGCGTCATTGTTTGGGTTGAGTGCATCAATCAGTCGTATTAACTCATCCTCTTGCATACTTGGGCCTACTTTTACACCAATAGGATTATGTATACCGCGGAAAAACTCTAAATGTGCATGATCAAGTTGGCGAGTTCGCTCACCAATCCACAACATATGCGCTGAACAGTTATACCAATTCCCTGTTAAAGTATCGACTCGGGTCAAGGCTTGCTCATAGTTAAGTAACAGCGCCTCATGAGAGGTATATAAACTAGTTTCATGTAAAGTAGGGGTATTGGTGGAATTAATCCCCATGACCTTCATAAACTCTAGTGCATCTTGAATACGAATAGCTAAGTCATGATAACGGTCTTTTAGAGGGTTATTTTCTACAAAAGCCATATTCCAGCGATTCACTTCATGTAAATCAGCTAAACCACCCTGAGCAAAAGCACGGAGTAAATTTAGAGTAGACGCACCACGATGGTAGGCTTCAATCATACGTTGGGGATCTGGCCTACGTGATGCCTCAGTAAATTCAAAGCTATTAATAATATCGCCACGATAGCTTGGTAAGGACACGCCATCTATCGTTTCAAAATCGCCAGAGCGAGGCTTAGCATACTGCCCTGCCATACGTGCAACTTTAATCACTGGACAACGACCTGCATAGGTCAGCACTATAGCCATTTGCAGAATAACTTTGAAAGTATCGCGAATTTTTGGCGCATTAAATTCATCAAAAGATTCAGCACAATCACCGCCCTGCAACAAAAAACCTTTACCTTCTGCCACATCACCTAGTTGCTTATACAGAGCACGAGTCTCAGCAGCAAACACCAAAGGAGGATAACCGCCAAGGGTATCTTCAACCTGTTTTAGGTGTTGTTTATCTTCATAGGTAGGTTGTTGCAAAATAGGCTTTGAACGCCAACTATCTGGTTGCCAATGACTCACGATTTTTCCTTGTAAAATAAATATAAGGTGGTCGGTTAAACTGTGAACCGACAAACTGGGACGAGAATTTAGAGGGTATGACTGGAAATTTCAATCACTAACGTGTTTATTCTTGAAATTTAAATCAATAACTTATGACCTACTGGATTTAAGATGTTTAATTAAACCGTCAACCCCTTCTTCAATCAGGTTTAAAACATATTCGAAACCACGTCTACCACCATAATAAGGATCAGGCACCTGTTGCTCCTCAGATTGACTAAAGCTTAATAATAACGAGACTTTGTGTTTAAATTCTTCAGGGCAAGCTTTTAGAAGATTAGCAACGTTATCGTTATCCATACCAAGAATATAATCAAATTTTTCAAAATCTTGTTCGACCACCTTTCTACATTTTAAGCCTTTAAAACTGTATCCCTTTTCCAAACCCACAGCTTGTGAACGTTTGTCTGGCGCAGCTCCATTGTGATATCCAGCCGTTCCCGCAGAGTCAATTTCAATAGTCAAACCGTCATCAGCCGATTTTTTCTTAAAGACCGCTTCAGCACTGGGTGAACGACAAATATTACCCAAACAAACAAAAAGTACTGAAGTTGTATTAACTGTCATTATTTTTCCTAATATTTTACTGAAAGGTTTTACCTATGCAAAGCATTCTATATGTCTATAATTGCGCGTCTAGTGATAAACGGTTTTAATTTAAAATGAATGCTCCAAGATGTATATTAATGTTCAGCAGCTCAATCGTGGGGAATGAAGTTTATCTTCAACATACCATCCCTTTGTTGACGCAATATTTACCTAACATAGAAGAACTACTCTTTATCCCATTTGCTGGTGTGTCGGTGAGTTGGGATGATTACACGGCAAAAGTACAAAACGCCCTACCCGACTATCAAGTCAATGGCATTCATCAATTCCCCAACGCTCAGCAAGCATTAGAAGACGCTCAAGCCATATTAGTAGGTGGCGGAAATACATTTAACTTACTAAACCAACTTTATCAACAAGACTTGATTTGTGTAATAAAAAGCCAAGTTAATAGAGGCATACCATATGTGGGATGGAGTGCAGGCTCAAACATTTGCAGCAATAGTATCCGCACCACTAACGACATGCCCATAATACAACCACCTAGTTTTGATGCTCTTAACTTCTTACCTTTTCAGCTTAATCCTCATTACACCGACTACCAAACCCCTGGCCATAATGGCGAAACGCGCGCACAGCGTATCGAAGAGTTTTGTATGTTAAATCCTAATATTCCGGTAATTGGAATTCGTGAGGGTACAGCCTTGTTGTTACAAGGGAAATCTTTGGTCTTGAAGGGTGAATTGGATGGAGTGGTATTTGAAGGTGGCGAGCAAATTGTTATTAAACCAGAACAGGATTTGAGTAAGTATTTAAGTAAGTGTTTGAAGATTTGATTTAGAGACACGAATTGGTTCCGTAATTGGTATTCATGTATGCCCTGAACGTTGCCCATTTAAACTATAACTGGGCTCTACTGTAATTTTACACCTTATTAAATTGCACACTTCAAGCA
>OOFW01000071.1_pt1 | contig 13652 bp, 9 predicted proteins | sample 1670271 | NCBI WGS metagenome assembly OOFW01 (sample SAMEA98137918, study PRJEB22522) | marine metagenome | biome: marine biome; feature: marine water body; material: sea ice | place: Arctic Ocean | collected 07-Sep-2015 | depth 1.32 m
TGCGTCGGAAGAGTAAGTGGTGTATATGAGACAGGTGTGCATGGTGTTCGCGTCAAATCGCGAAAAAGCCAAACTGATGACCTGATTTGGAGCAAAGCATCACAGTAGATTATGTAATCTTCTGTGATGCTTTGCTCTAAATCAGGTTATCAGTTTGGCTTTTTCACGATTTGACGCTAACACCATGTATACGCTTGGCAGTACTAAAAGCGTAAACAAAGTCCCCACCAACATGCCCGCAACCAAAATTATGCCAATACTGTTTCTGGCCTCGGCACCCGCACCTGTAACCAATACTAACGGGAAATGCCCAAGTACTGTGGCGGCAGTGGTCATAAGCACTGGGCGTAATCGTGTTTGTGCGGCCATTTGGATAGCTTGTAGCTTGGTGTACCCCTGAATCTGCATATGGTTAGCAAACTCCACAATCAGAATGCCATTTTTTGCGATCAGTCCCACCAGCGTAATAAACCCCACTTGGGAATAAATATTGATAGTGGTGAAATCAAGAAACGTAAACATCATGGCGCCTGCGAGTGCCAAAGGCACTGAACCTAACAACACCACCAAAGGGTCGCGAAAACTATTAAATTGAATAGCCAAAACCAAAAACACAAATACCAAAGCAACCAATAACACACCTTCAAGACTGTTGCCCTCAATACGAAGTTGCCTAGACTCACCCGCATAATCGATATTATAACTCTGGGGTAAAAGCTGGGCACCGGCTTGCTCTAGAGCCCTAAGTCCCTGTTCTTTGGTAGTGCCGGGGATCACTTCTCCATAGATACGGAACGCATTTTTTTGCTGAAATTTTACCAACACTCTTGGTGAAACTTGTGTTTCTAGTTTTGCAATTGAACGCACAGCAACCAGCGAACCACTTGGCGTGCGTATCTGTAGATTTAAGATGGCATCTGGGTTGACCCGTTGTTGCTCATCTACCATAGCTATCACGCGATAAGCACGGCCGTCTTTGTTAAAGCGATTAATAAGATTGCCTGACAACATCACATCTAATTGACGACTAACACTTGCCAAGTCCATGCCTAAATCGGCTATCCGTTGACGATCTAATATAAATCGAGCTTGTGGCAAGTCAATTTTCAAATCAGTTTCGGCGAATAAAAACTTACCACTGGCCAATGCCGCGGCCACCATTTTGTCGGCATAAATTTTCATGTTTTCATAGGGTTCAGTGCTCAAAACCACCATCTCTACCGAAAAATTACCTGAAGTTGGCAGAGCTGAGTCCAGTACTGGAAACGCCTTTAATCCGGGTACCGTTGACAGTTGTGAAAATGCCTGCCAAAATATATCTTGCACACCCGATTCACGCTCACTTAAGGGTACAAACTCAACGCCACCGAATGCCCCAACAGGGCTAATAATCTGCCACATAAATTTACCGCCATTGAGCTGACTCATTACATCAACCACGTCGTCCATATGCTTAGTGGTGTATTGCAAAGATGACTCTGGTGCTGCTTCGATAATAACTGTGATATTAGATTGGTCTTCGGTAGGCGCGAGCTCTTTGAGTGAAAATAAATAAAATGGCACACTCAACAAGGCCAAAAACACTGCGCCTGAGAGAATTTGTGCTTTAAAATCAATTGTCCGCAGTAACACCCCGCCGTACCACTGTTGCAGTTGTTCAAAAAGACCATTGATTTTGAGAGTGAACTTACCTTCTTTGCCACCTTGGGGACAGGCATAGGCACTCATTATGGGAGATAACGTTACGGCAACAAAACCTGAGATCAAAACAGCAATTGCAAGTGTAAAGGCAAATTCTTTAAACAATGCCCCGGTTAAGCCTGACAATAAACCAATAGGGGCATAAACCGCGGCTAAGGTGATGGTCATACTTATAATTGGGGCTAACAATTGACGTGAACTGATTAGCGCAGCTTGCATGCGACTCATGCCACTACGCATATACCTTGCCACATTTTCTACTACCACTATGGCATCGTCCACCACTAATCCTACCGACAATACAATCGCTAATACGGTTAATAAATTAAGGGTAAATCCCATAAGTGTCATGGCGGCAATTGCACCCAAAATAGAGATGGGAATGGTAATAAGCGGCACTAATGCAGTGCGAAAAGATCCCATCATAACCACCACCACTATACCCACCAGAATAATAGTCTCAGCTAAGGTAATAAAAATTTCTTTTAATGCATTGCGCATGTAAAGCGTGCCATCAAAACCGCTGGTTATAGACATGCCTTGAGGTAGGGTTTGATTGATTTGCTCAAGCTTGTCATACAGCCTGTCACCAATAGCAATTTCGTTTGCACCGGGCAGTGGCCATATAGATAAAAATACTGTGGTCTTTTTATCTAGGCGCGCTGTTGCTTGCCCTTCATCTTCGCCCAACTCCACTTTTGCAATATCACTGATACGAATTTGTGCACCGTCCACTTGGCGAACAATGATTTGTTTAAATGCTTCTACATTGCTCAAAGAGCTATCAGTCATCAGGGCGATACGTTGCTGACTATTTTCGCTGGAGCCTATGGTTGCAATAAGATTGTTATTGCGAAGTGCATCTGCCACGTCATCAGCGGCAACATTAAACGCAGCCATTTTCTGTGTATCTAACCATATGCGCATTGCAGGAGAACGACTGCCTTCTAACCCAACTCTTTGCACACCAATAATGGTGGACAAATTTGGCACTACCCGCCTAGATAAATAATCGGTTATTTCCAAACGCGACATGCCTGCATTTTTTTCATCATAATTGACGTTGAGATAAAACACGGCAAAGGGTCGATCCGCTCTAACGACCTGGACAGATGGGTCTTCCGCACCCTCAGGTAATTCAAAGCGAATTTGGTCAAGACGTGAGGATAATTCTGCTAAGGCGTTTGTGCTGTCTTCATTTAGCTTCAACCACACGTTCACCGTACTTAAACCGAGTGTTGTATTTGAGTCTATATAATCAATACCGGGCACGGAAGCAGCGGCTCTTTCAATCGGTTCGGTAATAAAGCCCTGAACCACATCAGCGGATGCGCCTATGTATGGCGTGGTGATGACTAACGAAGCACTGGCGATTTTCGGGAACTGCAAAACAGGCAAGTCTATAGAGGCACGAATACCCACCAGCACTAAAACTAATGATAAAACAATGGCGACCACTGGGCGACGACAAAATACATCCATAATCGAAGGTTTAGTATCTTCTTCACTTACCAATACTTCGCCCTTCACATCACTCATCGGTGGCTATCCCCGATTTTATTTTGACTAAGCTCCCTGCCCTCAGCTTAGATGAGCCAATTGTAGCGATGTTCTTACCCAAGCTGAAGTCTGACGCAACAATGGTTGTTTTATCTTCACTGCCTAATACTTCAATGCTCTGCCGTGCTGCTCGCCAATCACCGTTGTCATCTTTATCTAGCACAAAAATATAACCACCAAAAGCATCATAACGTACAGCTACATTAGGCAAACGCACCACATGCTGCATATCACCGATAGGCAAATCAACTTTTAACAATGCACCAGGTTTGATCGATTTTGGCACTTTAGACCATAAAGCGCGGATCCGTAAATTTCTAGAATTCACATCAATCTCTTGGCTGAATGCGATAATTTTTGCCTGATGAGATTCAGTTAATAAACTTGCCGAACTCAGCTTAATCCAATCATCCTTTGACAAATTTGTATGTTCTTGTGGTATTGAAAAATCAACCCATACTTCATCACCAACGTTAACTAATCTGGTTATCTGCGTGTTGGCAGACAAATAGCTGCCAACCTCAAGTTGATGTAATCCCGCCACACTATCAAATGGGGCGATAATAGTTTTTTGGGCAATAACAGTCTGTAATGCCCGTACATTAGCCTTGGATATAGTCAGCTGTGCTATTGCTTTATCAAGTTGGTCACGACTAGAGGCATTGCTTTTTATCAATTCTGCAAAGCGGTTAACGTCCAACTGTGCGATACTAACTTGAGCTATTAACGCTTCAAGTTGTGCTTCTTCATTCGCTACATCGAATTGCAGTAGTACGTCGCCTTTAGCAACATTACCACCTGAATTAAAGCCAACTTTACTAACAATTCCTGCTAATTCATTACGCACATCTAAGCTTCGGGTAGCCACAATTTCTCCCATAACATTGATGTTGGATTGCCACTGACTCTGCTCTGTTATTATGCTGCGCACTGTCTCACTTGGTTCAGGAAAAGACTCGCCAAAAGCAATGGCTGCTTTGATTTGATTAAACTTCACAAAACCCAACACACTGACAACTATCAAACAAAACAAAAATGTCCACACCCAACGCCAAAAATGCATATTGGTTCCTATAAAAGATGAAAAATAAAGTTGAACCAAGATTACGGCTACACAAGCCTTTTAGTTCGTTAGATATTGGTATAATACATTGTAGGGCTAATTAAGTTATATTTTTGAATGTTTTCAGTACCCTTGTGAATATGCATAGGGTGAAAATTTAAAAACCCTAAACCAACATTCATCTAGTCACCGGGCAATCAGTTTTAAAGCATAACGCACAACAAATATTGTTATGTAATATTTAGAATGGACTTGCACCATTATTGATTACAACTCTGCAACTCTATAACCATACACATCTTCAAATGTTTGAGGGCCACCATCCCAGTATGGGTTGGACGAGTTGACCTTTCTAAAACCAGAGCTGGATATTTTATCGATAGCCTCAGCAAACTCAACATCATTAGTAAAGTAGTAAACTAGAAGATCCTATAATGTGAGCCCTCGGCCAGCTTTCTCTCTAGTGTGTTTAGTAAATTCCAAGTGATGATGATGTTTGGTGTTACCAAGCATACAACCACTAAAATCGCCATGACCATCAAAACCATCAAAACCATCAACACCATCATTGACCTCAAACCCAAGTCCGTGTGCATACATTTTTGTTATTTGTTCTAAGTTACCCTTAGGTCGAGCCACTCTTATAACTGCATCTATTGTGATCATTCTCATCTCCTAATGAATATTTTTATGATTTTGTACTTGTACTTGTAAATGATTAGATTTAAGACACAGCATGAAACCTCAAGTTAACTTAAGGTCAAGAGATTTCTAATTATAAAGGAAAAGAGATAACCGCCTGTGCACCCGGAACATCTTTTCTAGTTCTTAACGTAATAGAGCCCCCATGATTAAACATAATTTGGCGACACAGTGATAATCCGATACCACTACCTTTAGGTTTGGTACTATAAAAAGGTACAAACAAGTTATCTGTATTGGCAATGCCCACGCCTTGGTCACTAATGATCAGATGTAGGTGTTTTTCATCTAGGTGATAGTCAATTTCAATCACCTTAGTTTGCTGCTCCATGGCTTCATCAGCATTCTTGAAAATATTGATGAATACTTGTTCTAATTGACTCTTATCTGCCCAAATTAGCATCTGCTTGGTAGTAACCGAATGCTGTGAAAATTGTAGTTGGCAATCAGTGAATAATTTTCCGAGTTTTATCACTAAAAGATTAAGATTAAATTTAGTTTTATTGGGCAGTGATAAATGTGAGAGTTGGCTATAACTAGCAATAAATGCGCTAAGTGCCACTGCACGTTCATTAATAATGTCGACCCCTTCACACAAGGACGTTCTATTTAATGCTTTATTTTCGTCTTGCAGCTTTTGTTTAATCGCTTGGCTTATTCCAGCAATAGGCGTCAAAGAGTTGTTGATTTCATGACTCAACACTCTAAATAAGCTTTGCCAAGCTTTTCGTTCCTTTTCTATTAATAATCTCTCAGCACTGGTAATTAAATTCAGTTGATGTTGTTTACCGTCACTTAAAAAGGTGTCTTTAAACAGAAAATGTTCACCGCCAAGTGTGTGATGATTAAATTCAATAATGCCACTGTTGGCTAGACTAATGGCTTCTCCCAATTCAAGTTCAAGGAGTTTTATCTGTTGTAGTTTTTTAGGGAGATGTTGCTTACCCACTAGCAGCTTTTGTGCTGAATCATTTGCCATGGCAATAAACCCTTGATCATCTACTGCAAGCACCATGGCATCCATTTGTTGCATTATTTTTTCGAGTAATAAGCGACTCTCTTTTGCTTCAATTTTATGCTGGGAAAGTGTTTCGGCTAAACTGTTGACACTGCCAAGCAATTCCTGAAAAGCTTGATTGTGCTGCAACCGACCTCTCAAACTATAGTCACCATCGATCATTGCTTCTAATATATTGGATAATGTGCGGATTTGTTGTTCTGAACGCTGCCTGCTACTCACCACTACAAAAACCGCCAATAAAGATAAAACGATATTAATGAAAGCAATCAGATAGCTTGAGACACCAGCAACATATAAAGAAATGCTGGTCAGTAATAAACAAGGAACGCATATTACAAGGGCCAGATAACTGTGATCATCTTTATGCAGCATGTTATTCCTGTGCACTAATGATTTTTTTAGTTGCTTAATCCAGTCCATATTTACTCATGCGTCGATAAAAACCACTGCGACTTAAGCCTAGAGATTTAGCTGTTTCGGTAGCATTACCCGAATAATATTTGAGCCTATTGATAAGGGTTTGTTGTTCGATTTCGTCCAGTGACAACTCATTATCAATGAACGATTGAGAGCTACTGACGGCTTCTTCAAGTAATAAATCTCGCCCAGTAATGGTTGCCTTTTTGCAGGTAAATAATAACTTTTCCATTAAGTGGCTTAGTTCGCGGATATTTCCAGGCCACCTATATTGTTGTAATTTACTTAACGCATCTGCAGATAAATTAGGCACCGGCAGATTGTATTTTACTGCATATAATTGCAAAAAATATTGAGCCAGAGGTTCTATATCTTCGATGCGTTCATGTAACGATGGCACGCGTAACTGAATAGTATTTAAACGGTAAAACAAATCTTGTCGAAATGTTTGCTCACTAATGGCTTTAGGGAGGTCGCTGTTAGTGGCAGAAATAATACGCACATCAGCTGTTTGCGATTTGCTGCTGCCCACAATTTCGAATTCTTTGTCTTCTAACACTTTTAGCAATTTTGCCTGCTGGATAAGAGGTATGTTAGCCAGTTCATCCAAGAACAGCGTACCTTGTTCAGCCATTTCAAATCGACCCACACGGTTTTCTTTAGCGTCTGTGAACGCACCTTTTACATGGCCAAACATTTCGCTTTCAAATAAGCTTTCTGGTATCGCTCCCATATTCACGGGTACAAACGAGTTGTCCATGCGAGGAGAAAGGTTATGCACGTATGACGCAAGCATACTTTTACCCGTTCCATTATCGCCCGTTAACAAGATACTCATATCACTTTTTGCCAAGTCCTCTAAGGTGGCTAACAATTGCTGCATGGCCGGTGATGCAGCAATAATATGCTCTTTTGACTCAGGAAATGACTGGCTGCTTAACAATCTATTTTCCTGGCTAAGACGCTGCAGCTTTTTGTCTGTTTTTGCACACTTTATTTGGGTGTTGATGGCACTAATGACTCGCTCATTATTCCATGGCTTTTGAATGAAATCTTTTGCACCGGCTCGCATAGCATCAACAGCGATGTCTATGGTTGCCCAACCCGTCATGACAATGATGGGTAACTTGTCATCAAATTTTCTTATTTCATCAACTAGCTTTAAGCCTTCAGCGCCTGAAGTAGTGTCCTTTTGAAAATTCATATCAATTAACACGAGGTCAACACAGCCACTGCGTAAATTGTCGAGCACCGCTTCTGGCCTAGTCATGGCAATAATATCGATGTTTTCTTCTGATAAAATATATTTCAAACTGGCGATGATATTGACGTCATCATCAGCAATTAATATTTTATGATTATTCACTCATACCCCACACCCGTTGCATAGAAAATTGACAACAATAAATATACCACTTTAAAAAAGTGGACTTTGTAAAAGTCGGCCCTATTTCGGCCCTATTGATGCTTTTTTACTGTTTTTTATTTTGACCTTCAAGTGTTTTATATCAGCAACAACAAACCTATTGTTGCTGATATAAGTCTAATTTCCTAAGCTATTATTCGTAACGCAATGCACAACTGGGCTCCATTAAGACCGCGCGTCTTGTGGGAGCATAAATAGCTAACAACACAATACAAGATAAGCCAAGGGTTACCGTAACCGCCAACAAAAAATAAAGGTATCTAGGTAACAAACCCTCTGCAAATTCATGAAGTCCAAAAGACATCAACGCAAATACAACTAACGCTAATCCCAACCCTGTCGTCAATTGCCGGATCCCTTGTTTCATAAACATACTAACAATGTTTCTATCTGTGGCTCCTACCGCGCGGCGAATACCAATCTCGTGGGTACGTTGTGCTACAGAATTAACCGTTAAGCCATAAATACCAACCAAGGCTAACATCAGTGCAAAAAAGCCTGTACCGAAGGTGACTTTAGACACTAAGCGCATTGAATCGCGCATAAGATTTCTGTTTTTATCGGCTGATGCAACAGATCGTTCTATCTCAATGTTACGGTCTACTTGAAAAAGTGCACGATAGAAAATTTCTTCTCCTTTGATGTTAGTCAGCTGTGTTTTATAGTAGATTCCTTGTTCCCTTCGAATAAATTGTAAACCTGATATATAGACTTCATCTTGACTATCCAGTTGACCAAAAATTGTTCTGGGATTCATGCGATTACTAAGAATACCTACCACAAATAACGATTCGTCTTTTTCTTGGATCTTAATATTAATATTTTTCTCAAGTGCGGACTCACCTGGCCAATATCGATTGGCCATAGATTGACTGATCAATACAACCTTTCTGCCATTGACTGTATCCTGAGCATTTAGATGTCTGCCGGCAATCAGTCTAATACCCACAAATTCGGTATTACCAATAATACTGAAGGTGTCGACATTGGGCTTTTCCCCATCATTATAATCAAACCCGGCTAACGTTAATGGGTAGTAGCCAGCATAGTTATTAGTGTTTGCGTCCATTACCTGAGGGTCACTTTTTATGTGACTCAATAAGTTTTGATACAGCAATATCTGTTCTTGAGATGTTTTATATTTATCAATGGGTAAGGTAACGGTTGCCCGCATGACATTGGTATAATCGTCACCCACCTCTAGGTTAATAAATTTTTGTGAAATATACCCAGACAAGGCACCAATTAACATTAATGTAGCAACAAGAAATACTTGAATAGTCACTAAAAATCGAGATAGTCGACCTGCTTTTTTACTTTGGGCACCTCTAGTACCATCTCTTAAAGTGGCATTAATGTCTTGATTAGCTGAGCGCCAGGCTGGCAAAAATGACGACAAAAAGATGGTCAATAAGGTAAATCCTAGGGCCATACCTAGTGTTTCGACATCCAGACCCCAATGCCACCAAAAAACCATATTGTTTGGCATCCATGAATGAAGCACAACGTCAGTGAAATCTAATGCAGCCCCCACTAATAAGATGGAAAGTATCGCCCCTACAACAGTGATAATTATACCTTCCCACATCAATTGACTTACTAGTCGTTTGGTAGACGCACCCAATGCTGCACGGATCGCCGTCTCTTTTTGACGTTCTATTGAACGCGCTAACAACAAATTACCGACGTTGATACAGGCCAGCGCCAATATTGACCATGCAACAATATTTAAAAAAGTAAAAATGGTGTTGCCTAAACCATTAACCTGATCCATTGGGAAAGTACGAAGGTGCACTAGTTTAGTCGCCTCGGAACGACCATATAGCTTTACTGATTGTTGGTAAAGTTGGTCCACAGAATTGGTTAATTGTATTGCAGCTTGCTCAATACTCAGGTCATTTTTAACGCGTGCATAAGCAGAAAAATAAGGAGAAGAGTCGGCCATAGAGTTGATTGTAGATTGACTGATCGGCAGCCAGATTTTCGCTACGCCAGGAAAATGATATCCTCTAGGCATCACGCCAATAATATTGGTGAGTTCGTCATTTAAATTAATTGACATAGTTAACACATCATTATTTGCAGCCAACTCGTTTTGCCAGGTTTCATAGCTAATAACAGCTACCGGAGTGGCTCCGGCTTGCATATCTTCGAGCTGTATTGTACGGCCCATCAACGGTGTTGTTCGGCTAAAACGAAAGAACCCTGCATCTACATAACTGGCAGGAACATTTTTGCCGGCATCATCAAAGGAAAGTCGAACATCTCTTGCATCATAAAGACCAAATTCACTCAAAACATCTTGAGTTTTAGCTATTTGGGAAAACTCATAAGCAGATATTAAGATTTGATTAAGATCTATATTATTTGAGATACCTACGGTTTCCGTCGAAAACGAAAGTGCTGTTTCACCCTCAGGTAATGGCAAAGATTTATATAAGGTTGAATATAAAAAAGAAAAAGTGAACAAACTTATGGATAAACCACCCACTAGAACGGATAAGGTCATTGCGGTAAATTTAGGGGCTTTAAACAATAACCTCAGAGCGTATTTTATATCTATCATTACCGACATATTTGTCTCCTAGTCTAGGGCTAATTCAACAGCTTCAGCTGAAGAAAAAGAGGCTTTATGAATGGGCGTATTGACCTTGTCGGTTATAAGTCGACCGTCAAACATTTCCAAACATCGACTGGCCCTTTTAGCTGAAACCGGATCATGAGTCACCATACAAATGGTTGAACCATTTTGATGAAGTTTGTCAAGCAAGGTCAATACGGCCTCAGCATTTTTGGAGTCCAAATTACCCGTTGGTTCGTCGGCTAAAATAATGGCCGGATCGTTAACTAATGCTCTGGCAACTGCAACTCGTTGTTGTTGTCCACCGGATAACTGTGAAGGGTAATGATCTTTACGATGAGACATTTCTACCTTCTCAAGCACATCATTAACTTTGGCCTCAACCACTTGTTTAGTCAGCCCTGACTGATACGTTAGTGGTAACATCACGTTTTCAAAAATAGTTAGATCGGAAATTAAATTAAAAGATTGAAATACAAATCCAATTTGTTTACTTCTGATTTTTGCTCTTTCATCCCGAGATAGAGATGACACGTCCGTACCGTTAATTTTGTAAGTGCCAGAAGAAGGCGCATCTAGCAAACCAAGCAATGCTAGCAAAGTGGATTTGCCGCAACCTGAGTGACCGCTTAATGATAAATCCTCTCCTTTGTTAATGACCAAATTTATGCCGTTGATCGCGCGAGTTTCAATCTCGTCCGTTAAAAATTTTTTGTCAATACCTTTAAGCTCAATAAGTACGGTCATTTTGCGCTCCAATTAATTCTATTTATATACATTTAAAGCTATAAAATTAGCTTTAGTTGATCATGATTTCTTGATGTTCTTGCCAGTCCGAGGTATCCGATATAATGACCTCATCCCCAGCTTTGAGACCTGAAAGGATTTGAATTTGATTGACCGAACTTTGTCCAAGAGCAACAATTTGTTTTTGCGCAAATTGAGCGTCCGCGGTAATTCGATATAGTCCAGCTTTACTATTTTTAGGAGCGAATGCGGGACGTTTCACGAAAAGCGCATTATCAATATTACTAATTTCAATTGCCCCATTCACGGTTAAATCAGGGCGCGCTTCGTTTGGCAGTTTACTCCCTAGCTTTACGTCAACTTGCACCATGCCTGCGTTGACTGCAGGGTCAATCCTTATCACTTCACCCATAATTTTTGAAGTACGGGTATCCACAACAACACTTTGCCCTAGGGTAATATCCCTAACCATTATTTCCTGAACCTGAAGTTCAGCGAATAAAGACCTTTGATCAGCAATCAAAACCACACTTCCACCATTAATAGCTTGCTCTCCCAAAGCTAATGATACTTGTTGAACCACACCGTCGGTTGTTGCTTTTACTGCTAAAGAAGCGACTTGGTCTTGTACTCGTTGATAGTTATTTTCAACTAATCCTAAACGCGCATTTTGGGCGGTTTGGGTAGCACTTAAATTAGCTTCCATCTTAATGACTTTTTGTTTTTGAGCTTGCCAATAATGATTTTTTTGTTTGACATTCAGCTGACTACTTTGATAATCCAAAGCGGAAACTGTGGCATTTTTTTGTTCGTACAACTGTGTTTCTGCATCAAGCTTAAGCTTACTAGCTTGGTAGCTGTAATCAGCCTCCACAACGGAGTTTTTCAAATCAACCAGCTGAGATTCAAGTGCAATATAAGCAGCATAATTTTCAGCTTTTTTTGCTTCAAACTCCCAGCGGGTTTTCTCCAGTTCTCGATGTAGCTCAGGGTTTGATAACTGCATCAAAATTTGTCCTTTTGTTACATAGGCCCCTGCTTTTATAAAAGCTTGTTCAACGCGTCCCGATACTTGTGATGATACCCAGCGAATGTTTACCGGTTTTAAAACCCCCGTCGCACGAACATTCACCTTGAAGTTACCCAAGTGTACGGTGGCAGTAACCAATTCTTCTTTGTTTACGATAAAGGAGGCGCTGCCCATAACGCTTTTTAAAGAATAAGTCCCCATTAGTAATAATAAAATCGCAGCGATGTACCAATATTTTTGCCATAAAGGCGGGTTTATTTTTGTTCTTACGGTATCCATAAATCTTCTTAAAACTGTTTAGCCTTAAAGAAGTTAGTACAATTGACGTGCCAACAGTGAATTGTTTATATCTATCTGTAATTTATGGTTTTTTATATTCTTATGATTTCAGAAACTTCATAGTGTGTCGATTCTGATACATGTATTCTGTCGAAGTGTCCTAATGTCGACACAATGATCTTTTTTAAAATCAGAATTTAGCCATAAAGAAAAATGTTTTATCAACCTAGGATTAACAAAGACCCTAAACATATTGTTGCCATAGTAAGGATCAAAAGCTCCTGTTCCACCTTTGTGCTGTGCATTAAAATAGTACATTTAATCTTTTTTTTGCATTGAAAAGAGATACTGCTGGTAAATTTTTATCAGTATCAGATATTATTGAAGGGGAATAAATGTATATTTCTATAGGAAAAACAGCTGGGTTTTTACCCATTATCAATTTTAAAAGGCGGTGCGTAAAAATCTGCTTAATAACAAGCTTGCTACTGAGTGTTAAAAGTTTTGCCGACACAACGTTATATCATATTGTTAGTGAAGAAGAGTTAACAACCTTAACCGAAAATAATGTGTACAAACCTCCATTGTTTGATTTGGAAGGATATATACATTTTTCTAAGTTGAGCCTTATTTTACCTATTGCCAATGATGCATATAAAGACAGGGATGTATTGTTTCTGTTGCAAGTCACTTTTAGTGACGATGACAAAAACTTAAGATGGATTGGCGATAATCCAGATTATTATGTGGGGTTAGATTTATCCATGGTGGAAAATAAAATACAATTTTCACGAGACGACAATAATCAATGGGTCTTGCCTGAAACGTTTAAAATTGAATAGCTTCATATTGTTTTAACAATATTTTTATTTTGTATTAAATTTTGAGTGTTATGTAATGTATTTATTAGGTGATTTAAATGAGAAAAATATTATTTAGACAGATTTAAAATTAAGCGAGGCCTACTTTACTGGTAGTTTTTACATTAGTTGGTGACATCAGATTTTCATACTATAAATATACAACCGAATTTGTATTCGGTTGTATATTTATCTGATTTACGGCCGTTGCGAGCTCTATACTGGGGCCGCCATCGAAAGCATGACTATTATCAAAGCCCAATGA
>OOFW01000072.1_pt1 | contig 13648 bp, 14 predicted proteins | sample 1670271 | NCBI WGS metagenome assembly OOFW01 (sample SAMEA98137918, study PRJEB22522) | marine metagenome | biome: marine biome; feature: marine water body; material: sea ice | place: Arctic Ocean | collected 07-Sep-2015 | depth 1.32 m
ATTTGGACAACGCCCAACACCGTTAAGACAGTCAAAGTTGAAATAAGGTAGTAACACAAGGCTTTTTATCTGCGCTTAGATAGTATGTTCAACAGAGAAAGTAGCCACATAATAAAAAAGCCCGCAAACTATAAAATCTGCGGGCTTTTCTGTTTTTAGCTTATGATGCTAAGTTAGATGCATAGCCTAATTAGACTACATCATGCCGCCCATATAGAGCTTAACTATATGATTTTACAAACTTAGTTACACAGGAGAAAAGTGATACCCCACTTTATACCCCTACCATCTAATCAACCTTATATTCGGTTAAATATAAATAAAATAATATTTCGTGAATGCTTTACCCTGTTGGTAATTCAACACGGTATTTTGATATTTGTCGATTAAAAACGGCGACTCCTTGGTCGGGCAATTTATGAGCAAAATGTTTTTCAAGCGTTGCTCTAGCTTCTGAGTAATCGCCCCATTCTATAGAGTGGGTATAACCATGTAAGTCAGAGAATACTTTAGTTATCGTTCTAAATTTATTACTTCTCGTCGCGCCTCTTAAACCATTTAAATAACTGTCTCGGTGTACTGTAGGTACAATAATTTTAACTTCTTCCACATTCACTAATTCTGCGTTCATCATTATCCTAGCAAGTCGACCATTTCCATCATCAAATGGATGGCATTCAGTCACCAGAAACTGGATGAAAATTGCTCTTGCTAAGCCCTCAGGCAAGCTTTGATAGAACGGAAATGCCTGTGCGAATGTTCCCTCTATTTGTTCTGGGGATACGAATACCGTGTCACCTACTTTATTCGCTTTTATCTTTAACTGACCGGGCCTTTTTTCAGGACGCGCGTCCATAATTAAACTGTGACGTTGCATGAGTAAATCTAATAGCTCTTCGACAGAATTCGGGATCGTAGACATTTCTGTATAATCTTGAACTACGTCAAAAACCGCTAACACATCATGACTATCTTGATGGCGATTACTGATCTCATGCTTCTCAAATACAATTTGCTCCGCTTCTTCTATTTCAAATTCTGTACCTTCAATGTAGTTGGAGAAGTAACTCTCAAAAAAAGATAAATTTCGCCAGCTAGATGCGCTGTATTGGTATGGTCTTGAGACAAATTGACATTGACGTAAATACTTAGCCAAGTTTCCAAACATCTCAATTCTAGTTGGGTCGAACGGCTCTTTTTGGGCAACAGCAATGGCCCTTTCTGTAGATAATGCCGTAATAGATTGGGTAGACAAAATGGCACCGATCAAGCGTTCAAGAGCATGAAACTCTTTCTCCATTTTAAGCACTGAACAATTCGCACGCGCCTCATCTCTAATTCGATTAAGCTCTTTTTCACCATAGCGTTCAAGTAATCGACATAGCTCTTGTTCAGCCCAATTCTTACCTAAGGACTTAGGAGCTGCTACATCTTTATGGCTAATTTGTAAATTTTCCAATAAATATCGTGTCGGAGAACTTCGAAATGAATTAAGTTGAAAAGGCTCCTTGAGATGTTCGACATCACCGGGAAGCACTTCAACCGTTAAAAGATCACTGATTTGTATTTTTTTACGGATTTTGACTGGTGCGGTGATATATACCACCTTATTTTCAGGCAATAATGATACTGCTGTAGCATGCGACACTACTGCCGAAGGATATAGATACTGTACTATTTGATACCATTTATTGTTCAGTAACTTAGGAATATCTTCCCATGCTGCATTGGTATAGACACCTTGCCGTATTCTTTTTAATTCGCCTTGAGCAACAGCCTTAGAAAACCGCTTGGCCTCCGATGTATCTTTAGCAAAAATTAATTGAGACATAGATTCACCAGTAAAAACTAGATATAAAAATCATAATAAATGAAATACTGGGTATAAACAAATAATAATGTTGAATTACTTGATATAAAATATAGGTTTGGTGAAATATTAGAGACAAAAACATGAATGTATTTATTCGAATTTTTTATTAAGTTGTTCGAAAATACTTTAGGCACCCCACCTTATCCCCCTAAACATTAAGCACTCACACAAACCATTTGAATTTTAATGAAATCATTTCATGTAATAAATTTTATTGTTCATTAAATTTATATCCTAGCGCTTTATATCCTTTCTCTCGTTTCTTCCACATACGTTGTAATGTTGAGTAATCATCAATAAAATCGTAAATTTGAATAACCTTTTTAGTATTCCATTCTCGCTGAATTCGTCCAGCATATTGCGCTAAAATGCCTTTCCAAGCTATCGGTAGTGTTATAAATAAAGTATCTAAATGTGGTAAATCAAAACCTTCACCAACGTATTTTCCTGTAGCTAAGATAACAACAGCTTCATCATTACTTGGTTTACTGGTTAAGAAAGTTATTCGTTCTTGCCTTTGCTTTGTTGAAATACCGCCATGCAGTTCAACAACCTTTATTCCCTTATCAGCCATCAATTTAGCAAGTAATTCAATATGCTCTTTTCTTTCGGTAAGCACCATGACAGATCTGCCATTGTTTACGGACTGCTTGATGTTGTTAACGATCATTTCATTTCTAGCTTGATCACAAACTAAGTGTTTATAAACTTGAGATATATGTGGTTTAGTCTCAGGAATTAACCATTCTGAAGGAAAGTTAGTGTTAGTATTCACCACCTTCACATGCTGTTCAAAGCTACTGGTGGAACTTGCTGCCTTATAAACAACAGAGCCTATTTGGAAGTGCATTAATTTTTCTAAGCCATCTTGGCGTTTAGGTGTCGCTGTAAATCCGTGGATATATTTAGCATTTACTGATTTTATCAAACATTCATAGTTTGATGCAGGCAAGTGGTGACATTCATCTATTAATATTTGCCCATATTTTTCAATGGCAGGTTTAATGTCTAGTCCATTACGGCTAACTAAACTTTGATAAGTAGCAACATCAACTTCATAAGTTAATTTATCTTTTCCTCCCAACAATGAGCCTACTTCCACATTAGTTAAGAATACCTTTATCCGTTCAAGCCACTGTTCCGCCAATTGTCGGTTATGAACCAAGATTAAAGTATTTACTTTTCTCTTCGCGACAAGAGCCAATCCTGTAACGGTTTTACCGAAACCCGTTGATGCAACAAAAACACCATTGGTTTGTGCAAATAAAGCATCAACCGCTTTTTTTTGCTGGCTTTTAAGTTTGCCAGTGAACTTGATTTTTTCTAGTTGGCTACCTTCAAATCGTTTATCGGTGTATTCAATCTCTATTGTTTGCTCAGATACGATGCGATTAACTTCAGCTAAACAACCTCTTGGCAGAATTAAAAAGCCATTTTCTATATGCGCGGCGCATATATATCGACTTGTGCCAATCGTTGATAAACGTAAAGCTTGTCGTTTGTAGAACTCTGGATTAGAAAATACTGCACAATGTTTTAACTTAGAGGTCAGTTTTCCGGGTAAATTAGCGATTGGAACATATAACTGATCAGCTAGCGTTAATGTGATCTTCTGTGGGCAATCGTTGATCTTAATGTTCTCGTTACCGTTAAGTTTCTTCCATGGCTCATTCTTTTCAATATCATCAGGCGCTCTTTCAATATAAGAATTTAGCTGATTAAGCGTTGATTGAAGCTGCAGTTTAGTAACTTTTTGAGTAGCTGCCAATATTGACCACTGATCATTATAAGGCACGCCTTCATTGTTAATGAAAACACTATTGTTATGTTTTCTTGGCTCTAGCTGTAGTGGTAAAGCAATCAGGTTACCAAAGCCACCCTCTGGCATAATATCTTGATTAGGAAATAGTCTATCGAAGCAATCAAATGATAGTAACGGATAGAGTTCCATTGTTTTACAAAGTAGACCATTGCCTAATCGCCGAGCATCACTAGTAGCTACAGCTTGTGAGAAAAAGATCCATATATGGCCACCGTTGCCACTTCTTGAACGTTCTAATAGATAGGGTATATTTAATGATTCGCAAGTCGTTGCAAATGCAGATGTAGCTTCAAACCAGTCCTCTTTATCAAAATCTGCTGCAAGTAAATACGTTGAATTATCACTTAATAGAGGGTATACGCCGATGGTTTTAAACCCTTTTAAATGCCCGTAGACAGCTTGATGGTCAGGTACTTTAAAGTTCTGATTTTTACATTCAGTACAACTAATTTTTGGTTTGTTGCAAATTTTTGGCTTCCATTCATTCCAACAAGCAGGTGAATAGCCACTTCTACCATTTTTCGATTCCCATCTAAATGGGTAAACATCGTTACGGCCTTTAAAATATGAAAGAAAAAGATCAATTTTTGCTTCAGGAGAGGCGTGTAGATTAAAGTTTTGAGCCAATTCAACTTCATGTTGTGCTATTAACGTTTGACGCTCATTAAGCAAAACAAGTCGCTCTTCATTTAGTAACTGAAGACGAGCATCTATTTTGGCAAGTTTATTAATATAGCTTTCAGGCATGATTATAATATTACCAAAATACGATCAGAAATGTTTTGAGAGATCCATACGTTGATGAAGAATACGAGCAACATCAATACCGTTATCACTGACTTGATCTCTTTACTTAAGAGAACACAATATGTTTTTCTACAGGAAAGCTTCTAGCACCATTATAAACATCACTTCTTTGTTTACCGAAGTCAGGGTATTGAGCTAGTTTCAATAAGGCTGAGTTTATGGTTTGAGCATAAATTTTTGCCTGTGTACTTCCCCAAGATTCAATAGTTGTTGAAATTATTTTGAATAAATCCTCTTTGGCTAAAGGAGATAACCTATAGTTCGACATTGGCAGCCTTACTTGTAGACTTACTATCTACTGTAAGGGAGGCTTGTTCAAATATATCCATTACGCTGTGCTTTGATAATTCGCCAGCAGCTAGCTGTTCAAAGCCTTTAGCGACTTCTTCTCTTAATATTTCAAGTTGCTTATTTTTAGCAACGTCTTTTTCAAATAACATTCTTAATCCATCACGGATCACTTCACTTGCTGAGGTATATAAGCCATCAGATACCTTTTCAGTAATTCTTCGCTCGAATTCTTTACCTAAAGAAATATTCATAATTAACACTCCAATCATCTCGCGCTCATATTATGCGCATGATATACGCATAATTTAAGTTTAGTTGAAAGGTTAAAACCAAAGCTAGCATCAACTCATTTAAATAAAATACAGTAAAAAATAAATTTAGCGGGGAAATCAAACAAATTAATACCTCAACTTATCACCCTGAAATTGCAGTTATATGCAACCGAATGCAATGACATGCAAGCCCCTAAAAAGGAAAAAAGCACGAAAACCAAGGTTTTCGGGCTAATTTGCAACACTATGCAATATAGTGCAATAGATCTGGGCGTTACATCATGCCGCCCATTCCACCCATTCCGCCCATATCAGGCATAGCTGGTGCAGCGTCTTGTGGTGCATCAGTGATCATACATTCAGTTGTAATCATCAAGCTTGCGATTGATGCAGCAAATTGTAGTGCTGAACGAACAACTTTAGTTGGATCCAAAATACCCATTTCGATCATATCGCCGTAAGTATCGTTAGCCGCATTAAAGCCGAAGTTACCTTCGCCATTTTTAACGGCATTAGTTACAACAGATGCTTCTGCTCCAGCGTTAGATGCGATTTGACGCATTGGCGCTTCCATTGCACGTAACAATAATTTGATACCGTGTGTTTGGTCTTCGTTGTCGCCTTTAAGTGTACCAACAACAGTTGCTGCACGAACTAGAGCAACACCACCGCCAGGTACTACACCTTCTTCAACAGCTGCGCGAGTAGCATGAAGAGCATCTTCAACGCGGGCTTTTTTCTCTTTCATTTCGACTTCAGTGGCTGCGCCAACTTTAATCACTGCAACACCGCCAGCTAATTTAGCAAGACGTTCTTGAAGTTTTTCTTTGTCGTAGTCTGAAGTAGATTCTTCGATCTGTGAGCGTATTTGTGAAATACGTCCTTTAATCGCTGTTTCTTCACCGGCACCATCAACAATAATAGTAGTGTCTTTGTTTACTACTACGCGTTTAGCAGTACCAAGATCTTCTAAAGTTACTTTTTCAAGTTCAAGACCAATTTCTTCAGAAATTACAGTACCACCAGTTAAGGTTGCAATGTCTTGTAACATGGCTTTACGACGGTCGCCGAATCCAGGTGCTTTAACTGCTGCAACTTTTACAATGCCACGCATGTTGTTAACAACAAGTGTTGCTAGTGCTTCACCTTCAACATCTTCTGCAATAAGTAAAAGAGGCTTAGATGCTTTTGCTACGGCTTCAAGAGTAGGTAACATTTCACGAATATTGGTTACTTTTTTGTCAACCAATAAAATAAACGGGTTTTCTAGTTCCACCGTACCATTTTCTTGATTGTTCATGAAATATGGAGATAGGTAACCGCGGTCGAACTGCATACCTTCAACAACTTCAAGTTCGTTTTGTAGAGCTTGACCTTCTTCTACAGTGATTACGCCTTCTTTGCCTACTTTGTCCATGGCTTCAGCGATTAGCTCGCCTACTTCAAGATCAGAGTTGGCAGAAATAGTACCTACTTGAGCAATGGCTTTAGTGTCAGCACACGGAACAGAAAGTTCTTTTAGGGCAGCAACTGCAGCAATCACTGCTTTGTCGATACCACGTTTAAGATCCATCGGATTCATGCCTGCAGCAACTGATTTTAAGCCTTCAGTTACGATAGCTTGAGCTAATACTGTTGCAGTTGTTGTTCCGTCACCGGCTTCGTCATTGGCCTTGGAAGCAACTTCCTTGACCATTTGCGCGCCCATGTTTTCAAATTTGTCTGCAAGTTCGATCTCTTTCGCTACTGATACACCGTCTTTAGTGATAGTAGGAGCACCGAATGATTTGTCTAGTACCACGTGACGGCCTTTAGGACCGAGGGTTACTTTTACTGCATTTGCCAATACGTTAACGCCAGCAAGCATTTTTGCGCGAGCGTCATCAGAAAAACGAACTTCTTTAGCTGCCATGATAATTATTCCTCAAAAAATCTAATAGTGGGTTGGGTTTATTGGACTACTGCTAAGATGTCACTTTCACTAAGGATAAGCACTTCTTCGCCGTCTAACTTTTCAGTTTTAACCCCATAACCATCGTTAAAAATTACGATATCGCCGATTTTAACGTCGACTGCTTTTACGTCGCCGTTATCTAATACACGGCCATTACCGACAGCGATAACTTCGCCGCGAGTCGATTTTTCTGCTGCTGAACCAGTTAATACAATGCCACCTGCAGATTTGCTTTCTTGTTCGTGACGCTTAACGATAACGCGATCGTTTAAAGGACGAATTGCCATTCTCAAATCTCCTGAAAATTCCAATGTTAGTAAAAGTTGTGTGCCTTTCACATAAAGGCGGTGATTAAGCAAAAGACGCATCGTCTGCTTAGAATTCTGTTTTATTAGAACTTAGTTCTGCGACATGAGATGGGGCTAGCAGAAATGATCTCAAGGCTTTTTTTATAATAAAGTGAAATAAATGTAATGTTTTCTTACATAAGTTTGGCATAAGTTAATGGAATAATATTTTATTGAACTGGAGAGGAAGGATCTTTTGTCTACGCCACAAGGTAAATATGTAAGTATTAAAGGCCACTGTAAAAATAGGGAATGATTTTGCTTAGGACCAACACTTGGTTTTGTTCAATAAAATATATGGCAATAATGTCTATTATTGTCATGAATACCGACATCAATGCACAACAGGAAATTGTCTTAGAAGATGATATACGTCCTGTGTGGGAAGTCGGTGTATTAGCTGCTGTTTTCAACTCGTCAGAATACCCCGCTGCGGATCGAAAACAAATTAATATCATCCCCGCTCCTTATTTTATCTACCGCGGTGAAACATTACGTATAGGCGACGGTTCTATTGCCAGAGCAGTTGCGATAGACAAAAGCTGGTATGAACTAGACCTATCATTGGCAGGTTCTTTTAATGCTAATTCAGAAAATAATGAGATTAGAGAGGGCATGCCTGACCTAGACTTCATTTTTGAACTGGGTCCACAGCTTAGAATACGCTTATCAAAATTTGAATTTGAGCGTTATGGCAAAGGGGAATTATTTTTAAATTTGCAAGCTCGCGCAGCATTTTCAACTGATTTTTCAGGTATAGATAAACGTGGGTATGTGTTTCAACCAGTACTTAGTTATAGACAGCGTGGGTTGTTAAGCGAAAAAACAGCTTTATTTGCTAGTTTATCGCCTACATGGGCAACTGAAAAATTGCATGATTATTTTTATCAAGTGGGTAGTAATGTTGTAACCGAACAACGTCAAGCTTACGACGCAAAACATGGTTACTTAGGTACAGATTTATCTGTCGGCCTGTCATTTAATGCCACTGAAGACATTCGAATTTTTACCTTTGCCCGTGCATCACTTCATTCAGGTTCAGCAAATGAAGATAGTCCACTTTTCAGAGATAAAAGTACTTACTCTTATGGTTTAGGCATGGTGTGGCAATTATGGGAGAGCGAAGCAAAGGTTTCAGGTCGATAGGTTTTGGTTTTTAATTGGATGCGCTGAATTAAAAGAGTTTTGTGTAGATGTTATTCTATCTTTTTCCAACTAATCCACAAAATAATTGGTTCGATTTAAATCGAAGGTAAGCCAATAGCATCGGCGTCATGGCGACCGTGTTGTTATTTGAGAGGTTCATATGCCTACATTATTAAATAACATGACTTAGCCAGCGGCTAATCATGCTCTCGATTCTTAAAATAATCATGTGCGTCGTTAGATATATCATTGCCAAGATATTCTCTGCCACAATTTCTAGCTGCTAGGAGAGTTGCCCCTGAGCCAAAAAAGGGATCAACTACTAGTTCTCCGTTAGACGAGCTTTGTTGAATGAGTATTTCGATAAGCGGAACAGGTTTCTCAGTTGGGTAGCCTCTATAAACTCTTTTACACTCGAGTACATCTGGAACACCTAAATTATTTAGCTTTCTTTTTCCTTTTTCAAAAAAAAGTATAAATTCGTGTCTTGAGCGATAGTGATAACCCATTCCTATACTGACTTTATCCCAGACTATGGCTTTCCAAAATTTGAAGCCAATTTTTTCAGCAATAGGTCTTATAAAAAACATGGTCTCTTGATCACAAAATAAGTAAAAATGAGAATTTTTGCTAAGTACTCGGTAAACCTCTTTGAATAAACTCTCAAAACGGTCGTTTGGAAAAATATTAAACCATTGATTACTAGAAGATTTACTCACTTTTAAGCGAGTAGTTGTGCCAATTTTCCTATATTTCTCTAATGACTCATAAGGTGGGTCTGTTATCACTAAATCCACACTGTCTGACGGTAATGTGGCGAGCCAATCTACCGCATCGATTTTAAATAAACGCATCAAATTCCTAAGCTAAAGTACTGCTTGTTTTATCATTACTATCGACGTGTGAAGACTATGCCTTCTGCATTTTTTTGGCACTGTACACAATAAGCTTGGCTTGTGTGAGAACTTTTAGCTTTAAATTAATGTGTATACCCTTTCAAATTGTCTCTTAAGTTATCTTGGCGTGATTTTAAGCGACATCCTTACTGTTCAACTTAAATGGTTGTCTACAATTTAGAAAAAATAACTGATTCGACGAGAATTTGTATCAAAACACATAGAGTAGTCACCAAGCACGGCTCATGTTTTTAGCGCCTAATAAATTATATGATAAGCCAAACAATTTACCCCATTTCTCCTAAATCCCTGAAAAACAGAACTATTACTAACTGTAAGCTAAATATATCTTGTACAAAAAGCCCAGTTTATATACAATCCGCGCCGCTTAAAACAGTCACTACTTTTAGTTCCTTGTCTCTATATAGCTTGACTGTGCTATCGAGGCTACAACCGTGAGGAGCAACATATATGCGTCATTATGAAATCGTATTTATGGTTCACCCTGACCAGAGTGAACAAGTTCCAGGTATGATCGAGCGTTATACTGGAATTCTTACCCAAGATGGCGGCATTATTCACCGCTTGGAAGATTGGGGCCGTCGTCAATTGGCTTACCCAATCAATAAACTTCATAAAGCACATTATGTACTAGTTAACGTTGAAGCTACTGCTGAAGCTGTTGATGAGTTAGAAACTGCTTTTCGTTTTAATGATGTTGTTCTGCGTAACCTTGTTATGCGTACCAAAGATGCTGTCACTGAACAGTCGCCTATGGCTAAAGAAGAACGTCGTGAAAAGCGTGATGAAAAACCTTTTGAAAAGCCTGCTGAGAAACCTGTTGCTGCCGTTGAAGAAACAGCCGCTCCAGCTCCTGTAGAAGAAGGGGATAAATAATGGCTCGTTTTTTTAGACGTCGTAAGTTCTGTCGTTTTTCTGCTGCTGATGCTCCTGCGATAGATTTTAAAGATATCGCTATGTTGAAAAACTACATCACTGAAAGTGGTAAAATTGTACCTAGCCGTATTACTGGGACTAGCGCAAAATATCAGCGCCAGTTGTCAACTGCAATTAAGCGTTCGCGCTTCTTAGCGTTGCTTCCATATACTGATTCTCACAAGTAATCATAGGTAGCAAAGATGGAAATCATACTATTAGACAAGATCGCTAACCTAGGCGGCTTGGGTGACAAAGTCACTGTAAAATCAGGTTATGGGCGTAACTTCTTGTTTCCGCAAGGTAAAGCAGTTCCCGCTACTAAAGCAAATGTAGAAAAATTTGAACAGCGCCGTGCTGAGTTGGAAGCAAAAATTGCTGATCAACATTCTGCAGCACAAGCTCGTGCAGATAAAATCTCTGCGTTGGGTGAAGTGGTTATCGCTTCTCCTGCTGGTGATGAAGGGAAATTGTTTGGTTCTGTTGGTACACGCGACATAGCTGCTGCAATTACTGCTGCTGGTGTTGCAGTGACTAAATCTGAAGTTAAATTACCTGTTGGTACTTTACGTGAAACTGGCGAATTTGAAATCGATTTGCAAATTCACTCAGATGTTACTGCCACTATTAAACTGGTTATAATTCAAGAAGCCTAATCGCTAATTGTTTTTGAGCATCTAAAAACACCGCTAATTTTAGCGGTGTTTTTTTATGTCTATTGTTTGTAAAACTTAATAACACTTACTTCGCGTTGTCATAGGCTTCTTTAATCCACTTTATTAGTTCATCATCAACTTGCTCTAAATCTGTGAGTTGCACTTTGTGAGTTGCACTTCGTGAGTACAGATAGTGCCGAATGGTCCTGATGCCTCCAGTCTTTGGCTGTGATGTTTATCATTAAATTTAAGACCTATATCGATGCGCTTTTTAGTCGATGGCTGAATAAGGGCGAATTGCGGTTTTACTCGAAAACTGACTGCCGATTTTTTAGGTGCTGTTTCAATATCTGCTCCAATATTTGTGATTGCAGTGTGTAAGGTATCGTAGATAGGTATGAGGGTTTCTTTGCCTTTATACTGGTTAGCAACTTAATCATCTACATCAAGGGAGGCTGCATCGGCTTCACGAAACTTCAAATCAATAAAATTCGCAAAACCATGGGTTATGCCATACTTTTTTTTGAGAAAGTTCATGTATTCGCCGTGTTTGCTAAATGACTGTTTTTGATAACAAAAGCTTCTACTGTTCTAGTGTTTTACCCGTTTCCTCTAGTAAGTTTTGTTGCATTTACTGTCTGGTTTTTTAATTCAACGGATATTTTTTTTGAAGCCGCTTTTGCCATTCAGGGTCAAGGCCAATAGCGTTAGTTACCAGCTCAATTAGCTTATCTTCCGCTTTAGCATCAATAACCTTTAGCATCGTATCCACAGTGACATCTGTATTAGGTCTTTGTTGTAAAAGGAATGCATCATTTAGTGTCATATCACCTGCCTGCAATACTCGGTAATACCAACCATTGAGCCTATGTTGACTAATAAATTGATGTAAATCGGGTTGTTTGAACTTGGCGTCAATTTTCCAACAGGGGATACGCGGTGAGCTTACTTGTAATATGACGCTGCCTACTTTGTAGATGTCTCCAATGCACACATTGTGTTCGTTCATAACTGTGCCAGACAGGTTTTCACCAATCATGCCAGGCTTGGCTTTTTTATGCAGAAGAGGGTAACGCTTGATAATTTTTTCGTAGCTGATTAATGCATACTGGTGTAATGCTTTCTCTGGGCCGCCATGGAAACGTTTATCAGCCTGACTGTCATCTACGATGCCTAATTCATCTACAGAGACTTGTTCTACCGATTGTTTGTAGATACCCGTTGGACTGAGTTTTGCACCAATTTTTGATAACTTCCCTGAATACAAGCCTATGATTTTCATGACTATTCTCACTAATTTAAATTATTTTTTTTGTGCTTTAAACCTTTGTGATCTACTCTGCGACTAATCTTTCAACAGAACATAACAAGATTATAGATTGAATAACCAAGGAAACGTCATCATTGCTCAGTATAAGTTTGCCACAAAAAGTGAGTGGGACTTAATAAAAGCTGTGCAGGGCGGTGATAAGCAAGCTTATAACAAACTCTATCAGGAATACATTGGGCAAGTGTATGGTCTGTGTTATCGACTGACAGGCGATAAAACGTTGGCTGAGGATGCAGCGCAAGAGGTGTTTATTCAGTTGTGGCGAAAAATCGGTAATTTTAAAGGTGATAGTAAGTTTTCAACTTGGTTACACACAGTGACTTCTAACATCACAATTTCTTACATTCGTAAGCAAAAAGGGTGGCTGCAAAAGATGTTTAATATTGAAGATTCTGTAGCTATAAATGCGGTGGGCGGGCTACCTGAGGCAGAGGAGTCTAGCAGCGCTGTCGACCTCGAAAGTTATGTTGCAAGACTCCCTGACAGAGCGAGGATTGTATTTGTGCTGCATGCAATTGAAGGTTACCGACATCACGAAATTGCCGCTATGACAAATATGGCCGTGGGCACGAGTAAAGCACAATTTCACCGTGCTAAGCAGCTGTTGAAGGGGTGGATGGGATATGAGTAATACTAATTTTGAGCAAGCTTTAGCGGATCAGTTGGCTGATATAAACAAAGAACTACAGCCAGAGAAAGACTTATGGATGGGTATCGAGTTAGCGTTGTCGACTGAGACTTCGGATTTGTCTCCTGTAGTAGTGAAAAAAAGAATGTATTTGGTTGCAGCATCTGTTGCCATATTCGGATTGATTGGCTGGTTATCTGTTAATCAGCAATCAGTTTTGTTAACAGGTGATGATCTCGTTGCGTCGTTAAGTGAACAACATCTGGAGCAAAAAAATGCTTTATTGGTTAGGTTTCAAGCTCAACCTGCACTGACTGATAATTGGCAAGAACAACTAACGTCATTAGATGACGCTGCTGATGCGATAAAAACGGCGTTAAGAAATGAGCCAAATAATATGGCGCTATTAAAGATGCTGCAAAGTGTGCATCAACAACAAATTAATATAATTGAGCGCGTGCATTCACCGAAGTGGCAACAAAGGTCACAAATTTGAAGTGTCGATATTTTTGGAGTGAAAAATGAAAAAGTTAATGATTTTTGCAAGCGTTTTATGTCTCAGTTGGAGTGTTTTGGCTTGTCTCTTATACACTTCTCCGATCCCACGAGACTCCTGAGCATCTCGTATGCCGTCTTCCGCTTGAAAAAACAAATACTCACCTCTTCTATTTACCTTTCTGCTTCTACTTC
>OOFW01000073.1_pt1 | contig 13602 bp, 8 predicted proteins | sample 1670271 | NCBI WGS metagenome assembly OOFW01 (sample SAMEA98137918, study PRJEB22522) | marine metagenome | biome: marine biome; feature: marine water body; material: sea ice | place: Arctic Ocean | collected 07-Sep-2015 | depth 1.32 m
AATAGCTAGAGCGGCAGAGGAGGTCGTCGCAAGGATGAGCGTCGGAAGCGTCAGAGGGGTATAGAAGACAGGAGCCCAACAGACCAACACACCGAGTTTGACTACGCTGGTTTAAATGGGTTCAAACCACAGATCACCTGGAGTAAAGTAGAACTTTTCATAAAAGCCGGGATCGTCGGGGATATGCATTTTGCGATATTTGCCAACCAAACCTTTTTGGCGGTCAAACACTACAGCGGTATTGTGATACAAACCTGAGGCACGTTTTTCAAATAATGAGGTGATAAGGACTATGTCTAACTTTGCAACAAGAGCAGCAAAATAATCGGTGGCTGCCCCAGGTATGGGTTCTGCCAAATCGAAAAAATCAGTGTTTTCTTGCTGGCAAAAATACAATGTGCTGTGTAACTCTTGCAACATCACCAGTTCACAGCCTTGTCCAGCCAAGGCACTAATTTGTTCTGCACTGCGTGCCCAGTTTATATTTTTATCGTTACCGGTAACGGCTTGTTGTACCACACCAACTCTTAAGCTGTGCCTATTCATATACGCTGACTCCATTGGCAAAGGACTGTAAAATTTCGGGCTTAAGTATGCCACAAGGTATTTGCATACTAATACAATGCAAACTACCAAATTGCTGAACTAAAGGTAGGCAATTTATCGGCACGATAATAAATTCTGGGTAGGCGCTTTGCATGACTTGCATAGCCAACTTATCTTCTGCTTGCTGATAAATGGGGCACAAAATATGTTGGTTTGAAATCAAGAAATTGGCATAAGAAGCGGGGAGTCTGTCGCCTTGTGAATTGATAATGTGTGGTAGCGGCAATTCAAAAATTTGGTGTGTTGGCAGAATTTCCTTACATTCTTTTACTAAGGCGGCCAGTCCCTCAAAATGACTATCATCCGGACGATTAAAAGCCGTCTGGATAACCAGACCTTTATCAGGGGTAAAACGTACTAAGGTGTCTATATGTCCGTCTGTGTCATCACCTTCTAAATGCCCATTTCGTAAAATAACACTTTGTTTAGCGCCTAAAAATCGTTCAAAGTCCTGCTGGTAAGAAGCGATAGATTTAGCACCATTACGTTTAGGGTTGGTCAGGCAAAGTTCGGTAGATAAGAGCGTACCATCTTGATCAATTTCTAGTGCGCCACCTTCAACTACCAGATCAACTGATTTTATTGGATGTTTGCAAAGTTGACTCAGTACATGTTGATTTATTTTATTGTCTTTAGCGGCATCAAATTTTTGTCCCCAACCATTAAATGTAAACTCGATAGGTCGCAAGCCTGATGTATTTGCACAACTTAAAAAACCGTAATCTCTTACCCATGTATCATTGCATTGTGCACTTAGGATCAATACCTGACTGGATTTATGTAACCTAACGATGCAATTTTTAATTTCGTCATTATTTACCAATAATACAACACTTGTAAAAGCTTGGTTTAGTGATTCAATGATCTTTAGATAAACGTTTTGTACATCGTAGAGCCAAGGCAGCCAATCGGTATTTTTATCCGGCCATACCAATATTACGGCTTCTTGTTGAGCCCATTCGGGTAAAAGTCGATAGTGGTCAGGCATACGTAGTGTTTCTTTAGAATTTTTAAGGATTATAATGTTTAGTCAGCTCGGCGTCTTGTTTTGCTTTTTTATTTGGCTTTAAATTTATTTTAGCTTAAAAATGGTTAACAAAAACTAACAAGTATAGTTTGCATAGGCGTTAAGATTGTTTATTCACAGAACAGTCATTAATACATCACGGTTTATGAACGTATTTATGTATTTTGTTGTTAAGCAATACTGCGGGAATTCAGATGAAAAAATCTTGCTATCAATGGTTTTGTTTGTACTTAATGTCAAAAAAGGTAGGCGTTGTGGCTAATAATAAACAAACTATACTGAAACAATTAATTGCAGCTGATGCTGTGGCATGTAATGGATTTCACATAGTGTGCTTTTCAGAACAACGCAAGGCATCAAAAATGTAAAATACCTTCCTAATGGGAAGTCGATTGTTTTTGCAAATTAAAAATGCCGTTCCATAACTTTTTAGCCCAGTTATGGAACGGCCTTATTCTGGTTAGTTATTTTTCTGACAGGCGGCTGCTACTAGTTGGTTGAAAGTTGCTGCGTATTGGTACAACTGTTTGCGCAAATTTAATTGCTCTTTTGACCTAAGGGCGTCACCACTATTAGCCAATAGCCGGTAACCACATTGTTGTTGAAGTGTGGATGAACCGCTGTCTATGCCAGGGAAAGAGGTCGCTCTGCCAGCAAAAGCTAATAGAGTGAAGTCTTGTTTTTCAATGGCAAAATTGGCATCCGCTCTAGGATTTGCATATTGTAACCATCTAAAATCAGCAGTTTGATACTGTTCGAGTTCCTTGTTGTGATCTCTTTGATTGTCTTGATTAACTTCAGATAGTGGGTCTGAAAAAGTTGTGCTGGTTTGACTGCAGCCTACAGATAAACAACTTATCGCAATCGCAAACACCAAAGATAATATCCGGTTATTCATAACTGCCCTCAGAGATTGAAGTTGCTTGAGTATAAAGCTTTACAGAGAAACAAAGAAAAGACAAAAGGCTTAATAGCCACATACTGCCCCCACCAGAATTACTAGAATTCACTGTTACCGAGTTTACTTGAATATTCAGGCTAGCTTGATCCGTTAATGAGTCATCTGACACTACATAGATTATAGACTCGCTGCCGGTAAACCCCTGCGCTGGTGTATATGCCAATTGTTGATTTAATATTGCCACTTGACCTCGCCCTGTATAGCTAAACGAGGCGATGCTGAGTACATCCATGTCCACATCATTATCGTTGGTTAATACATTAATCGTTGTTGTAGTACTATTTTGCTGAACAGAAAAAGTATCATCGCTGGCAACTGGTGCGTCATTAACTGCCGCTATTTGCACTTGAAGCATAAATACGTTGCTGTTTAATTCACCATCATTTACAACAACTGAGACGCTTAAAGTGCCATTAAAGTTAGCATCAGGCGTCAGTGTTTGTTGATTAATGCTGAAGTTATCGCCGTCTTGTATAGTCAGGCTGAAGTCTTCTGGATAGGTAGAGTCAGCATCTAAAACATTTAAGTCAGTAAAATTAATTTGCCCCTGTGAGTCTTCACTAAAGCTAATATTGTTCTGACTAATTATAGACGGTGCAACTGGCTCAGCGCCAACAATCGAAAAGGCTTCAGCGCTAAGGGCATAAAAAACATTGTCGCTACACCTCAAGACAAGACGGGCTGCAATGCTGTCAATATTTGGTACGCTGATAATTTCCTGCCCATCATTAGGCGTTTGTGTGAGCAAAATGGTTTCTAAAGGGTCATCCATATCAGCAATGAGCAAAATGTCGACGTTAGAACAACTGATGGGTGCGTTTAGTGTTTCGCCTATATCCCAAGTTACTGTTTGTTCAGATAACCCCTGCCATTCAATCGGTGAATCAACACTAAACGTTTGGTTAGCGGTGGTCACAGTAATGACTAGGTCTTGCTGGTTTACCCCGCCTTTGTTGTCTCTTGCCGTTAACCTAAAACGCATATCTCTGTCGGTAGTGGCATAAGCTTCACCCTGGCTGGTTTGTCCTGCCAGCACGTCACTTAACTGTGGAAAATATCGTTGTGGTATATTTACTGGGCTATAAGAGCGAAACAGTGGGTTACTGCCATTATCACTATTAAGCTCCCCAAGGCTACTCGTTGCGCCTAAAGTTCCGCCGTTGTCGAATTGTTCCCAAGTGTACGTTAACGGATCGTCATCAGCATCGGTGGCATTGCCATTTAATACAAACGGCGTGTTGGCAGGAATAGTATAAGTATTTTGCATTAATTGAATTTGTGGCGGGGTATTGTCAATTACAACTTCAACACCGCAGCTTTGCCCAGAAGAACTTTCTACATAGTCACGAATATTTTGGATAGAGAATGAATGAAAGTAAGGGTCACTAATATTTTGCAAGTCTTGGGAGCCACAAAAACCTGCATAAGACATTATGGTTGAGCCACTTCCAGGTTCGTATGCTGAATCATTGTTGCGTGCACCTTCGTTACAACTTAAGGAGTCGGTGGCATTAAAACTGTGGCTGGCACCCAATTGATGCCCCAATTCATGAGCAACTAAATCAATATAAAATCGTTCGCCCTGAAGGTCGCCTAGACCTGAGTAACCTTGTGCTTTAAGGCCTTTAAAACATGCGACACCTACATAGGCTAAACCCCCACCAGTGGTTCCCAATAAGTGGCCAATATCATAGTTTTGGCTACCAATGGCTTGGTCGATAATATCTTGATTTATCTCAATATCAGTAGCGGCATCGGAATCGGTGAATGGATCACTCGTGTCATCAAAGAAAATAATGTCTTGGTTGTCAACCAATTCAAATTGTATTGCTACATCGACTAATAAAACCTGATTGATACGGTTAACTAAATTCATCAACTCTGCCACTACATTCTCTGCTGTTCCGCCTAACCTTTGGGTGTATTTTCCAGTTGTACTAATCGCTAGTCTATAGGTACGTATAGTGTCGCCTGATGTGACTGATTTTTGGGCTAATTCAGGCTCTTCTAATTGTGTATCAGTAAGCAAAAAATCAGCTGTGAGTCTTATTTTTTCAGATTCGATATGTCCATCTTTGTACCAATAACTAGCATATTCTTCTGCTTCACCCTGATACCGAGGTGATAACAACATCCATTGGTTGTTGTATCGAAAAAAGCCAAACAAGCCGAGGTGAGAAATACTGAACCGGCCGATGTTTTCGGGTTGGTCAACCTGCTGAGCTTGAAAGGCCATAAAGCTTGGGTATTGTGCGGCTAAGTCTTTGCTTAAAATAGGCGAGGGGCTGAGTTTGACAGATACACTTAAACCATTGGGCAGTGGCAAAGTGATTTCAGTTGGTTGGTTTACATGGGTAAATATACTGTTTAATAAAGACTGGTTTATTTGCATATATCTTGCACTACCAGCCATGGCGCGAAGTGGTTTTACTTGTTCTGACTTAGCTTGTGTTGATTTTTCTTGCCATAGTGATTCGGCTTGAAGGGTAAAATTGATTAAAATAAGCGACAAAAATAAAAGAAATTGACGGGTAATTACACTCATAAATGGGGTCACTAAACTCTGCATATCTACCTCTACGAGCAATAAAAATTTATAAAGTGCCAAGCTGAGTTGAAATCTGCAAGTTCAGTTTGCTTCCTTCCCATTCATTCTAAAAATGGACCTCTCTAGGTGTGTAATTGTTATTATGAATGGGGACTAGATCCGAGTAAAGCTTCAATCTGTCGAATGGCAAATTCTACATGAGCTATTTGTTCAGTATGGGTTAGGGCGAATTCTAAGCCTAAAATACTTTTGATGTGAAACTCGCTTTTCAATAGGTTAAAAAAAGTCACAGCACATTTATTTGCCAGCTCTTGGGTTATTGGTTGCTTAGCAAACTTTAAAAAACATTTGGCCAAATATTCTAAATTGTGTTTTGGGCCTGCTTGATAAAATAACTCTGCTACTCTCGGATTACTGTTTACCTCTCCTATTATGACTCTATAAATTGCGATTACTTGGTCATCGTGTAACAACTTAATTATTTGCAAACCCCTTTCTCGCAATACCTGTAGTAAGTTGTAATCTGAACCCTCTAGATGCCTATCATCTAGCTGATATTCTGTACATTTATCTTCAATTACAGCTAAGAATAATGCTTCTTTATTATCAAAGTGCGAATAAACAGTCTGTTTAGAAACGCCTGAATGTTTGGCCACCATTTCCATAGAACAGCCACTAAAACCACTCGTTAAAAATAACTCGCCTGCGGAGTTTAATACTAGTTTACGTTTTTCAGCACTTTTAGGCCTTCCAGCCTTATTCGACTCTTTACTTAACACCGATAAACCTCTACTGATCCAAAAAAGTATTTGCAACGTTCACATTAAGCATTATTATATATCAAACTAGACAGTCTAGTATTTAATTATTTTGATTTTAGTAAATCCAAGGAGAATTTTATGACAATCACTAATCATTTGCCACAACAGCCAAGCTTTAAAAAATATTTGATTTGGTTGATCCCCTTTATTGCACTGGCAGCCTTGGTATTGTTAATGAAAACATCCGGCAATGGCCAGACTGTGCAACCACCAACAGAGGCTAAAAAACATTTGGTCAATGTTATGCCTATTGAATGGCATGAGCAATATGTACAAAAACGTTTGGTGGTTGGGCATGCAGAAGCCCCGCAAACAACAGCCATAGGTTTTGATTTAACTGGATCTGTAGTAGATATAATGGTTGATGAAGGACAAGCGGTGGTTGAAGGACAAATATTAGCTAAATTAGATGATCAAAGGCTCAGGGCGCAAATGGATGAGTTATCTGCCATTTTAAATCGTGCTCAATCTGAAGCTAATTTATCCAAAATTTCATTGAAGCGAGTGGTTGAACTAGTGGATAGAAAACTTGAGTCAGCTCAGCAATTGGACGAATCAAGAGAATCAGTTAATGCTGCTAAGGCTTTTGTAGATGAAATTTTAGCCCGTAAACAAACGTTGTTAGTTGAGATAGGGAAATCTAAGCTGCTAGCACCTTTTGATGGCAGTGTTGTTAGCCGCCTAGTCGATAAGGGTACTGTGGTGGTTGCTGGGCAATCGTTATTTAATCTGCAACAAAATGGTCAATTAGAAGTTAGGTTTGCTCTTTCAACTGACTATGTGAACAAGTTTGCCCTAGGTCAAGTGGTTATTCTTTCAGCCCAATCAAATCAAATATCAGGCAAAATCAAATCTATTGCTCAGCAAAGAAGGTTAGACACTCGTACAGTTGACGTCATAGTTAGCTTAACCGAGCAAAACTTGTCAATTTTACCCGGTGACTTATTACATATTGACATTAATAGTGAGATTTACGCACGAGGATTTTGGGTGCCCCGCAAGGCGCTAGTTAGCAGCGTTAGAGGGTTATGGAGCCTGTTTGCAGTTGAGGTAATTGATGGCGAACATCAATTAGTGGTTAAGCTGGTTGAAATGGTTCATGCAGATGACAAAAAAGCATTTGTACGAGGTGCTCTGAAAAGTGGTGAGTCTATAGTGATAGACGGTGTTCAACGCTTAGTTTCGGGTCAAAAAGTTTCAGTAGGTGACAGCACTCAGATATTGACAAGCGTTATTAAGGGTCCATTTTAATGGCACCGCTAATACAGTCAAACAACCAGCAGCAATATCCTTGGTATAGCCTGTTTTTCCGCAACGGACACTTGTTAGTTTTAAGCATTATGGTGCTAGTAGTGGCAGGTTTGTCTGCAATTAATAACATTCCTCGCTTAGAAGATCCCAGAATAGATACCCGTAATGTTCTGATTATCACTCCCTATCCAGGCGCTTCAGCTGAGCGAGTTGAAGCATTAGTCACAGATGTAATTGAGGACGAACTTAGACAACTTTATGAGATTAAAGAACTAAAATCTACATCGCGTTCTGGCACTTCTGTTGTTGCTATTGAACTGCAGGCATGGACGGATAATAGCAGTAATCAACAAATTTTTTCGAAAATCCGCGATGGGTTAAGTAATGCTAAACTCAATTTTCCCACAGGAGCAGGTGATCCCTTTCTTGACGACCGCATCGGAGCCACTGCTTTTACCTTGCTAGTGAGTTTAGAATCCACAGAAGGTCACGCGACTCCTGTGTCTATTATCAGTCGCATGGCCGACCATTTATCCGACCAACTACGGAATGTGCCTGGAACTGAATTAGTCAGAATATACGGCGAGTTAGAAGAAGAAATTCAAGTCACTATTGACCCTCAACAACTTATAGGTTCTGGCCTGAGTATAAATCAAGTGAGTGAGCTCATTGCTAGTGCAGATCCTAAAATACCGGCTGGAATGATGTATTCGACAGAACAAAATATGCGAATACAGGTTGCACAAGAGTTAGACAGTGTGTCGACCATCAGAGACTTACCATTACGCGCAACAGATCAGGGCGGTTATTTACGACTAGGCGACATAGCTAAAGTACAAAGGGGGGCTCGTTTACCGGTTAATGATATGGGACTGGTTAATGGACAGCAGGTAATATTTGTTGCATCACGTATGCAAACTACTTTACGAGTGGATACTTGGACAAACAATGCTAAACAGATTGTTGATAGGTTTAATGACCAATATGGTGGAACTGTTCAAGCGAATGTTGTGTTTGAACAGAACACTTATACTGAGACACGCTTATCTGAGCTAACCATAAACTTGTTGCTCGGTTGCTTAGTGGTTATGGCCGTGGTATTTATTTTTATGGGTATAAAGGCGTCATGGATAGTGGGTTTATCATTACCTCTGTGTGCGGCTTTTGCTATCTTTTCACTGAGTTTTTTTGATGAACAAATTCACCAAATGTCGATTTTTGGCATCATCATCGCTATTGGTTTACTGATTGATAACGCTATTGTTATTACTGATGAAATTAGAAGTAAATTAGTCAACTCTGATATCAACCGTATTGATGCTTTAGTACAGAGTATGCAACATTTATTTGTTCCCCTACTAGCATCAACGTTAACCACAATTTTAGGCTTTATGCCGATTTTTTTATTACCGGGTAATATTGGTGATTTTATTGGATCTATCGCTATTAGTGTGGTGATGGCACTGATTGGCTCACTGTTTATCTCACTCACTATCATAGCTGCCCTTGCTGCACGATTTTTACCCAGAAAGTCTGAGGTGTCGTCTGCTTGGTACTCCATTGGTATTCAAGCGCCATCTGTAAGTTTTGGTTACAGAGCGGCACTGGAAAAAGCACTTAAAAGACCTTTGTTAGGTGTATTGGCTTGTATTGCGATTTCGGCTTCTGGATTCATCTTAGCTGGGCAACTAGGCAATGTGTTTTTTCCTAGCGCTGACAGAGATCAATTTGAAATCTACTTGTGGATGCCAGAGGGTACGGCAATTACAGAAACCCGGGTTGTGGTTAAAAGTGTGGATGAACTGATCCGCAAGAAGCCCAAGGTGGCACAACTTAGTTGGTTAGTGGGCGGGTCATTTCCGTCTGTATATTATAATCAAGTAATGAATAAAGATAATTCATCTCACTATGCTAATGCTGTAGTGAAGGCAAACAGTGTGTCTGATGCCAAAGTATTAATAGGCCAATTACAGACTGAGTTAGATCAAGCCTATCCGCAAAGCAAAATTGTAGTGCGAGCATTTGGTCAAGGCCCGCCTATATCAGCTCCGGTAGGATTAAAAATATTTGGACCAGATATTAATATTTTAAATTCTTTAGGTGATCAGGTTAGGTTGGCAATGTCACAAGTGCCAGGCATTTCTCAATCTATCGCTTCTGTTACTTTTGGTGAACCTGAGTGGGTACTTGAAGCTACGCAAGATGCCAGTCAATTGGCTGGGTTGTCACTGGTTGAAATATCCAGGCAATTACAATATGCATTGGACGGCAAAGTAGGTGGCTCGGTATTGGAAGGAACCGAAGAAATTCCAATAAGAATTAGAGTTGGGGACGAATTCAGGGGTGAACTTGCACAAATTCAAAGCTTACCTTTACTGAGTGAAAAGCTCATTAGTCAAGGTGTATCAATGCCAGTATCGGCCTTAGGCAATTTCTCACTCAAACCCACGATTGCCGGTATTACAAGAGAGAACGGAGAGCGAGTGAATAACGTTGAGGCATTTTTGCTGCCAGGCGCTGCAGCAATAGATGTAGGTGAGCAGGTATTAAAAAAGCTAGACGATATGAATTTTAGTGTGCCCAAAGGGTATCGTTTTAAAATAGCAGGTGATGCTGACGAACAACAAGAAGCACTTGGCCAATTGGCAACATACGCCCCTGTTTTGTTAGTGTTGATGATCACCACCTTGATATTATCGTTTCGCAGTCTGCGATTAGCTTTAGTGATTGGGTCTGTTGCGGTTTTGTCAGTAGGCTTAGGCATGTTTAGTCTTTGGTTATCTGGCTTACCTATTGGTTTTAACCCTTTGCTAGGGTGTGCTGGGCTTATTGGTGTTGCTATCAATGGCTCAATTGTGGTCATCGCTGCGATTAATGCTAATCCAAAAGCAAAAGCAGGAGATATTAGTCAAATTGTTGAAGAAACCATGGGCTGTAGTCGGCATATTTTGTCTACTACATTTACTACTGTAGGTGGATTTATTCCTATGTTGTTATTTAGTGAAGGTTCTTTTTGGCCCCCCCTTGCAGTAGTATTGGCGGGAGGTGTAGGATTTTCAGTTATTTTATCTTTAGTATTCACACCTTTAGTTGTATCCAGATTAAATAGGTCAGAAAAAATTATTCATGGTGTGTATCAATGATAATGATATTCGTTTTAGGGTAAGATGTTTTGAGTTAGATAAGCTCAGTAGTTGTTGCTTGATATCTCGTTTGCAATCCAGGGTAGACATAAAAAATGGTTGTTGAGGGTGAGGATGAAATCCGCGAAAAAATCTCAGATTAGCTGGTGGCATACCGATTGTTTAAGGTGCAAGCGGATCAGAGCATTGGTGATTTGGGCAGTATTCACTTTTATTATTTATTTTTGCTTTTTTTGGGGATTTTGATGGATATAATTGAAATCAGGAGCCAAGCCAAACGTAATGTGCTTGTTAGTGTATTGTTCGGTCTAGTTGGTTTATGTGTTGCTAGTGTTGCATTTACAGTATTACCAAAATCGTTGTATTTAATAGGAATATTTTTTACTAGTGGATCATTAGTCGCTTTGCTGATTGCTTGGTTCAAATATAGAGAACCACAGTTCAGTTTTCTTCTTTCTAGAACATCTATTCTTTACAAACATCGACATGGCCAATGGCAGCTTGATTGGCACAATATTCAGCGCGTTGATGTGCCTAAGGTAACGCACAGATTAGCACATACACCCCTGGACATGGTGGCGATTAAAATTAAAGACTATTCAGTCTTTTTGAATCAAGTCTCCCCACGTTTAATGACTAATATTTTAATGGAACAGCGTCCTCTGTTATTTCATGAAATGTCAGCTTCGAAAGATTGTGCCACTGGCGGTTGTCAAAGTGATGATATGTTGGAACACGATTATTTTAAGGACCCCAATGGAACTGAATTTAAAGGTATTCAAGCCATGTTTGCCAATCGTATGACTAAGCTTAGAGCACGATTAGGATATGATATTTTTGTTGCAGGATCTGAATTAGATCGCCCCGAGCAGGAATTTGTTGATTTGTTGCGGCAATGCCAGCAAAGAGTGTTAGGGACTTAGATTTAGGCAATGAAATTAAATTAAATAATCCGAACAGTAAAATGAAGGGTAAAGTTAAATGATTTTTGCTTGTTTAACAGCCAACAATAAATAAAGAGATTCTCTTTTTAATTTACCAACTCGTAATTTTGCAAGGTCAATCTGTTGGCGCTTCAATGCGCTCTCCATATCACTGCAAAGCTTCAGCATCGCTGGTACGCCTGTATAGCAGCATGCACCGTGCAATTGGTGCACTTTTGCTTGCATGTCCCCATAGTTTTCAGTCTGGTTGGCTTCTTCTATGGCCTTTACCCATCCCGGTAATTGTTGTACAAATTGTTGTAAAATGTCCTTAGCTGCATCCTCGTTCTGGTGTGCGTTTTTTAGTGCCATTGGCCAGTCAAAACTAGTGTGTTCTTTATCAGTAGAGTCTGCTGTCTGACACCAACGTTTGATTAAGTCTATTAGGTCCGACAAGTTGATAGGTTTAGGTAAGTAATCATCCATTCCAGAAGCGAGTAATTTATCTTGCTCTTCTTTAAATGCGTGCGCAGTGACCGCAATAATAGGTGTGCCAAAATTTAAGTCTGTTTGACGAATTTGTTTAGTCGCTTCTAATCCGTCCATGTTTGGCATTTGTACGTCCATGAGAATCAAATCAAACTCATTTTCTTTACATTGTGATACGGCATCAGCACCGCTAAAAGCCAAGGTAAGTTGCAAGTTAGTATTTTTTAACCAAGTAGTGAGTAGTCGTAAATTGATCTCCATATCATCTACAGCCAACACTTTAGCATTGGGTAATGTGGCTAAACGCTGTTGTAATTTGTCAGTAGGACTTACTTCTGGTGCATGTACTAAGCTGTTCAGCTTACCTAAAGTTAATGGTAGGCGCATTTTATGGGTGAAATATTGCGACAGGTCGCTGCGGCTTGATAAAGGTTCGATGCCAGAATATAAAAACACAGACCTATCTGTATCTAAGTGTCGAGTGGCTTCTAAAATACTGGGAAGAATATTTTCTTTGTTGTTAGGTACACATATAAACACCAAATCATAATGTTGCTTTAACTCTCTTAAGTAAGCTAAAGAGTCAACTCCGGTAACACTTGCGCCTAAATAGGTCAGTATTTTTACACCACAATGGCGAGAATGGGGGAAAGGGTCAAAATAAATGATTTTTTTACCTATCCATTCCCTGACAGGACTCAGGGAAAGATTAGTATTAAGCAGGTTAGATCTGATTGTCACGGTGAAGGTACTGCCAAAGTTTGGTGTACTTTGAAGGCTTAGTTCACCACGCATTAATTTGACTAACTCTTGACAGATGACCAACCCTAACCCGGTACCCTGGTATGAACGGCTCAAAGCATCGTCGAGCTGTGAGAATGCGGTAAACAATTTTCTTTGGTCTTCGCGGCTTATACCTATTCCAGAATCTTCAATTTTAAGTACCAGTTCGTAAATACCATGATCACGCTCTCTCCCCGAGGCAGAAAGGCTTATAAAACCATGATCAGTAAACTTGAGCGCATTACCAAGCAGATTATTCAAAACTTGTTTAATTCGGTAACTGTCTCCAATTAGTTTTTCAGGCAAGGGTTCTAAGTTATAAATAAATTCTATATTTTTCAGGTGGGCGGATTTGGCCATGACACTGACCATATCCTCTAACATTTCGTTAGGTGAAAAAGGATGGTTGTTTATTTTTAATTTGCTGGCTTCTATTTTAGAAAAGTCCAACACATCGTTAACAATGCTGAGTAGGTTATCTGCAGCCGCATTGATGATACTGACCTGTTCTTTTTTTTCCGGTGATAATGAACCAGAATGCAACTCTTTGCTGAAGCCTAATATAGCGTTCAAGGGAGTGCGTATTTCGTGACTCATGTTAGCTAAAAATTGTGACTTAACGTTACTCGCAGCAATAGCGTCTTTGCGAGCAATATCTAAGCGCACGTTTTGTTCTTCGACCAATTCAATATTGTTTCTTAGGTCTTCTGTAGTTTGTTCTACCTCTTGTTCCAGTTGATGACGGCTTTTATCCATTAAGGCTAGTGAGAATAAACCAATTTCAATGAAAACTCCTAGTTGAAAACAATAAGCAGTAAAGAAATTTGAGGGTGAAATAGTTATCAGACTCAGCAGACAGATAAGTGCAAAAAAAGCCAATATACAACGTGCATAAATATAATAACGAGCGGCATGAAACTGGTTGCTATAACTCTCAAAACCGGCATAAGTGTAGCAGGAAATGGCAATCACGCTTGCTAGATAGACCAAATTACTTTGCCAATTAGGCGGTAAGATATTCAATATAGATAACAGGCCCAAGGTCATTAT
>OOFW01000074.1_pt1 | contig 13583 bp, 14 predicted proteins | sample 1670271 | NCBI WGS metagenome assembly OOFW01 (sample SAMEA98137918, study PRJEB22522) | marine metagenome | biome: marine biome; feature: marine water body; material: sea ice | place: Arctic Ocean | collected 07-Sep-2015 | depth 1.32 m
GTATCACCTATAGATAATATTGGCTTTAAGTTAATTGAAAGTTCCATAAGACGTTTGGACCCCAATGTTCTCGTCACCCCCTACTTAGTTGTAGGAGCAACAGATTCGAGGCACTTTCAAGACCTGTCTGACAATATCTATCGCTTTATGATGGTGTCACTGGATCCAACCACCTTAAAACAGTTCCACGGTCTAAACGAGCAAATAAAGGTTCAGGATTACCTCAACGCTATTCAATTTTATTATGCGATGTTAGAACAAACAGCCAGCGGAAAACAACAATCCACACTATAATCCACAGTATAATAGGACTCAAGATCTTAGCTTTATTAATCGGGAAAGGTAGAAATGGAAAACAAATATGCCGCTGTTTCAGTGTGGTTACATTGGTTAATGGTATTACTATTTATAAGTGTTTATTCTGCTATTGAGCTACGAGTTATATTTCCAAAGGGCTCAGAAGATCGCGAACTGATTAAAACAGCACATTTTTTGTTGGGGTTATGTGTTTTTATATTGGTTTGGTTTCGAATTTTAGCTCGAATTGTCACAACAACGCCCAGCCGCGAAAACTACGGTAAATTTCAAACCTATTTATCACAATTTATGTTTTTTGCATTATATGGCTTAATGATCATCATGCCACTTTTGGGCTGGTCTATCGTCAGTGCCGAGGGCCATATTATCAACATACTGGGCTTTGAATTACCGACCCTTCTGGATACCGATAAAGAACTTGCTCATGACATTGAAGAAATACACGAAACTTTGGGTAAAGTCGGCTACGGTTTAATTGCGTTTCATGCCACAGCCGCTTTGGGTCATCACTATATTAAAAAAGATGATACCTTAAAACGTATATTGCGGTTTAGGCAATAAAATGGAATACAATAACGAACACAAATCGGATCGTATAAGTTGGATAAGAGCCGTCGTATTGGGTGCCAACGACGGCATAGTATCTACAGCGAGCTTAATTATTGGCGTAGCTGCCTCGCAGGCGGCAGGCGATAACCTTTTTACCATTGGCATGGCAGGGTTAGTAGCAGGCGCGATGTCGATGGCCGCAGGTGAATATGTATCAGTGAGTTCTCAAACCGATATCGAAAAAGCGGAACTGGCCCTAGAAAAAAACCATCTTCAAAAGAATTGGACATTAGAGATTGAAGAGCTGGCTAATATTTACCACGAAAGAGGTGTTGATTTACCATTAGCCAAACAAGTTGCCAAACAATTGATGAAAAAAGATGCCATAGGTAGCCATGCTAGAGACGAACTGGGCATAACCGACTTATCACAAGGCAACCCTTTACAGGCAGCGGTATATTCTGCGCTGTCCTTTTCAGCAGGCGCCTCATTACCCGTGTTGATGATATTGCTGTTTAGTCAGCCAGCCTTAATACCAGCAGTTATTTGTATTTCACTATTGTCGCTTGTTGTATTAGGCAGCATATCAGCACACGCAGGTGGCGCTTCTAAAACCCGAGGCGCCATACGAGTTTTATTTTGGGGAGGTTTAGCTATGGCGGTGTCAATGGCAGTGGGCAGTCTATTTGACGTTAGTATTTAGTTGTTTTTGTTCGCTATTTCTTTTAACTACTTTCGTAACTACTTTTTATTATATACACCTTAACCTTTTCAAATGTCTTTGAGGCACTACCCGTTACTCAATATCTTAAGTAACGGGTCAGCTAATTCCTAGTTACGCACTTCACCATCGCCCATCACAATAAATTTTTCTGTAGTGAGTGATTCTGCACCCATTGGACCATAAGCGTGTAATTTGCTAGTTGATATTCCAATTTCAGCGCCTAAACCTAGCTGCCCACCATCAGAAAAACGCGATGAAGCATTGGCCATCACCACAGCTGAATTAACGCGGCGAATAAAGGCTTGGGTTTTAGAATAATCTTGGCTGACAATCACCTCGGTATGGCCTGAACCATATTCTTCGATATGCTCAATTGCTTTATCAAAATCAGCGACCACTTTGACTGCAATTTCCATAGCTAAATATTCTGCGTGCCAATCTTCTTCGGTGGCAATTTGTGCTCCGTTGAAGTATTCGATGCTGTTTTCACACGCATGTATAACAGTATTGAACTCAGCTAATAATGCTGCCGCTTTAGGCAAAAATGACGATGCAACAGCTTGGTGTACCAGTAATGTTTCTAAGGAATTACATACGCCGGTGCGCTGGGTTTTGCCGTTTTTAAGTATATTCAACGCTTTAACTTCATCAGCTTCGCTGTCTACATATAAATGACACACCCCTTTGTAATGCTGAATAACAGGGATACGGCTATTTTCACACACAAAACGAATAAGTCCTTCGCCACCTCTAGGAATAATCAAATCAATAGACTCGCTTAGCGTCATTAACTCATTCATTACACTGCGATCTGTATCCGGCACTACCACCACAGCTGCAGGGTCAAGTTGCTGTTTAGACAAGGCAACTTCAATGCATTTAGCCAAAGCTAAATTTGAATGTATGGCTTCTTTACCACCACGTAAAATCACAGCATTACCCGCTTTTAAACATAAGGCAGCGGCATCTATGGTCACATTGGGCCGCGATTCGTAAATCATCGCAATCACACCTAACGGAATACGCATTTTGCCAACTTGAATGCCACTTGGCATACGTTGGATATTAGCAATGTTACCTACCGGATCAGCTTGACCTGCTATTTCAATCACCGCATCAGCAATGCCTTGAATACGCTCAGGGTCAAGTGCTAATCGGTCAAGCATAGCTGCATCTAAACTGTTTTCTTTAGCCGCTTCTAAGTCCTTAATATTAGCAGCCAGTATACTATCGGTATTTGCTATTAGTGCTTGAGCAATATCAGTTAACAACTGATTTTTTTGCTGCGCTGTTAAGTTGGCGACTTGTCGTGCTGCCTTCTTGGCTTGTAGTGCCGCGTCGGCAATTGAGAAACTCATGTTGTTGATCCTTTTTTAAAAATTTAATCTAAAGTGTAGATATTTAAAGCAGCACTAGGTCATCACGATGGATGACTGTTTCACCCGAAGAGTAGCCTAAAGTAGCTTCTATTTTTTGACTATTTAACCCCTTTATTAATGTTAGGTCCGTGGCGCTATACAAAACGATGCCTTTGGCTATAGCCTTATCCTTATAGGTAATATTGACCGCTTCACCAGACAAAAACCGACCATTCACTTTAATAATGCCAGAAGGTAACAACGATGCTCCTTTTTCTAATAATGCTTGTTGGGCACCGTGATCGATTTCTATTGTACCTTTGACCTTTAATGTATGTCTTAACCAATTATCACGGGCGTTGTCTAAACTTTTATTTGGCTTGAATAATGTGCCGGGTGAACACCCCTTAGCCAGTTGTTCAAATACCGTTTTGTCACGACCATTAACGATTAAAGTTTGAATACCAGAATCCACACATTTTTGGGCAGCTTGAATTTTAGTTTGCATTCCACCAGTGCCCACTTCGCTGCCAGCCCCACCGGCTAACTGAAAAATACTGTCATCAATAATATTTACTTCAGGTATTAATTTAGCCGTTGTATGACTTCTAGGGTCAGCGTCATATAAGCCATTAACATCAGAACAAATAATAAGCGTGTCGGCTTCAGCAACCAGCGCTGTATAAGCCGCTAAGTTATCATTGTCGCCCACTTTAAGCTCGTTAATTGCCACTGTGTCATTTTCGTTCACTATGGGTAACGCATTATTTTTTAGCAGTTCTCGCAAAGTATTTTTGATGTTTACGTAACGAGTACGGTTATGCAAATCATCTGAGGTAACCAATATTTGCGCGCAATCAAAATCAAATAAACTGGCCCAGTTGGCCATCATCTGGGTTTGGCCTATCGCAGCCATAGCTTGCTTTTCAGCAATAGAAGGACGGTGTTTATATGCAATTTTACCCTTTCCAGCAGCAACACTGCCTGAAGAGACCAAAATGACCTCTTTTCCTTGCTTACGACTATCGCTAATAAATTGCGCGATATGCCCAAGAAACTCCTGACTGCATTGATTATTATTAGGCGCAATTAGACTACTACCCACTTTAATCACCGCTCGTTTCCAATTTACTTTAAACATATTCAACCTCGCTACGCTATATGTTTAGAGTACGATAAAACACTGGATTAACAAGCTATTGTAGTTATAAGCTATGTCCTAGAATCAGCTTCCCACAAGTTAATTCATCTAAAAAAAAGGTTATGAACGAAAAATATAAATTGAATTTTCTTAATACAGGTTAGTCTTATAAAGAAATTTTTGTAAAATTCTAATATGATAGGTTCAGCAAACAGATAAAAATCCCTTAATCACTATTTTTCTAAAACCATGGAATACAATGTTTAAACAATTTATTACTATAGCAGTGCTGTCGTTTGCAACTATCAGCTCAGCAAACGCGGCGATCAGCCAAACAAAAGGTGATTTTGAAGATAAGTTTCGTCAATTAGATGAGTCATTACCTACCCCGAATGTATATCGTAACGCAGCGGGTGAGCCCGGTCACGCATATTGGCAACAGCAAGTAGATTATAAAATCAAAGCGAAGTTAGACGAAAAAAAGCGTCGAATCGAAGCTAGCCAAGACATCACCTATCACAATAATTCGCCAGATACCCTTAAGTATCTATGGGTACAGTTGGATCAAAATAAATTCCGCAATGACTCAATGTCAGCCATGACAACCACCTTTGGTGGCATTGGTAATCGTGGGCCAGCAACATCAGCAGCCTCTAATGGCAAACCGGCGCAGCTTAGCTTAGGCGCATTGCGCCGCCAACAGTTTACTGACGACAATGTGTTGGGTTACAACATTCAATCAGTCAAAGACATAAAGGGTGAAACTCTAGAGCACACAATTGTGGGTACCAATATGCGTATCGATTTGCCTGTGCATCTAAAACCGGGTGAAAAAGTTCAATTTTCTATGGACTTTGATTTCAATATTGTAGAAGAAGATGCCGTGTCAGCTCGTTCAGGTTACGAGCATTTTCCTGATGACAAACGTAAAGGCGGTAACGATATATTCTTATTAGCTCAATGGTTCCCTCGTTTACACGCTTATACGGATTATGAAGCTTGGACCAACAAAGAGTTTATCGGCCGTGGTGAGTTTACTTTGGAGTTTGGTAACTACGAAGTAGAGTTAACGGTACCAGCCGATCATATTGTTAGCTCTACAGGTGCGTTACAAAACCCTGAAGATGTTTTGACATCTGCCCAACGTAAGCGTTTAAAAAAAGCAGAGAACGCTGAACGTATCGTATTTATTGTCACCGAAGAAGAAGCACTAAAAAACGAAGAATCAGTGACTAATAAATCCAAGACATGGAAATTTAGTGCTGAAAACGTACGTGACTTTGCCTGGGCTTCATCACGTAAATTTATGTGGGATGCTAGAGGTCATCAACAAGGTGGTAACGACCAACCTCTTGTTATGGCTATGTCTTTTTATCCGAAAGAAGGTGGCGATTTATGGAAAAAATATTCTACTGAAGCTGTGATACAGACCTTAGAAGTGTATAGCCGTTTTTCGTTTGATTATCCTTATCCGGTAGCACAATCAGTCAACGGACCAGTAGGCGGCATGGAATATCCGATGATCACCTTCAATGGTCCTCGCACAACATTGCAAGACGATGGCAGCCGTACTTATTCACAAGCCGAAAAGCGTTTCTTAATTGGTGTGGTTATTCACGAAGTTGGACATATTTACTTTCCGATGATTGTCAACTCAGACGAACGCCAATGGACTTGGATGGATGAAGGCCTGAATAGCTTTTTAGATGGTGTTGCCGGTCGTGAATGGGATCCTACGGTTCCTTGGGGCGTAGAGCCTCGCGATATAATTAGCTACATGAAATCCACTAATCAAGTGCCTATTATGACTCAGTCAGATAGCGTATTACGTTTAGGCCCCAATGCTTACACCAAACCTGCTGCTGCATTGAATATTTTGCGTGAAACTATTTTAGGTCGTGAATTATTCGATTTTGCCTTTAAAGAATACGCGCAGCGCTGGAAATACAAACGCCCTACGCCTTCAGATTTTTTCCGTACGATGGAAGAGGCATCTGGCGTTGACTTAGATTGGTTTTGGCGTGGTTGGTTTTACAGCACTGATCATGTGGATATTTCGTTAGATAAAATTTCGAAATTACGCATGGATACCAAAGATCCTGATATTGACTTTAATCGTTTACGTCAGGAAGAATTGGACAAACCTATGTCTTTGACCGACGAGCGTAATAAAGACGAAGGGCAAGAACTTTGGGTCGAGCGTTTCTCAGACATCACAGATTTTTATGACAAAAACGACCGCTTCATAGTCACTAACAAAGAGCGTAACAAATATAAAAAATTCCTGAAAAAATTAAAACCTTGGGAAAAAATAGCGTTTGAACGTGCAGTAAAAGAAGACAAAAACTACTACGTGCTGGAATTTTCTAATAAAGGTGGTTTGGTGATGCCGATTATCTTAGAGCTTACTTTTGCTGATGGTAGTATAGAAAATCAATATATTCCCGCTGAAATTTGGCGCCGTACACCTAAAGCAGTGAATAAGATGATTATCACTGACAAGGACAAAGAATTGGTGAGTGTTACAATTGATCCACGCTGGGAAACTGCAGATGTTGATATAAGCAATAACCATTACCCGCGACAAATTATCCCGTCACGTATCGAAGCTTACAAAAAGAAAAAAAGCACCCAAAAAGTATCTCGCGACATCATGCAAGATATTAAAACCGAGCTGAAAAAAGATAGTGATATAGATATTGAATAAAACAACAATGAATAAAGTCATTCATGGGTTACTAGGGATGCTGCTGTTTGCAGCGTTCTCAACTTTAGCTCACCAACAAAAGTCAGCTATTAGTACCATTTTGTTTAATCCAAGTACCAAAAATATCGAAATTATGCACCGCTTTAGGGTGCACGATGCTGAACATGCAGTAAAAGAAATATTTGGTAAAGATGCAGATATTATCGACTCAAAAAAGACTCAAGAGCAGTTTGGCGACTATGTGCATCAGCGCTTCAATTTATTTGATAGTGATGAACAGCCAATGTCGTTAAAAATGGTGGGAGTTGAACTAGACGGTCAATTTTTCTGGGTATACCAAGAAACAGCTGACTCTATGCAAACAACCAAATACAACATGACAATCCGTCATGACGCCCTACGCGATATTTGGCCAGAACAGGTCAATACCATTAATGTTGAAGGCAAAGGAAAATTACAAACACTGACGTTTACCGATTCAATCGAGCTGCTAAAACTGACATTTGAACACTGAAGAGCAGCTTTGCAACAAAGTTGATTTAGATCAATGTGAAGCATTAATGATTATCTAAAATCACCCCTGTTACAGAACTATCTAACAGAGGTAAATCATATGTGGGATCTAATACTGCACGACCCCGTTGCTTGGGGTTCCATCCTTGGTATTGCTATAATGTTAGCCATGGGTGGCTATTATGTATATTTGTTTATTCACAATACTAAAGAAGATCTATGAACTTTAAAGGTGTATCTAGTAATACTATCTAATAAGGCTGAGCCATAGAAAATGGCAAAATACCTGCACTTTGCGCAGACTCAGGATTACCAATCATTTCATCATAAGGGGATTCATGTATCATCTGTGCGGCTAATATCTCTAGTCCGTCAAAAGTGTCGCGGATATGCTGTGAGCTATAAAACCGCATTGGGCTGTCACCTTCATATACCAACCCCTTTTTATCACCGGCTATAAGCTCGACAAGATAGACATTCATTTCGAACGAACGCACGGTTAGCATATCTACAGCAATAGGCTGGGACTTAATATTCTTAATCCAAAATTTAGTTTGTTGCATAAATATTGCTCTAAGCAAAATAATTACTATACACACTATACGCTACCATCAGTAAATTGGTTCAGCTACGAAGTTTAGTCATTTGTACTTTATATTAAAATCATCTGCATACAGAAGGTGCGATAACTTATGAGCTTAAAAAACAAGGCTTAATCGGAGTGTAAATCAGCATAAAACAAGAGTTGCTTAGACGCATCGTTCGTTCCAGAATAATTATAGCCAACTACTTTATACGAACTGCTTTATACCAACTGCTTTATAGCTCTTAGCAAAGCGTTATTCACCAAGGAGTTTCGATGTCTCATTTAGCTAACACACCAAAACCGCCATATTATGCGGTTATTTTCACATCTATTCTAAAAAATAGTGAAAATGGTTACGCAGAAGAAGCGGATAAAATGGTTAAGCTAGCAGCACAGCAGTCTGGTTTTTTAGGTATTGAGTCAGCAAGAGAAGAGGTAGGTATTACCGTATCCTACTGGTCTAATTTAGATTCAATCAAAAAATGGAAAGCGAATACAGAGCATCTTGTAGCTCAAAAAAAGGGTCATGAATTATGGTACAAATCCTTTAAAGTTCGAGTGTCAAAGGTAGAGCGTGACTATGCTGTGTAACAATTGTGTCATTTCAGGTAAGAATACGCAGCTGGCTCAGGTATTTAACTGGCGTTTTAAACCGGCCAAATACAGCAACCTCAGCTATATAAAAAAATCAGCTTTTTGCCCCATAAAAGAAAAATGCTAATCACTATAACCCCAAGGAGCAACGGGTACTGATATCGGCTTAGTTAAGTCAAAATCTACCCTAAACTCTCGTCCTTCTCGCACTAACCGATACGAGAACATATCGGGATAAATATAGATTTGCCAAGTGTTAGTAATGGATTGTGGCAAACCTTGCTTGGCAAAAATTTCTTTTGAGTATTGATCAACCGGGAAGGATTGAATTTGGTTGTAACCTCCGTCTTGTGTATGCCCACCATACATAGTCACAGGATCATCAGTGCCATCTTTATGTCGATGGTCATGTTTCAGGCTTAAACCACTACCCGTTTTTTTGATTATCCAAGTACGCGATGCATTTTCGCCCACATAAAATGGAATTTGTAATTCAGTTTGATCACACTTACGAATAAACATCACTAGTTTAGCTTCAAATGCTGGACTAGGCTGGTTATCTACTGCTACTTTTCCCTCGAACGCTTTGCCACAGTGATATGCAATATTAGAGAAAAAAGCATCATGGGTAGCTATTGATACTAAAGGTGCTTGCCTAGCAAAGGAGGCGTTATTAGCAAAAATAGAAGTAGCAAAGATAAAAGAAAGTAGCAGCCATTTTTGTGTATTCATTTTGTTTTTCTTCTTATTGGTTTTTTGACTATTAAAAAATGCTGGCAGGTTAAAACCAGCTAAGAAATTCAGCACAACTGCTTCATTCAATATTTTAATTATTAAGCTCCAGCATTGGTCTTATTGTGCTGATAATGTCTTTCTTTTTGAATAGCAATAATGTGCAGTTGAGCAATATACTTACCGCTAATGACCATTCAATCCATACCGGTAATGCATAAATCATTAGAGTCATCAAAATTAAAGAGTATTTTAGCCATTCTAAATAAATAGCCAGAGGGTTATTTTCCAGGATCAGGCCCGCAGAAACACTGCCATAAAGAACAAATAATACTACCAAAACTTGCTCTGTAAGACTAAAGACTGCGACGTTCATCATCAGTAGCAAACCAACAAACACAATCAATAAATACTGTAATAAGCTATAGAATTTGTTTAACAAAGACAACGATATATCAAATTTTCTAAATTGCGTGAGGTCAACTTTACTCAATGGATAATTTTCCACAACATCATTAGGTCGCCAACCAGTTCGTTTAAACCAAATAAGCAGCTTGTCTTGCCAACGCTCTGCATGCCAGCAGTCTTTAAACAATTGCGAATAAACATGCACATTAGCCCATAATGGGTTCCAACTTTTAAGCGCTTTGCGAACACCATAAATTGGCTTGTCATTATCCAACTCTTCTTGAAAAGAGCCAAATAGCCGATCCCAAATAATAAACACTCCACCATAATTACGGTCTAGGTAGATTTGGTTTTGAGCATGGTGTACGCGGTGATTGGAAGGTGTAACGAACACCCGTTCATACCAGCCCAACTTAGGAATATGCCGAGAGTGTACCCAAAATTGATATATCAGATTGAACGAACCCACCGTAATTAACACAATAGGATCTAAACCCAGTATCGCCATGGGTAAGTAAAAAATCCAGCTAAACAAACTGCTGCCACTTTGCCGTAAAGCCGTAGTTAAATTATATTCCTCACTTGAATGATGCACCACATGGGCAGCCCACAAAATATTCATTTCATGACCAAGTCGGTGATTCCAATAGTAACAAAAATCATAAAGCACAAACGCAATAACCCAGATCCACAAGCTCGGTTCGAGTTGAAACAAAGCCAGTTGTTCATAAGCTACAATATAAATAGTGAGGGGGAATAATTGCTTAACAATGCCCGTCATTCTGCTCAACACACCAGCAGTTAAACTATTAATGCTGTCGTTAACACGGTAATAATTTGTCCCTTTAGCTTTTTCCATTATCAATTCGATAATAATTAACAGGAAAAAAAATGGGACTGCATATAAAATAATATTCATAGCATCTTTACACTCTGTAAATTAAGTGGACTACACAACTAGTCTAATTATCTCTTAATGTTCAGTCCAGATAAGAATACAATTACATTGATTTACAATCTACTCGTATCATTTAGATGGAATTTATATGTGCTGAGGTGTTACTGTATTTGCCTGCGTTTGTTTAAAAGGGATAGTCATGAACGAAGAACCTAAAAAATCGTTAGTGCCGCATTTCACTATAGGTGCAATAGTATTAGCTATAGTTTTAGCTGTTGTGCTTTGGCCAAACGAACCTGAGCCTAAATCCATTACTGTGATTGAAGACACTTCAGCCAATGAACCAACAATAGAACCAACAATAGAACCAACAATAGAACCGAAACTCGAGCCGATCATAGAAGCGCCGCCTACCGTAATGATCCCAGAACCAACAGAAGCACAAACTGAGCCCGAAATCACTCCAGAACCAGTGCCGTTAGACATAAGCGATGGCACAGTGAAAACTAAATTATTAACCCTATCTGACTATGATGAATTTGCACGCTTATTGATTGATGAAGCATTATTACAGCGCTTTGTAATCATGACTAATACTTTAGCTGATGAAGAAATAGCGGCTAACAATAGTGTTTTAGTTAAGCCCGATAAACCATTTCGCACCTACATTCAGGCCGATAAACAATGGATAGACCCTGCTAGCTACAAACGTTATTCGCCTTATGTAGAAATATTTGAATCTTTGGAAACAAAATCATTATTGCAACTCTATCAAGAATACAAACCAGCTATTGAAGATATATTTGTTGAAATTGGTAACCCATCTGACAGCTTTGACGAAATACTTGAACAGGCAATTGATGTGTTGCTAGATACCCCAGAAGTACCTTCCCCTGTCGAAGTATTCACTGATAGTGTGATGTACAAGTTCGCAGATAGGCAACTTGAGTCGTTAAGCGCACCACAAAAACAGTTGTTACGCACAGGGCCTGAGAACATGCGCCGTATTAAAGCCAAATTACGTGAGATAAAAGAAACGCTTTAATGACAACCTTCAACTTAGGCGCTTTTCAACAACAAATCAGATTACAAAATGCGACTTTGCCACCGGTCGATAAATGGAACCCTGAATTTTGTGGTGACATAGATATACAAATAAAACATGACGGCACTTGGTTTTATATGGGCACACCCATTGGCCGTAAACCCTTAGTAAACCTTTTTGCCAGTGTGTTGAAGCGCGAAGACGAGCATTACTTTTTAGTTACACCTGTAGAAAAAGTTGGTATTAAGGTCGAAGATGTACCTTTCATTATTACTCAATGGCAAGAAAATGATGGTAAGTTAGCACTCACAACCAACACAGGCCATGATTTGATTGTGAGTTCAGAAAATCCCATACAAATATTTACAGACAAAAAAACAGGCGCACATCTACCTTACGCCTTAGTTCGTAGAAACTTATGGGCCCGTTTACATCAAAATGTATTTTACCAACTCGCAGAACTGGGAAAAGAGAAAGAGTTAGATGGTAAACGCCATCTTATGCTTAATAGTGATGACTACCACTTTAGTCTTGGCGAGTTATAACAGGACTTCTTAATATGAAAACAAAAATCTTCAAAGCACTGCTAATTTTAGGCACGTTAGCCCAACTTTTCCTAACAGGTGTGGCCACGGCGGCCACCGGAATGTCAGCCACGATAATTCATGCCGGCAGTCTAATCGATAGCACTTCAAATAAAGCCATCCAAAAAATGACCATAATTATCACAGATAATAAAATCACAGCCATCAACAAAGGGTTCACTGAGGGAAATAACGCAGATACCGTTATTGATTTATCAGATTACACTTTGATGCCTGGCTTTATGGACATGCACACGCATATATCTAGCCAAAATAATGGCCCTGCAAGCTATATGGAAAACTTTACATTGAATGAAGCAGACTATGCCATTAAAGGTGTTATGTACGCTGAAAAAACCCTGATGGCAGGTTTTACTACAGTACGAAATTTAGGTGATAAACATAACGAAACGGTTGCTCTTAGAAACGCGATTAATAAAGGGTTGGTCAAAGGTCCACGGATTTATACCGCCGCTAAATCAATAGCCACTACAGGTGGGCACGCCGATCCAACCAATGGACACAGTCAATCAATTATGGGGGACCCTGGGCCTGTCCAAGGTGTAGTAAATGGCGTTGCAGAAGCGCGTAAAGCTGTACGTCAACGTTATAAAGACGGGGCAGACTTGATTAAAATCACGGCTACGGGCGGTGTTTTAAGTGTGGCTAAAAGTGGTCAAAATCCACAGTTTATGGATGATGAATTAAATGCGATTGTTGAAACCGCTAAAGATTATGATATGACAGTCGCAGTGCATGCCCATGGTAAAGAGGGCATGTTGCGAGCTATCAAAGCAGGCGTAACCTCTATTGAACACGGCACCTATATGGATGAAGAAGTATTTACGCAAATGAAAAAGCATGGCACTTATTATGTACCAACAATCATGGCGGGTAACTGGGTGGCTGAGAAAGCTAAGATTGATGGATTCTTTCCCGAACTAGTTAGACCCAAAGCAGCCACTATTGGCCCACTTATTCAACAAACCTTCACTAATGCTTTCAAAGCTGGGGTTAAAATTGCTTTTGGTACTGATTCTGGCGTTTCTGCCCATGGTGACAACGGTTTAGAATTTGTATTGATGGTAAAAGCAGGCATGAAACCTATTGAAGCCATTCGCAGTGCCACACAAAACGCTGCTGATTTACTCAAGGTTGGCGACAGACTTGGGACAATTGAGGTGGGTAAATTAGCCGATTTAGTTGCAGTGAAAGGGGATCCTTTAAAGCAGATTTCACTACTTCAGGACGTGAGTTTTGTGATGAAAGATGGCCTAGTCTACAAGCATCAATAGTGTATTGATCAATAAAAAACTTAAACCTTATTTCAACTTTCTTTTACCCCGTTGAAAAAGTGTCTTTTGCAATATTAAAAACTATAAATGGAGATGACATCAGTGAAAAAATTTCTACCCATATTGTTGCT
>OOFW01000075.1_pt1 | contig 13555 bp, 10 predicted proteins | sample 1670271 | NCBI WGS metagenome assembly OOFW01 (sample SAMEA98137918, study PRJEB22522) | marine metagenome | biome: marine biome; feature: marine water body; material: sea ice | place: Arctic Ocean | collected 07-Sep-2015 | depth 1.32 m
TAACTTATCAACTAGGGTGGTTTTGCCGTGGTCAACGTGGGCTATAATAGCTATATTCCTCAAATTTTCGATTGAGGTGTTTGATGAACTCATTGTTTTTTTCTCTGTAAGGGCCACATATGTGTCACTGAAGACTAAATACTCGTTAAAGTATTATAGGGCTAAATTTGCTGGAATTTTATGGGCGCGGATTGTACAGTTTTAAGCTACATTTAGCGAACTTCAAATGCATATTGCTACAAATAAAGAAAAGCCACTCAATTTGATAACGTTTAATTAACATCATATTAATCATTTGGAATATTTAAGTGCGCAAGCATTAATTTGGTGCATGCTTGCTTTATTGCGGTGCATTGACTGTTTTTTTTTCGTTTACACTATGCTAAAAAAACATAAACAAAAGACATTCCAATCACTTATGTATGTGGCATGATAATCGCTGTATGTCTGTACGTTTTAGTATTTGGAGTCCAGTGACTCATACAAATACAATTATACTTTTAACCTGGAGGACAATATGTCAGCACAAAAGGCCTTAGACCTTATTAAAGAAACCGAAGCTAAATTTGTCGATTTACGCTTTACTGATACTAAAGGCAAAGAGCAACACGTCTCTATTCCTACTCATCAAGTGACCGAAGACTTCTTCGAAGAAGGCAAAATGTTTGATGGTTCTTCTATTTTAGGTTGGAAGGGCATTAATGAATCAGACATGATTTTGATGCCTGATGGCGAAACTGCTGTACTTGACCCTTTTGCTGAAGAAACGCAAATCAATATCCGTTGCGATATTTTAGAACCAATGACGATGCAAGGTTATGACCGAGATCCTCGTTCTGTTGCCCGTCGCGCAGAAGAGTATTTAAAGTCTACAGGTATCGGTGACACTGCATTATTCGGTCCTGAGCCAGAGTTTTTCTTGTTTGATGATGTTCGTTTCCACACAGATATGTCAGGTTCTTTCTTTAAAATTGATTCTAACGAAGCTAAGTGGAATTCAGGCGCTGAATTTGAAGGTGGCAACATGGCTCACCGTCCTGGTGTTAAAGGCGGTTATTTCCCGGTTCCTCCAGTTGATTCATCTCACGATACACGTGCTGCTATGTGTATGGTTATGGAAGAAATGGGCTTAACAGTTGAAGCGCATCACCATGAAGTGGCTACTGCTGGTCAAAACGAAATTGCATGTCTTTTCAATACCTTAGTTAAAAAAGCTGATGAAGTGCAAATTTATAAGTATGTAGTGCATAACGTTGCACATGCTTACGGACAAACGGCTACATTTATGCCCAAGCCTCTTGTTGGCGATAATGGTTCTGGTATGCATGTTCACCAATCCATTTCTAAAGATGGTAAAAACATCTTTGCTGGTGATAAATACGCCGGGATGTCTGAAGAAGCTTTGTTCTACATTGGCGGTATCATTAAACATGCTCGCGCAATCAACGCTTTCACCAACGCTTCAACTAATTCGTACAAGCGTTTAGTACCTGGATTTGAAGCACCTGTTATGTTGGCATACTCTGCACGTAACCGTTCTGCTTCAATACGTATTCCTTTTGTAACCAGTGATAGAGCTCGTCGAATTGAAGTGCGATTCCCTGATCCTACAGGTAACCCTTATCTAGCATTCACTGCTATGCTAATGGCTGGCCTTGACGGGATCAAAAACAAAATTCACCCTGGTGATTCAATGGACAAAGACTTATATGATTTGCCTGCTGAAGAAGCCGCGTCTATTCCTCAAGTATGTAGTTCATTTGAGCAAGCTCTTGAAGCTCTTAACAACGACCGTGAGTTTCTAACAGTCGGTGGTGTTATGTCTGACGACTCAATTGATGCTTATATCGAACTTAAGATGGCCGAAGTACAAACATTGAATATGACAACTCATCCAGTTGAGTTTGATATGTATTACAGCGTTTAATAACCGCCTAAAAACCTTATACAATCTACTATTTCTGATAGTTATTAAAATAAATAACAAGCCTGCAAATGCAGGCTTTTTTTTACCTACAATAAGGCTACACTAGGTTTTGGTTTTGTGGTTGCGAGTTAATAGATTCGAGCTAAGTATTAATCTGGAGGAAGAAGATTGTGCGAATATTCTGCATTCTGTGTTTATTTTTATCGTTATTAATATTGTGCATTAGGGTGTCTGCACAGGTGGTATATAAGACGGTAAAGGCCGATGGCAGTGTGGTTTATAGTGATGTTCTTAGTGATGATGCTGTTCCTGTTAACTTATCATCAATGAATACTATTGTTGTACCTGCTCTAAATAATGCGGCGAATCAAAAAACTAACCGAAATAACCCAGCTAAAAACCCCAAGCCCGAAGTGCAATATATAGTGTCTATACGTTCCCCCGCGGCGGAACAAACATTGCGTGACAATTCAGGCTTTGTCACTATTAGTGCGGATATCTCACCTAAAAAGTCAGGTAAGTTTCAATTAGTTGTTGATAATCAGATAGTTAAAACTCAGTCAAAAAGCCAATTTCAATTAGAAAACGTAAATCGAGGCGCTCATACTATTCAAGTTAATTTTCTCGACAACTCAGGCAAGATCCTTGCATCGTCAAGAGAGCAGACCTTTTATCTGCAAAAAGTTTCTGCTCTGATCATTGTTAACTGATGCAAAATAAGCTTATTGCGCAAAAGTAGTATCTATATCTAAGCAGCTAAATAATACTTTGCACTATCTGAGTGCGTCAAATGTTGAATTTATGTCTGAATCTGTCAATACTGAAAATTTACTTGATAACCTTTCGACTGCTGTGCTTGTGTTAGACGGTAATTTGGTTGTTCAATATGCTAATCATGCTTCACAAGCTGTATTTGAGCGCAGTTTGAATTTGCTGATTGGTTATTCATTCAATCAGTTTATAGCGTCTTCTAGCCTTGATTTTTTCCGTTTTCAAAACACTATGCAATCCGGTGAAGTCTATTCCGACAGTGAAGTTATATTTAGATTTACTGACGGTCGGCATACTCAGGCTGATGTATCTGTTACTAGCATATTGGAAAACCAAGATGAAAAACTGCTAATTGAAATTAGATTGGTTGAACAACAAAAAAAAATCAGCCAAGAAAGTCACCAATGGGCTCAACAGCAGGCTGCCCGGGAATTAGTCCGTGGCTTGGCCCACGAAATTAAGAATCCATTAGGTGGCATAAGAGGAGCAGCACAACTACTAGCTAAACAGTTACCTAGTGATGAGTTAAAAGAATTTACCCAAGTTATTATAGAACAATCTGATAGGCTGACTAATTTAGTTGACCGCTTATTAGGGCCAAACTTACGGCCTAGTTTTGATTGGTATAACGTTCACCAAGTGCTAGAAAAAGTCTGTACTTTGGTGCAACTCGATCCCAGCCATAATATCACTATAACAAGAGATTATGATCCGAGTATTCCAGAGGTGTATCTGGATCAAGATATGATGCAACAAGCTACATTGAACATAGTCCGCAACAGCGTTCAAGTGTTATCAGATCACCCAGAAATAGTGGGTGAAATCAAAATAGTCACAAGAATCGAACGCCAAGTGCTTATTCATGGTGCTTGTTTTCCGCTTTGTGTGAAAATTCAAGTTATTGACAATGGCCCAGGCATACCAGCCGAACTCAAAAACACTCTGTTTTATCCGATGGTTACCAGCAAGAAAGAAGGCAGTGGTTTGGGCTTATCCATATCTCAGACTCTTATTGGTCATCACCGAGGAAAAATTGAGATGGATAGTTGGTCAGGAAGAACAGAATTTACTTTATATATACCCATTGATAAAAAGGATCCTCAAATATGAGTGCAGAACCAGTATGGATAGTCGATGACGACAGCTCAATTCGCTGGGTATTACAAAAAGCGTTGCAAGCGGCTAACATCCCTTGCTTCAGTTTTGAAAATCCGCAAGATTTGCTTTTGCAATTAGAAACAGGGCAACCTCCTGAAGTGATAGTGTCGGATATTCGTATGCCACAAATGGATGGCATGGTTTTATTACGCGAAGTGCACAAGCGCTTTGAAAACATTCCTGTGATCATCATGACTGCTCATTCTGACTTAGACAGCGCGGTGAATGCTTATCAAAGTGGTGCGTTCGAATACCTACCCAAACCCTTCGATATCGACGAAGCGGTGAATTTGGTGCAAAGGGCTTTGACCCATGCCCGCGAGCAGTCTAGTAAAAATCAACCACCTGAAATTGTTAAAGCGACCGAAATTATTGGCGAAGCACCTGCTATGCAAGAGGTGTTTAGAGCTGTAGGACGTTTGTCTCGTTCGAGTATCAGTGTGTTGATTAATGGTCAGTCTGGCACTGGGAAAGAGTTAGTGGCTCACGCATTACATCGTCATAGCCCTCGGTCAGATAACACTTTTATTGCCTTAAATATGGCAGCAATACCGGCTGATTTGATTGAATCTGAGTTATTTGGACATGAAAAGGGCGCTTTTACTGGGGCTCAAGCAGCAAGACAAGGGCGCTTCGAACAAGCCAATGGTGGCACCCTATTTTTAGATGAGATAGGCGATATGCCATTAGATGTGCAAACTAGATTGTTGCGTGTGTTGGCTGATGGACAATTCTACCGCGTCGGCGGCCATAACCCTGTCTCAGTAGACGTAAGAATTATTGCCGCGACACACCAAAATTTGGAACAACGTGTATCTGAAGGTAAATTTAGAGAAGATTTGTATCACAGATTAAATGTCATACGCATTCATATCCCAACACTCAGTGAAAGACGTGAAGATATTCCCATCTTGGCAGCACATTTTTTGCAAAAAGCGGGAGCAGAATTAGCTGTTGAAGTTAAATCTCTTAGTAAAGAGACTAAAAAAATTCTAGCTAGTTTACCTTGGCCCGGAAATGTACGCCAGCTTGAAAACATGTGCCGTTGGTTAACGGTAATGGCTAGCGGCCAAGAAGTATTGCCACACGACCTACCACCAGAAATTAACCAACAACCTGTATTAAATGAAAAGGCTGCGCAAGCGGGTGATTGGCAAACACTTCTAGCTAGCTGGGCTGACAACCAATTGCAGTCTGGTCATAATAATATTCTCGATGATGCAATTATGAGTTTTGAAAGAATTTTGCTAGAGAGAGCATTACACTATACCCATGGCCATAAACAAGACGCGGCTAAACGTTTAGGGTGGGGTAGAAATACTCTCACTAGAAAGTTGAAAGAGTTAGATATGTAAATAGCCAATGACGACCAGGCCCGCTGACTGGTTGTCAATTAAACTTAAGCCATTTGGTAATTGTTGCGAGTTTAATCTCAAATTCACCACATACCATTGCTGCTAAACAGTTCTGTTTTTTTAAAGCGAAATCTCAGCAATGTTTCCTTTTATTGATGAATTTAAAATTACCTACCTGTAGAGGTAGTTTGTAACTAAGACTCATATACTAATTTTAAGTGCTGTTACTTGAGCCTTTCATTCGTCAGTAGTGCTGTCATTCCACTATTAAAAGCTTGCATCCACTTGATTGAAAACTGCCCTTTGGCAATACGATTGATCTCGATGACCGCTTTTTTCTTAGGTCTTTGTAAATGGCTTTTGTGAGCTCTAGAATGAGTGATAGCGTCAAAGGTGTCTAATATGGCTAATAATTTGGCACCATCGCAAATACCATCTTCTTTGAGCCCAAGAGGGTACCCACTGCCATCAATCCGTTCATGGTGTTGCATAACAATTTTACGGGCTTCATTCCATTGATTGAGGTTTTCCAGTAAGCGAGCGCTTTTATATACATGAGAGCGCATCAGATTAAACTCGACTTCTTCAAGGTTTTCTTGTTTATGTAACATTGCAACTGGCATAAATGCCATACCAAAATCATGCATATAACAGGCAACGGCAAGTTGCACTTCATCGATTGGCGAACCAGCAATTTTATTGATAAAACCAGCAAGTTTTGCAATCCTATCGCCTCTGCCTTCCCAATACATAGAGCGTTTTTCTATGGGCTTCATTAATTCTCGAAAGAACACTAAATCTTCACGTTCTTCGTTATTAATAGATTTAGGTATACCAATGGTCGCTATACTCGAAAGTACGGGAGCTGTGGGCGTCTCCCTTGCATTGTATTGTTCATCACTTAAGTCAAGGCTAGGAGCCAATATCAATACTGCACTGGCTAACAATTGTTCGTGAATAGCACCATTATCAGGCGTAATACGTTTGATAGTTTTAACAAGTCTTTCAAACATTTCCTCATCATATTCTGCCTGCCCAGTTTGAATGCAGCTTTGTACGAATACTTTGACCTTATCCATAACCAATAGAACCAAGTCACTCATATTACTGGTGTAGTAGATTTGCCCTTTACGCAAGTAATCAAGCAAGTCTTCGGCATATTGAAGTAGAGGGATTAAGGGTGAAAAATTAACTAGGCCTAAGTCACCTTTGATGGTGTGGATTGAACGAAATAGTGAACGTTGTAATTCGTTATCTTCTGGTTTTAATTCCAATTCAATTAAAGTTTGTTCACTGGCTTCATAAAGCTCGTTAATTTCTTCTAATAGGTCTGTGAGAATATCTTCGTCGAGATCTTCATGTGTAAACAGTTGCATAGAATGATTAGCCTTAATGATTGAAATTATTTCTAAACTTATTAAGTATCGGCTAATTAAAAATTTAATTCATATATTTATGCGGCAGCAGAAAACACTAAAATATATCAACTTGTAAATCAAGTGCTATAAGTGTTTTAGCTACTGGCTAAAAATGCGTATACTCTTCACCCACTTAATTCATGAGGATAGGTCTTGTTAGCGCTTTTACGGATTGTTGCGATATTCTTTTATTTTTTGCTGATTAACCTCGTACTCATATTGATTTGTTTGGTAAGGCCTTTTCATCGAGATAACGTTCACGCTGCCGGTGCTTTGTATAGTTCTGTTTCACGTTTACTAGGATTAAAAATCGAAATCCGGGTACCGGATAGTGTTAAAAAAGGTGGTCCATATGTTTACATTGCTAATCACCAAAATAGTTATGATTTACTGACTATCTGCGGCGCTACGCAAAAAGGGACAGTAACTGTAGGTAAAAAGAGCCTTAAGTGGATCCCTGTGGTTGGTCAGATATATTGGTTAACAGGTAATATCATGATTGACCGTAAAAATTCAGGTCGCGCCCATGATACCTTACAGGGTACTGTGCAGAAAATTCAAAAAAAACGTTTATCTGTGTGGTTTTTTCCTGAGGGTACACGCAGTTATGGGCGCGGATTGTTACCTTTTAAAACAGGTGCGTTCCGTATAGCTGAGGCCACCAATGAACCCATAGTGACCATTACTGCTAGCCGCTTATACGATAAAGTTAAACTTAATAGATGGGATAATGGCACGTTATTAATCGAACTGTCAGAGCCAGAGTTTATGGACGAAAATAAATCTATCAAACAAAACGCTGAGTACTTTCATCAAAAGATGCAACAGCAGATTATAAAAGTAGACGCAGAATTAGACAACAAAATCGGGTAATCCGGTTAGCTCATAGGAATATATTATGAATTCAGAAGACACATCCGAACTAGCAGAATGGCATGAGTTTAACCAAGAAACTATCGAAGCATTGATTTTAGATGGGAGTGATGCCAGTCAAGCACATACCATTGAGTATCACTTTGCTAGCGCTGACTTTGACGTATTAGAAAAAGCGGCTGTTGATGCTTTTAAAGCCGGCTTCGAGGTGGGTGATGCCGAAGAGTTAGAGTTGGAAGACGGTGAAGAAGTTTTTTGTTTTGATGCCGTGGTCGAACGTATGCTGGATGCAAAATTAATCAACCAAGATACAGACAAGCTTTTTGCTATTGCCATCAAACATGATGTAGATTATGACGGCTGGGGCACGTTTTTTATTGAAAAATAGTGATTACTCATTCGGTTGAAAAACAAACTAATGACACAAAAATGTCATTAGTTTGCCTAAAAAATACAGTAAAACTATCATCAAAGCGTCAATAAAAGTTCATCTCAGATTCACATTACCCATTCATATTACGACCCAGAAAAAACATTAAATGGGTCAATACATAATGAGCAAAAAAACACTATCCAACCTAGCTATATCTATATCCGTTGCACTGGGTACCTGCGCACTTATGGCGCCTGTCCAAGCGGCAGAAGAATCAGAAGAAAATATGGAATCGATCACAGTTGTTGGTAGAAGTGTATCTTATGCTAACAACCAAACATCAGATGAAATGATGAAGCAGCAGACATCCATGACCAGTGTATTGGCTGCCATTGATAATTTGCCAGGGGTATTAATAAATGAAGGTGATACTTTTGGTGCAGACGATTGGTCCACCAGTATTTCTATTCGTGGTTTCCAAGTTGATTTATCTCAACAGCAGATTGGCATGACTGTAGATGGCATTGCCAATGGTAATTCCAATTATGGTGGCGGCGCCAAAGCTAATCGTTATATTGATACCGAAAACTTAGCCAGAGTCGATGTGTCGCAAGGTACTGCAGATATTGCTTCTCGTTCACATGAAGCATTAGGTGGCACCCTTGATTTTGTTACTATAATGCCTGGTGTAAATGAGCGTTTGATAGTTAGTACTACGTTTGCCGAGTTTGATGGTAGAAAATTCTTTGCACGTTATGAAACAGGCGAAATAGCAAAAGATACTTTTGCATGGTTCAGTCTGTCTAATCAAGAAAGTAGTGACTGGATGGATCAAACTGCTGAAAATGTACGTGACCATTTTGCTGCAAAAGTGATTAGCACAATCGGTGACGTTAATTTGACTGCTTATGCATCTTACGACGATACCCATGAAGACAATTACCAACGTATCTATGGTTTGTCGCAATTTGAACAAAATTCTAGCTGGGATCAACTGACTAGCGAGTGGACAGGTATCCCTTACCAAGACCAAGCTTATCGTCGTGGTTGGTCTACGTTAAGAGAAAACTTTTTTACGTACCTGAAGGCTGATTTTACAGTCGGTGAAGTGGCTTTTAGTACCAATGTTTATTATCACAATAACGAAGGTCGTGGTGATTGGGTGCCACAATATGTAGTTGATCTAGTTGATGATGGTGAAGGCAATGGACATTCAGAATTGGTATCAGGAAATACTGTTTATGGTGGCGGTGCTTTAGGCCAAATTACCTTTGTAGATAGGGGAGGTGTATCGTTGCCTATTGGTGACAAGACTAGTTGTGCATCATTGACGTTTCCTTATGGGGGAAGTCGCAACGATGATCCTAGTACGCCAGATGTCGACGAATCTAGAAATCTAAATTATGATCCAAACTGTTTTGCAGATGGCGCTATTCCAGTCGGTTCATATCGCACGACTAATTATGAAAAATCACGTATTGGTATCAATGGTGACTTTATATGGGATGCGCGTATAGCCGATATGGACAATACGCTACGCGGTGGTTTCTGGTACGAAGATTACACGCGTGATGAAAATCGTAGCTGGCAGAAAATCATTGATTCGGCGACTAGTTACCGTTTTGATGAAACCCCTTATTGGGTTCAGTACGATCGCGAATTCCCAGTAGAAACCACGATGTTTTACCTTGAAGACCAACTTGATTTAGGTTTTGCTAAAGCTCACTTTGGTATCAAGCAGTTTTTTGTTGATGTGTCGAAAAACGACAGATTTAATTCAAGCAACGATCAGGGCGTAACTTCGGATTCAGACCTACTCTTTTCAGCCGGTTTTGTTGCACCTTTACCAGTTAATGGCCTTGAGATGTTCGCTGGTTTTGCACAAAACTATGCTTCAATCAAAGATGCGGTGTTAGAGCGTGATGATTCTGATTTAAGTTCGGTTAAGCCGGAAACTGCTGACAATTTTGACTTGGGCCTACGATATTCGTCTAAAGATTTGAGCGCTAGCTTGACTTATTACGCCACTAAATTTGAAGACAGAATTACCTTTATTAGTAATGAAGACAATACGGGTCCTGATTACTTAGAGTCGGCTGCTGGAGCCTACATCAACGACGGCGGTATAGAATCGAAAGGTTTTGAAGCATCGTTAAGTTACCAGTTGTCTGATAACTTTAGTGTGTATGGTTCTTATACAAGTAATGATTCCGAATATACTGAATCAGAATATACGGAAAAAGAGATTATAGGTAACGGCGTAATCGGTGCCGCTGAACAAATGGGTGTAGTCAGCATCGATTGGGTACGCGGTAACCATTCTGCTGGCCTAAGCACCAAATATGTTGGCGAACGTTGGATAAATCAAGCGAATACTGCTGCTGTAGAAGCGTATACCGTCAGTGATTTTTACTTTGGTACTTCCATTGATGACTTAGGCAGCAGTGTTGAGTCGATTGACATTAACTTCACCATCAACAACCTGTTTGATGAAAGTTACCTTGGTACCATTGCCACTAATGCAGCATGGATAGGAGCTCCTCGTACAGTTGCCCTAAATCTAAAAGCCGCGTTTTAAATAAATTTTTCCTGTGTGCCCTTTTGGGACGAGCTTATGCTCGTCCTTTTTTTTTGCCTAATAAGAGTGAATTTGAAATGAAATTAATCTTTTTTTTTGGTTTATGTTGTTTTGTCTTAACGAGTAAAGCTGCCGATAATTTAATACTGGTCAGTATTGACGGACTGCGTTGGCAAGAAGTATTTCAGGGGTATCAGGATGATGTGCTTGATTTAGAAACATTTAAGGAACAAAAAGCGGGATTAGTTAAACAGTTTTCAGGCACAAATGCTGAGAGTAAACGTCAGAAGTTGATGCCTTTTTTATGGAATGTATTGGCAAAAGAAGGGGTCTTAATAGGTAATCGTAAACTTGGTTCACAGATGCAAGTCACCAATGGTTATTGGTTTTCGTATCCAGGTTACAATGAGTTGTTAACAGGAAAAGCTGACCCGAACATTGATTCAAATAAAGCCATCGACAATCCCAATGTCACTATATTGGAATGGCTAAACAAACAATCACAATACCAAGGGAAAGTCGCTGCTTTTGGCAGTTGGGATGTGTTTCCTGCTATTATTAATCGGACACGCAGTGGTTTACCTATTAATGCGGGTTTTGAATCTGCCGATTGGGCAGGTTTATCAGATAAAGCTCAATGGTTAAATACGTTGCAAACTCAGATCCCCAGTCCTTGGCATAATGTGCGTTTAGATGCCTTTACCTTGGGTTTTACTAAAGAATATATCTTGGCACATCAGCCAAAAGTGATGTATGTGTCACTAGGTGAAACAGATGACTTTGCTCATCAAGGTAATTACCCTGAATACTTGCGGGGTGCTAACCGAGCCGATAAATTTATTGCTCAGTTGTGGACATTGTTGCAATCAATGGAGCAGTACCAAAACAATACCAATCTGATTATTACAGTGGATCACGGTCGTGGGGACTCAGCACAGTCATGGCAACACCATGCCAGCCCAAAGGCTGTGAAAGGTTATTTAAACGGATTAAAACAATATCAGGATGGCATACCCGGTGCAGATCAGATTTGGCTAGCCGCCATGGGGCCAGATGTGAAAGGATCAGTTGAAAGCCAGCAGACCTCAGACTTCTCCTTGGATCAAGTCGCGGCGACTGCCGTGCAATTGCTTGGATTCGACTATCAGCAATTTGCAACGGACATTGGCCAACCCTTGCCGATAATCAAACAAAGGTAAATCATCATGAAATGTATCACTATCTGTATTTTCTTTTTGATCACAATTAGTTCAACAGTGGCGACTAAGCAGGTATCTGATGTGCCGATTAAAATTCTATTTGGCTCATGTTTACACCAGGATAAGCCTCAACCTATCTGGCAAGCGATGAACCAAGAGCGAGCCGATTTGTTTGTATTACTTGGGGATAATGTTTATGGCGATACTGAAGATATGCAGGAGTTAAAAGCCAAATATGCCAAACAGTGGGCAACGTCAGGAATGCAAACCATGTTGGCGAATACTCTGACTATTGGTATATGGGATGACCATGACTTTGGTGAAAATGATGCTGGTTCAGAATACCCACAAAAAGAAGCGTCTCGGCAGATTATGCTTGATTATTTTAATGTGCCTAAAGATAGCCCAAGACGCACTAGAGTCGATGGTATTTATACCAGTCATGTATTAACTCAAGCCGATATAACAGTGCAGATCATATTGCCCGACCTTCGTTGGAATCGAAGCCCTCTTGAATCAGTGGGCAGGCTTAAATATATGCTCAGCAAAGCACCTAATGATTTAGGACCTTATATACCCAGCAAAGATGAAGCGACCACTATGCTTGGCGAAACCCAATGGCAGTGGTTAGAACAACAATTACAACAACCTGCAGATGTGCGTGTTTTAGCGACTAGTTTACAATTTCTACCTGAGTTTTCTGGATGGGAATCGTGGGCAAACTTACCCCATGAAAGACAACGATTTTTAGCCTTGCTTGATAAATATCAAATAGATAACTTGGTGATTGTTAGTGGCGATACTCATTGGAGTGAATTCAGCCAAATAACCCGAAATAACCAAAAGTTATTGTGGGAAATGACAGCCTCTGGCCTTACTGAAGAATGGAAAAATGTCAGCCCCAATCAACATAGGGTAGGGGAGAGTTATGCCAAGGCAAACTATGGTGTGATTGAACTATCAGGTAAACAATTAACCATGAGCATTAAAGATGTGTCTGGCAATACCGTTATGTCACACACAATCGAACTATAAAATCGAACTGACAAACCCTGGTCTTCAAAGGTAGACTTACACGTCACTCCCCTGATTTGGAATCGCATATGAGAACGTGTTGCCTAGGTTTTATCTTAATGTTACTGAATATCATCACTGCACAGGCCACAGAGAACGATGCAGAAATGACTATTGCTGATTCACACGTGCGGCTTTTACAATCTGATATTGTCAAACAAGAATACCAACTGCTGATTAAAACACCCGCCAGTTATGGGCAATCAGATAAAACTTATCCCGTCATCTATTTTCTCGACGCTCAATGGGATTTCCCTTTGATGGTCTCTACCTATGGGCAATCTTATTATGATGGTTTTATACCAGAAGCCATTTTAGTCGGTATTCAGTGGGGCGGTGAAAATCCCGACCCAAATGTATTACGCGCTAGAGACTTCACCCCGAGTAATATGACTGGAGTCCCCAACTCTGGTGGTGCGGCGAAGTTTTTGCAATTTATCAAAAAAGAGCTTATTCCTTTTATAGGCAGTGAATATCAAAGCAATGACAATCGAGTATTAATGGGCAGTTCATATGGTGGCTTATTTACTTTGTATGCGCTGTTCAATGAACCTAATTTGTTTCATGGTTATATCCCAACGTCATCAGCATCAGGATGGGATGCTAATCATCTTTATTCTTACGCCAAGGTTTACACCGAGAAGAAACTGACTCATCCAATCAGGCTGTATTCCGCAATAGGGGAATTCGATGACTTTATGCCAGCCTTTGATGCACTGTCAGATTTTTTTGAAGAACAGTCTTTCAAAGGTTTGTCTTTCAAATTCGAACGCCTTGCAGGTTTAGGTCATGCCAGTTTAAAAAGTGCCGGGAATACGTGGGGATTACA
>OOFW01000076.1_pt1 | contig 13538 bp, 11 predicted proteins | sample 1670271 | NCBI WGS metagenome assembly OOFW01 (sample SAMEA98137918, study PRJEB22522) | marine metagenome | biome: marine biome; feature: marine water body; material: sea ice | place: Arctic Ocean | collected 07-Sep-2015 | depth 1.32 m
GTGTAATCTGGGTCATACCAGATAAATAATTTTTCTGATAGAGCAGGTGAAAGTTGGCTAGGTATTTTATTACCTAACAATGTGTTTTTCGGCAATTGTTGGATGGCTTGTTTTTTAGGTTTCTTCAGATATGACTATTTAAGAGTTGTAGAGTCCATTAAAAACACTTTCAAAATTTTAATGGGGGAGCTTTTTAAAAGCCTATTTTAAAGAGCACTGACAACATCTGGATTTATTGAGTCTGTATTTCAAAATTTAGGAGTAAGTCCTAAAGGGGAAATCACAAATATTCGAATGGCAGAACAACGTTAAATTTATTAACCTTGTTCTGCCCTCCATTAAGTAGACATTATTTAAGTGCGATAGATGCCATTTGCATGGTACTTTCGAATGACTCTGCACCCGCAATAAATAAACCATTATGACAAAACATAGCGTCATCGATGCCTGTCACTTCTTGCAGTGCTTTGTCGGATAAGCCAGCCCACTCTTTAGGTAGCGGTTTTTTGTCTTCGAACGAACCAGGTTCAACAGGTACCGTCTGAATTCTCCATTGGCCAGTTTGAGAAGGGTAAATCATATACAAAGCCTCTTCAGATAAGGCGTGCACTGTTTTTTTCCAAGGGGTATACTTTTCTAGCACAATTACCCTTGGGTCTTGTGCATTTTGAATCGCTGAAGCTACAATCGTTTTTGCACTGATGCCACCGTTAGCAGCTGCAATAAATCGTGTTAACACACGAGATGCAAACTCAACCGCTTCATCAAAGCAGGTATCAAAGTGGCTATCTTCTTGCCAAGTTGGATTGAACATTGAAATCGTTTGGCTGAGACTAACCCCTTCAGGCACACCTTTGACATGACCACAATCAATGGCATCAATGGTTGATACTAGACCGGCATCAAGCGCATTGGCAACGTCTTGATTACCATTGCATATTTCTAAACCATATTTCTGCCAAATTAAACCCAATGAAGAATAGGGAATACCATTTTCGCGCTTTCCAGCACCACCGCGTTGATGATGATCAAAGCGACCTTTTTCGGGGTCGTATTCACCGCCTACATCAATCACAATATCGGCTTTAGCGATAATATCTAAATCACGGGTGCGAATGAGTGTAAAAGAAGAAAAAATGCTCTTAAGGGCAGCAACACTGAAAACGTCATCAGCATGAAAATTACCGTTGTGAGTTACTATAGTTTTATCATTCATTATTTTTGTGTCATTTTAGAAAGGAATGGAAAGGTGTTGTTAGATAAAAGGTTAAAAATATTGGAAAAGTAAAAACTTTGTAGTGAATTCTATACGAAAATGGCTAATAAAATAGCTCTAAGTTCAGCCTTAATTACAAAGCAATAGATAAAACCAAAAGATAAAGCCAAAAAATTAATCCTTACAGAAGGAATAAGAAAACAATCAGGGATCAAAAGTTCAAAAATAGAACACTTATTAGTCCCTTGTAATTGACTTTGTGTGCAACTATTTTCCTAATTTAAAACCATCAAAAATTTTTATAAATAATGGTCTTACTAATTTCAATAAAAACATCCATTATCATGTATGGATATGTAGTGATTGGTTTACTCTAGAATGCCTCATCAACAATCAAAAATTTTCTGCGATACAAAGCTGACAGACCCACCTGAATAAATCAAATGCATGATGACCATGTCTTGGTTAATTCGACTGTTCAAAAAAAATTTAACGCAAGGTCAGATGCCATGTACCAGATGAAGTTAGATCATATATTCTATAGAACCTTCAGGTTGTTCATTTGCAGTTGCCTCATTGCTACCTTTCACCCTAAAAGCGACCATCTTTACATGTAGCTCTGTAATCGCTTTACTGCCTGTCTTTATACACAAACCTGGCACTAATGCATGAATAAAGCTGGCTATTGCTGCTTTAAAAAGTTTTGTAGAAAAACTCATGGCGGTAAAAAAATGTTGTACGTATGTTTCGTTGACGGACTTTGGGTGGTCAATAAATAGCTTTTTGAGCATGTTTTTCCCCTCTTTTGTAAATAGCTAGCTCAATTGGAGCAAACGTTCGATATAAATTAAAAATATAATGTGTGTAAGTTTGTACGGATTTTTGCGCAAAAAGACAACATTATTTTAGTTTTTATCAGATGTGTAAACTCAAAAGACTTCTATTGTAAATATTGTCAAAGGGCTATAAACATCTAATTGAAATATGATGGATAACTCTGCTGGTGAGCAGTATATAAGTTTTATCTGAAATTTATTTTCGCTTGTTTTTTGGTACGTAATTTAAAATAGAATCGGGTACAGTTTTTTTGACCTCAAAGCCTTCAAACGCTTTTCTGGTGATTACATGTCCAAGACGGCTTTCGATGGCACATAGGTTTCTAAAGTTGTCTTTGGCCACAAATGAAATGGCTTCTCCGGTTGCACCTGCTCGGCCTGTTCTGCCAATTCGATGAATATAATCTTCAACCTGATCAGGTACATCATAATTAACAACACGTGATAAATTTTGAATGTCGAGTCCACGAGCCGCTACTCCAGTGGCGACTAGAAATTTAATTTTACCTGACTTAAAGTCAGCCAATATTTTTTCGCGCATTCCTTGGGTCCTGTCACCGTGAATACTTTCTGTTGGGATACCCCGTTTTTCTAATTGACTGACTAATTTAGCGGCACCTTGCTTTGTTTCAATAAAAATAAGCGCTTGATCCCATTCTTGTTCTTTGATGAGATGGCTTAATAATGCCGATTTATTGCCTTTATCAACCGTGACTAACCATTGCTCAATTTTGGAGGCTGATCCCTTGTTTTGTTTAATCGATATTTCCACAGGCCTGTAGATCGAGCGTTTAACTAATGCCCGCACTTCATCTGAAATAGTCGCAGAAAACAACAGGTTTTGACGCTGCTCCGGCAAGCGTTCAATAATTTTATTAATGTCACCAATAAAGCCCATGTCCAACATTCTATCGGCCTCATCTAATACTAAAACTTCAAGTTCATCGAAGTGTAAAGCGCGTTGATGGGCTAAATCCAAAAGACGACCAGGCGTAGCAACCAGTATATCGATGCCCCAAACTAGACGTTGGGTTTGTTCAACTGCATTAACACCTCCATACATCGCCATTGAACTCAGTTCTAAATATTGACTGTATGCTGCAATACTCTTTTCAACTTGCAGCGCCAGTTCTCTGGTAGGTACAAGAATAAGCGCCCGAATTCTTTTACCCCTTAGTGTATGGCCATTATTAAGTAATTGTAGAATAGGTAATACAAAACTTGCTGTTTTACCTGTGCCGGTTTGCGCTGCAGCAATGAGGTTTTTACCGGATAAAATAACTGGAATGGCTTTTTCCTGAATAGCTGTTGGTTGTTCATATCCTAAATCAGTTAATGCTTTGAGGATCGGTTCTGACAAGTGTAATGATGAAAATGACATATTTGCCTTATAAAAATAACGTATTTCTAAAGTTTTTTGGCTAGAAAAATGGTGTGTTTACTGCCTTTTCCCGAACGAGCCTTAACATCGCGTGTATCCACTCTAAATCCTATTTTTTTTAAGCGCACTGTAAATAAATAGTCGGGGCCGGCAGACCAGATGGCTAACATGCCATTGGGATTTAATGTGTCATAGATGTCTTTTAGTCCGTCTTCTGAATAAATCCAGTTATTATTGGAGTGAGTCAGCCCTTTAGGACCGTTATCCACATCAAGTAAAATTGCGTCAAATCTGGGTTCTCTTGAGGTCAACAATTCTTTAACATCGCCAATGTATACTTTAGTTCGCGGGTCTTGCAACGGATTACCAGCACAATTGCCTAGAGGGCCTTCGTTCCATGTCACTACTTCAGGTATCAATTCAGCAACAGTCACCTGCGAGTCAGCATTCACTGCTTTTAGAGCAGCGGTTAAAGTATATCCCATGCCTAAACCACCTACTAAAATGTGTGCGTCATGGTGTGGTTTAATATGTGCACACCCTAGCTGGGACAATGCTTTTTCTGAATGATAAACTCGGCTATTCATGAGTTCACCACGTTTACCTGACAACTTTATCGAGAATTCATCACCGCGCTGTAAAAGTGTTAACTCACCGCCATCGTTGGGAATTTGTGCGGTGTCTAAATGGGTCCATGGGATCATAATGAAGGCTTAATAAATCTAAGTGTTTTGGAATTAAATATAATACATTTTATCACAATACTTGTCTCAAACCTTCGCTTACACACTATTTTATAGTGAATCTACAATAGCCCGCGTAAATAAATCTTGATGAATTCATTATTCCTAAAAAATAACACCTGCGCTATGCAATGGAAGAATTGCATTGTGCACACTACACTTTGTGCACTTATCTTGTGGCTAGTACCAAAAACAAGTCAATGAGTCTGGTCAGAGCTGCTTTTATTTTAAAAAGGAAAACACATGTTAAGACGTCAATTTTTAAATACATTGGGGCTCACTGTTGGGTCTGGCTTAATAGCACGCTCTAAAATATTAGGGGCTACATTAGAACCTGACATTGCCAATAATGATATTCAAGCAGGAGACTGGAGTGCCTTGCGCGATATGTTTCCACTGACGCGTAAATACATACAATTATCGACATTTTTGTTGGCATCACATCCTAAACCTGTATCAGATGCTATCGAAAAACACCGTCGTGCATTGGATGAAAATCCTTCTGATTATTGGCATCATCATTTTCAAACTATCGATGCTCAAATCAGTCAATCTGCAGCCCAATATATGGGTGGTAAAGCCGAAAACATTGCTCTGACAGATAGTACAACCATGGGTTTGGGCTTGATTTACAGTGGCCTTAAACTTCAGGGTGGAGATGAGGTATTGCAAACCGTTCATGATCACTATTCTACGGATATGTCACTGGCTCATAGGGCAAATCGCACTGGCGCCAAGGTAAGGCGCATCGCCCTTTATGAAAATCCTGCTCAAGTCAGTGTAGCCGATGTACAAACACGTTTACGTGCGGCAATTAATTCAGAAACTCGGGTTGTGGCGGCTACGTGGGTGCATTCCTCGACTGGCGTAAAACTGCCGATAAGAGCGATGTCTGACACTATTACTAGACTCAACAAGGATCGAAAAGCCAATAAACAGATATTGTTTTGCGTAGATGGCGTTCACGGCTTTGGTATTGAAAATCAGGACGTTAGTGAATTGGGGTGCGACTTTTTTGTTGCTGGTACACATAAGTGGATATTTGGTCCAAGGGGCACAGGCGTTGTATGGGGCAATGATCGCGCTTGGGCGCAAAGTGAGCCAGTGATCCCTAGTTTTAGCGCATCTTATGAGGTTTGGTTGGGCGGTATGAATCAGGATAAGGTACCTTTTGGTGAACAGATGTCTCCAGGAGGATTCCATTCATTTGAGCATCGTTGGGCATTGCCTGAAGCTTTCAAGTTGCACTTGCAACTAGGCAAAGCTAATGTACAACAGCGAGTCCATCAATTGAATCAGCAAACAAAACAAGGCCTATCAAAGATGTCTCACGTTACATTATACACTCCACATAGTAGCAAACTTTCATCGGGTCTGACTTGCTTTGATGTGGATGGAATGAAGGCCGCCACAGTGGTAGATAAAATGCACCAAAAAGGCATTATTATGAGCAGCACACCTTATCGAGATAGTTATGCCAGATTCGCACCCTCATTGCTCAATAACGAACAAGAAATTGAACTGGCTCTAGCAGAAATAAACGCTATGGCATAACGGAAAAAGTGCAAATGATATTAAAAATTCATGTTCAAATTTACTGGAAACAGCCTTCGATTATTTAGGCATAAGTATTTCTAACCTAAAAGAGAAAAGTTCAAAGGCTATCTGAGATTTAGTGTACAGATGCTTTTGACAAATTTTGCTTTTGTGGTGCAGTTAGCTCCATAATTTTCTTGTCAAGCATCGCGTAGAACTCTTCATTATCATACGCAAAAAGTATACCAACACCTTCTTCAGAGTGATGTATTACTATGCCTTTTTGCACTACACAGTTATGGTCTATATCCTTATCTGTAAAGTACATCTCTATAAAATTATTAGTGACAAGCCCGTGCTTAACCAAACTAATAAATGCCCCAAAAGGATTAATATTTCGTGTGAAGGTATGACCTAACTTTTTACCCTTAAACTTTATTTGTACATCAATAGCTATAGGTTTGCGAGTGTATGTACGATGATAAATAGACATGTTTAACATTCCAATTTACTCATTATGTAATATCGAATGTTAAGTATAGGAAATTATTGTTAATCGCAGGAGTATTCTTAAGGAAAATTTTACAGATTACTCATTATGTAATATCAAATGTTAAGTATAGAAAAGTATTGTTAATTTCAGAAGTATTCTTAGGGAATAATTTTCAGATTAATGGGTCATGATAGATGTCACCGACAGTTCAAATTAATTATTCCTTAATAGGAATAAAGTCTGGCGCACAATTGCATTATTAGAGTTGTGCTGTCGGGGTACGAACAATGTTAAGTATTGTATCTTTCTTAGTGTTTACAATTTTTTAGATTTTCAAACTTGTCCTACTAACCATTACTGCTATATTGAGTTTAAATATAGCCGCGAGTCATGCTTTGAAAAAATTTAAATTGGGCCCCATCAATATTGCTAGTTCAATACTGGCTACATTAGTGAGAACAGGTACGGGGATCAGCAGTAAATCTGCAATTTTAAAACCTGAACTCCCATTAAAACTATTTGATATTGAAAGTTGTCCTTATTGTCGATTGGTAAGAGAGGCATTAACTGAACTGGATTTGGATGCAGAAATTTATCCCTGCCCAAAACAAGGAAGGCGTTATAGGGGCGACGTAATCGAGATGGGCGGTAAAGCTCAATTTCCTTTTTTTATTGACCCCAACACTGGCGCTCAAATGTATGAATCGTTAAGTATCATAAAATACTTATTCGAAACCTACGGGCAAAGAGTTTTACCGTTAAAATGGCAATTGGGTTCGCTGCAAACAATGGGCTCAATGTTAGCCAGCACAGCCCGATTGGGTTTAGGCATAACAACAAAACCATCTCGTGCCCCTTTACAGTTGCTCGAATTGTATAGTTTCGAATCCAGTCCTTATGCACGTTTGGTCCGTGAGTGTTTGTGCGAAATGGAAATCCCCTATATTTTACGTAGCTGCGGCAGAACCGAGTTAGGTGAATGGTTATTACCATCCCTCAGGGATGCGTTGGGTATAGTGCCTAACAGCGAATTGGCAAACCGTAAAACATTACAAGAAAAAGCGGGGCGAATGGCGATACCATATTTGATCGACCCTAATCAAAACGTAGAAATGTTTGAGTCAAAAAAAATTGTTGAGTATTTAGAGGCGACCTATGGCTCTGACCTGTAAAACTTTACATCAAATTGTCAATATCTAATACCACTATGCGGTTTTTGAAAAGCTGATTAATATATTTAGATAACCTAGTTTAAATAAGACATTATTTTATGGAGAGACACAGTCATGAAAAAGATTGGTTTTGTCTTAGGACTGCTAGTTAGTTTTCAAAGTCTGGCAGCTATAGAGGCATTTGAAGATGGCCCGTTAATTCAAGGATATGGAAAACATGCGAAGGTTGAACAGGATGCGACAATTCCTGACAACATGACTTTCAAGGTTGCGTTTGACGTAAGTGATTCTGTTGGAAAAACCGAAACTAACCCTAAGTTTGACACTCTGGCGCGATTCTTAAATATGCATGTTGCCAATGGCATCGAGTCTAAAAATATAGAGCTAGCTTTGGTTGTGCATGGCAGGGCCGGGGAGGACTTGCTTAATGAAAAAACTTACAATAACAAGTACGCAACCAGCAACCCCAATAGGGAATTGTTGGAACTGTTGATAGAGCATAAAGTTCAGGTGTTATTGTGTGGTCAGTCTGCCGCATTTTATGATATCGGAAATGACAACCTTATTGAAGGTCCTTATTGAATGTCCTTATTGAAGGTTTTCAAATGTCACTATCGGCCATGACTAGCCATGCACTTTTACAGCAACAAGGGTACCAACTGAATCCTTTTTAGCGCCTCCTTAATAATATTGGCACTGAAGTTTGGTTTTCATAAATTCCAATTATTTAATACTTTCTGGATTAAATTTTATTGCTGTTATGAGTGATATTAGCCATAAGTTTATGTTGGTTAACTTAAAGACTGGCGACAGTTTTCTGGCTAAAGTTTTATGTTTTTAGAGTAGTGTAATGTTTTGTTAGGCGCGTATTTTTTCTTAATGAAAAACTATTGGTTTGCAGCCATTGTGGTTAGGATCCAAATAAAAATGTAGTAATGTTCTGCTTAGTAAAAATTATTGAATATTTAGACGTAACCAAGGCACTAACAATTAGGATTTAAAGTGATAAACGACTAGAGCGAATTGCCGAAAAGTAATGTTGATTGAGCACTTAACTATTAACCTATTAACCCATTAACCCATTAACCCTTTAATCTTTTGACTTTCAAATTAATTGTTTTTAGACAGGTAACGATGTTTAAAGACGTCTTGGTAAATGGTTACGGATTTCTTCAATACTGTGATTAACCAAATCCTTGTTTACCGCGTCCCCAAGGAGCCCCGAGCACTTTTTACTTAAACTAGTTCGTAACAAACTAAGAAATGTTGGTGGTGCTATCATATAGATAGTGAACCACTTACTTGTCTGACGGAGTCTCTCGATTTCATCACATAATTGATTAGCAAATTTTTTTGCCTGTTCTTGATGAGGTGCTTTTTCATGTGCCGTCTGATGCTTACCATATTCTCCGAAATCGACTCGGCTTTCTGTTCCGTCGCTAACAATATCTTGTTCTTTGAGGCGTGTTTCGCATTGAACATAACCTTTGTCATCGGTTAAAGGGCTAAGCCCAGTCTTTGCCAGCAGGAATCTTGCTTTGCTACTATCTGCAACAACCACGCATATGCACATGTATGAAATCTGCTAATTTTTATTTATATGCCACAATAATATGTCAATAATTATTAGTAGATACCGATCTAGATCAATAATGAATCCATTTCACTGTTATTTTCACAAATAGTTTTTACCATGCAGAATCACTCCTAAATGTAACTTTCACATTTGCTGGCGAAGATACTTTTTACCAAACGGTGAAGGACTGGATTAGTCAGCATTCCATGCTGCATAAATTAGTGTAACTGATTGAAATGTTTGTAATTTATTTGTTGATTAAATAAAAGAAAGTAATCTATATTACGGGTTAAAGTTAGTGAAAAATTTACCTATGTATAAATATCACAATAAAAGGCGTCCTAGGACGCCATTTATTGTGATATTACTATTTAAATATTACGGTTTAATAAAAACGAACTTTAGCTTCAATACCAAAAATTCGTGGTTGATTAACAATACCGGTTAGGTTGTTAAAATCAACTGCACCTCTGAGGTTTTCTTCGTCTGTTATATTGCGTCCGAATAATGCGACACTGTAATTATCTTCAAAGTTTTCATAGGTAATTCTTAGGCCACCTTCAAAGTTATTATCTGTTTTGAATTCAATGGAATCATATAAAAACAGATTGGTTTCGCCTTGAAATGCCCAGTCAGTGTAGATAGATATCTCTGCATTTTTACCCACTGGGAATGCGTAACGAGCCGTGAAGTTGAAAATGGTTTCTGGCGCTTGAGGAAACGGGTTGCCATCAATCGAAACCGCATATCCGTCTGTACTTGGATCGAGTACGGTACAGTTGCCAGTGAAGTCAAACTCTGCATCTGCACCACAAGGTAAAACGGTTAATGAATCATCTTGAATCTCGGTGTGGTTGTAACTGTAACCTGCGGTGAGGCTTAAGAAGTCATTAACCAGGTATTGTGCATCAATTTCAAAACCATAACCTGTGCCTTTATCTGCATTGATCAGCGCTGTGTTATTAGCTCCACCGCCAATTGCAGAAAATTGCATGTCGTCAATTTGATAGTAGAACGCCGCAACATTAAAACGAAGCGTATTATTCAGTAAGTCTGTTTTAGTGCCTATTTCAAAAGAGTTAATAGTTTCGGATTCAGCCACTGAAGGTGAACCTTCAAATGCAACATCACGGCCCTGAATAGTTTGCGCGCGGAATCCATTAGCTACCCGACCAAATACAGAGGTGTTTTTGTCAATTCGGTAGTTAGCACTTAGCTCCCAACTGGCTTGTCCGTCATCCACGTTAATATCTGCATATTCTTGAATTGAGGCTGCGCCTATTACTAAGGCAAAACCATTGACATTTTGTTCACCCACAACAAGTGATTTGTCATCTTTGGTGTAGCGAACGCCACCTGTAATATTCAACTTTTCATTTACGTCATAAGATGTCTGGCCAAATACCGCCCACGTTGTGTTTTCATGAAATACTGTGGATGCACCAAAAAAACCATCAATACTGGTTACATTAAATGATGACTCATAATAAAATGTACCTACTTGCCAATTTAGTGCGTCAGTGGTGTCACTGGCCAAGCGAAATTCTTGAGTAAACTGTTCCAGGTCTCCTAGGTTATCTTGAGTCACAGCTCCGAAAGGGATGTTACCAGGAAATGTAAGCTCGGTTGTACCGTCACCATTAATATCTGCGGCTTCTGATAGACTGACACCACCATCTATATCACCTAAACTCGAACCCTCTGCTGTTTCAAGTGCTGTGATACTGGTGAAATTCATATTTTCTAAGGCGAATTCTAGTTTTAAAGAAGCGCCATAGTTTTCATATTTTTGTGGATTATTATCCGCACCGTTTCCATCAATATCTCCGTCGTAATATACAACATCACGGTCAAAATTTTGGTTCAGATCATTGCTACCACGGCTTAATATGTTAGCGCGAAACACCGAGCCGGTTCCGTCAAGTTCACGGCCATGCAAGCTTAATAAAGCTGAAAAGTCTTCAGTTGGTTTATAGGCCAATTGACCACGCCAAGCTTTTTCATCAAAGCCACCTATCGCATCATTTTGACCAGTAAAAGCGTTATCAATCCAATCATCTCGGTCTTGTGATAAAACCGAGAATCGCCCGGTTAAATCTTCACTAAGGCTCCCGCCTACTGCACCTTCGAGATTCATGGTGCCTAAATTGCCAACCCCTAGTTTTACGTAGGCATCAAAAGTTTCACTCGGTTTGACTGAATCGAATTTTATAATGCCCGCTGTGGTGTTACGACCAAATAAAGTACCTTGAGGACCACGGATCACTTCAACTTGTTCAATATCAAATAGAGGGAAGCTTTTTAGTACTACATTTTCTTTGACAACATCGTCCATTACAATAGAAACAGGTTGTGATGCAGCTAAGTCAAAGTCTGTGTTGCCTAAGCCACGAATATAAAAACGTGGTGCAGCACGTCCGTTAGATGTTTCGGCATATAAGCCAGGTATACGAACAGCTAGGGCTATAATGTCTTCTCCGCCGGAAAATATATTTTCAAATTGTTCACCATTTAAGGTGGCAATAGAAATAGGCACTTCTTGAATACTTTGTATGCGTTTTTGAGCTGTAACAGTGATCTTTTCCAATGTGGGTCCGCTTTCTTGTACCACTTGTGCAAAAGAGATTGAACTTACAAGTGCTGCATTTATGCCAAGCACTATGGCGCTTTTATTTAACTTTTTCATGTGTGTCCAATAGTTATAATAATTAAATTAGTATGTTTTTTATTTAGATAATTTACTTGATAATAGTGTCTGCGCACTACTTGGGTATTTGGTGTAGCAAAAAAAGGGGCTGGGATTGATATATTATATAAACGTATCGTCTCCTTTTATCAAGCGGTATTGATGTGTGGGTAGAGATAAATTTGAATTTAATTTTTATTTTTATTTTTTATAAATTAATGACCATTTAAACAATCCAAAGCGTATTTTTTTCTGAGTTGATTGACCTTTCTTTTACCCATCATACAGAAATCAGTTTGATGGCCATCCTAATTGAAATCTGATTTAGTTATGTTGATGAGCGTCCCCAATAAGCGGGGTATGCGCAAGAGTCTGTCTTTGCACATACCAATACGTGATTTGGATGAAAAGATGTTAGGTGCACTTATGGAACACTCATTAGATAAAACAGGGCATTGACATTTATAGCGAGGGTAAAAGCTTAGAATTTTTTACGACGGCTCCGAGTACGGTGTTTCCATGCTTTAGTAACTGATAACCGCCACAAATAATTTAAACTAAAAAATCCAACGATACTAAAAAATATCGAATATATTAGACAACCCACCAAAAATGCGGGGCCAATTGTTTCAATACTTTGTACTACCCAATTCCAACTTAACTCAAATCTGAAGTCTTTTACTGTAGAACCCATTATGGTTGTTCCAACAATGTAAGCACTGTAAAAAATGGGAGGCATAGTAAAAGGGTTACTGATCCAGACTGTGGCTACAGACAGTGGTAAATTAACCCGAAAAGGTATCGCAATGGCTGCGGCTAACCACATTTGAAATGGCACAGGCCAAAATGCAAAAAACAAGCCCACAGCAAATGCTCCTGATGCCGAACGTCTGTTTAGATACCACAGATTAGGGTCGTGAAGCAAAGTTCCAAAAATAGACATTATTTTATGTTCTTTGACTTTTTGGTGACTGGGTAGAAACCGCTCAATAAACTTTTTCAGAATAATTCTCTATACTTTAATTTCGGGCATCAACAGAACGCGCATATCATTTACTATGGACAGTAAACTTCTCAGTTTTATTGCAGCGACTTTTACTAGTTTATTTTGGACTAGCCTGCCTTCCATCTTTATCACTCTTTCACTCTTAGTTTGTGCTTGCCTAATCATCAGAAAACATCAACATCTGGGCTGCTTTCTCCTTGGCATAATCTGGATGGCAAGTGTAGGGCATTGGCAATACTCTTTGCAACTATCTTCAGAACAAACTAATCAACCAGTAAATATAATAGGCGAGGTCAGCAGCTTGGTCATTGCTGCTCAAAACATACGTTTTAACCTAAAAGTCACACACATCGACGACATACATTTGTTTTATGCTAAGACATTTCGCCTAAGCTGGCGAGACCCTGATTGGCAGGTACAGCAGGGGCAACAAGTAAAATTATTAATTAAAGTTAAACCTCCTCATGGTTTAGCCAACGAAGCAGGTTTTAACTACCAACAATGGCTGTTTAGTGAGGGAATAATTGCCACGGGTTATGTCAAACATCATATTAATAATCAGCTTATTGACGATGATAAAACTATTAGGCAAGTATTGCTGAATAGAATGTTAGCCTTCGATTTGCCCCACAGTTCATGGTTAGCTGCATTAACTTTTGGTTATCGAGGGTTATTACAACCTGAAGATTGGCACTTAGTACAAAAAACGGGTGTGGCACATCTTATTGCAATATCAGGTTTACATTTAGCTTTGGTGGCGAGTTTAAGTTATCTGTTAATAGCATGGATTGCTGGTGGATTGATCAGTAGGTTTCATTCCTTGCATCATATCAATCTGCACAACATGGCTATGTTAATGACACTTTTTAGCACTCAAGCATATTCAGCTTTGG
>OOFW01000077.1_pt1 | contig 13521 bp, 16 predicted proteins | sample 1670271 | NCBI WGS metagenome assembly OOFW01 (sample SAMEA98137918, study PRJEB22522) | marine metagenome | biome: marine biome; feature: marine water body; material: sea ice | place: Arctic Ocean | collected 07-Sep-2015 | depth 1.32 m
GTACTTGATAGCATTGGATTGTCTATGTCTGAGGCCATAAGACTGTTTACCAAGCAGATAGCGGTAAGAAATGAATTCCCGATAGAATTGAAAGTGCCAAATTCACTGACACGTAAGGCCTTGCAGGAAAGCGAAAATATCCAACAACTGGAAAAAGTAAATGACCTAGATGCTTTGTTTGACTAGGGCTAATCTGATGGATATCAAGCTAACAAGTCAATTTAAAAAGGACATAAAGAAATTAAAGAGTAGTCGAAAAGGCTCTGCGGTAAAGATGATTTTGCAAAATGAAATCATTCCTAATCTGCTCATTCGCGCTGAACTAGCATCAAAATACAAAGACCATTCACTAATTGGAGATTGGATACCAGCCAGTGAATGTCACTTATTTCCAGATACCCTATTAATTTATCGAATAGAAGCCGATTCACTTATTTTAGTTAGGCTTGGCTCCCATGCTGAATTGTTTGGTTAAACTACCCAATTAACAGCAAATCACCAAGCCACCCACAATAATTATCACTTTACTCACATAGGCTGACACAAACTCTTTGAAACTAACGTCAATCGCTTTAACTCTGCGATCATTGGGTCGATAGGGTCGATAGGGTCGAGAGATTTAATACATTGAAGAGCATACACCACATTGTCGGTTTTTAGCGATAAGCGGATATCGTAGCCAAGGATTTCTGTAGAAAAATTAAACCTGAAGTAATACGTTTGATTGCGTAAAAATAAATAATTGAGTTTTTTGACAGCTTTCATTACAGCACCAATGTGTAATGTTTTTACTGGATTTTAATGTGCGTTTTGTCACACTTTTTGTCACACTTTTTATCACACTTTTTGTCACACTTTTGGCACACTTTTGGCACAGGTGTGCCAATTGGTGATTTCTTCCAACTAAACCGCTTGGACATCAAGCGGTTAGTGGAAAAATTGGAGTTGGCCGATAAGCCGGGTTCTGTGAAGCTTGTTCGAAAACAAACAGCGACAATCATTCATCTAGGCCAGCAATCGCTCACTGGCTCCAGCAACACACCCGATCTCAACGTGGGCCACGCCATACGAGATCCTATTTGGTCTTGCTCCGGGTGGAGTTTACCTTGCCGTATACTGTTGCCAGCAACGCGGTGCGCTCTTACCGCACCCTTTCACCCTTACCGATTTGTTACGAATAACAAACAGGCGGTCTCCTCTCTGCTGCACTTGTCGTCGGCTCGCGCCGCCCAGGCGTTACCTGGCACCCTGCCCTATGGAGCCCGGACTTTCCTCCCTTCAGAAATTCACGAATGAAAACTAAACGGCGATTGTCTGGCCAACTCCGCGGAGGATCTTACGCAGGTTATAGCTTAGATACAATCACTATACCCAAACAATTATAGGGGGAATTATTTTAGACCATAACCTTCATTTTTTAGCCACTGATTAGCCTCTATGTCGGTTTTAAAAAAGCATCTTTGAAACACGTGGGGTGAGATTTCAGTGGTGTCTTTTTTGATATGTTTATGAAATAAATCTAGCTTAACACTTTCGGTATTAGTATTGACTACTGCTTCTCTTTTGAGACCTTTATCCCTAGATTCCACACCCAGCTGTACTATCAGTATTTCACAATCAGGGGTACATAACTCCCACTGTTCAACATTGCTGATAAGGGCCCATGCTTCGTCTTTTATAGTCTCAATGGTTTTATTGAAGGTTTGTTTATAGGCTTTTGCTGTTTCGACATTCCAAGCACCTATGATATGCACTAGCAAAATATTACCCTGTCGTGTCACAGTAAACTCTCCATGTTCATTAAACATCTTTCAGCTCCCTTAGAAGGGTAAAAAATTAAACGAATAGTCTAACAGAGTCTGTGTCACTTGTTGTTCACCAAAATTAATGAGTCGTATTCTATTCAGTAATTTTTTCTCTACATCTGGATATGCTAATTCACTGAACACCAGTTTCACTTTAGACACAAAACCATTAGGTTCTATCTGCAGATTAACGGTTAACTTACCCTGTAAGCTTGGATCAGAGCGTAAGGCTTTTCGGTAAATAGCGTAAATAGCACCTTTGTTGGCATCCAGTACTTTACGAATAGACTCCGTATCTCGGTTGCCTAACACTGTATCCTCAGTGACAATTTGTTTGATTGCCAATGATGCCAGACCTTCATTAGGTGCGACATACTCAGTGTTCTTACGTCCTGCCAGTTCACCTCTTGAGCCGATATTAGTAGTCAAGTTACTGGTGTTAACACCACCGCTATTACCCGCTACTTTTTTACCAATAAACTTGCGCTGGGTTTGATTACTGGCTCCAGCGCCTCTTATGGTGTTTGTATCAGCTAAATTATTTAGGCTGACATTATCTCGCATACTGGCTATGTCATCTTGAAAGGCCAACAAACCTGATTGTTTGGCTTTGGTTTTAGCTTGCTCGGTAATTTCTGCTTGCGTGGGCACTTTGACCTTCACTGGTTTAGGAGGTGATTTTTTGACTTCTTTGGGTGACGTTTTCTCTGGTTCTACTGGTTTAGGTGGGGCCGCTTCCGGTGGAACAGACTTTGGTTTTTCGACCTTAGCTGGGATCGGCTTTGTGATTGGCAGAGGAATTGGGTTCGGTGGTACAACTTTTCTGGGCGTCATTAAACGTGTTAATTGTGCGGGCACTTTTTCTTTTTCAGCGCGAGGGCGTTCTGGTAACTCTTGCCATTTCACCACTGCCGCAAAGGCCAGAGTGATGAACAAAACAACAAGGGTGATAGTTTTAAAACGTTTATTTTCGAGTTCGCTTGATGACCATGGCAATACAGTAATAAATGCATTGGGCACCGACATTTTACTGTTAGCAGTGGCAGTGTGAACATTCATCACGGCCGCGTTCATAGTTGTTCTCTCTGGGCAGCCTTACCCTCTTTCACTGCCCCTTTATCTGGATCTATGTCTTGCTGTACAGAGGGTTCTTGTCCTTCAACAGCCAAGGATATATTGGTAAACCCTGCTTGAGCACATGTCTGCATAATACGTTTGAGCAAAGTATAAGGAATATTCTTATCACCCATAATGGTAATAGCTCTTTCGATGTCGTTACTATCATTATCTTTATCTTTATCTTTTTCAGCGCTGATAGCTGTGCGATTTACTCGGTACGCCAACTCTCTGGCAAGCTCTGGTATCAAGTCGTCACTTTGTCTCAAAATAGTGTCTACGTCGGCTAATTTCTGGCCTTGTAAAATTAAATCTTTATTGTTGACCATTAAGATCAAAGTTTCTTTCGCCCCTTGTTGTGCAGTAGATTCTGGTAATTCAACACTTTTGCTATTTTGTAACACTTGTACTTCTGAAGCATTAACCATCAAAAAAAACACCAAAATGGTAAAAATATCCATCAGTGAAACTAAACTGAGTTTAGAGTCTTTAGCCATCCGTTTATGATGACGTTCCATGCGCATAGCTCTAGCTGATCTTTTCATTTTTCACTCCCAGAAAATTCATTTAATGCTCTAGGCACAACTTCTGCTGGGGCCACCACGGTAGGCGCATCCCCTAAGGAAATTTCGGGGAAAAGTTCAGCATCTACTACAGAGGCAATCAAAACGTCTTGGTATGATCGAGTGGTATCCATCAACGCCACAATCACTTGATAAGGAATATCTTCTTCCAATAACAAAGCGGCCGCTTTTATATGGATGTTTTTGTTTATTAAAGTTTGTTTTATTTGCTTGAGTACCATTTGTAATGCGGGATAGTCATAACCTTGTTCATTAACAGCGATGTCTTTAACCAAATACCCTTGAGGATAATATACCGCAATATTGTCCGCTCTTACCACCAGCTCCAATCGCTGGTCTTTAACATCAATATTTTGTTCATTTGCTTCGCCAAGTCCAGGCAAGGCAAGTTCTAAAACGGTAATCCGCGAGAACACCATCATCATCAATAATACGGGTACCAGTACTATCATCAGATTCATAAATGATGTGATGTCTAGCTCAGCGTCTTTTTTGATGCGTCGACTACTACGACCGAATTTAGCTCTACCCGCCATAACTTGTTCCTATACTTGGATAATCTGTTGGCATATTCTATTAACAATTATCTGTTGATTGTGACCTATCGATTGTCATCTGTGGAACGAGATTGAGTGTTCAAATCATGACGAGCTATCAATGCGTTTAAACACTTCACTCCAGCCATTTCCATGCTATCAATTATTTCGGTGGTTTTAGTTTGCAGCACTGAGTGGAAAGCCAAAAGTGGGATAGCGGCAATCAAACCGAAAGCGGTAGTATTCATGGCCACCGAAATACTCTGGGACAATAAACTGGCTTTTTCTGATGGGTCAGCCGTGGCCACTGCAGAGAAGGCTGCAATCAAACCAATGATGGTGCCCAGCAACCCTAACAAAGTTGAGATATTTGCCAGCGTAGCTAAATACGCGGTACGTTTTTCTAATCGAGGTGTGGTTTCCATCAAACCTTCTTCCATGGCATATTCTATATCTTCACGCCTTTGGCTATGATTCAAACGTGCCATACCAGCACCTATTATGCGGCTAATCGGCGCTTTATCACTGCTGGCAAAACTTAGCACTCCGGTGTAATCGTGTTTGTTGAGTAAAGGCTCCATTTGTTTGAAAGCTTTCTTATTCACTCTTTTAGAAAAGCTTAAAAATAAATAGCGTTCTATTGATATAGCCAGACCAATTGCCAACACAACCGCAATAGGGAACATAAACGCGCCGCCCTCTTGAAAAAACCGCACTACTACTTCAAAAAAATCCATCATTAACTCCTACTATGTAATCTGTCCACTATATCTATTAACCTAGTCTTTTTAAGTATCAAACTAAGGACTGGGGTATGTTTTATTGCTTAACACTTTTGATATTGATATCTAACATTTGAATTTGGCGCTTTAGCTGGTCCCGTTGTAAAGGAACAAACCTCTTATTAATACGTTCAACAATATGGCTAGGCAAAGCTTGTTTTGTTTTAGGTGATTGCCAAGGCACAATGGTCAACACTTTTGGCTGCTCTTGATTACCCCGAATAGTCTGTTCCAACTTAATCACTGCTGGCTGTTGCGCGTTGAGCATATTACTTAAAAAACCTAAGGTCAGTGCGAAAGACATCGTGGCTAAATAACGGTTTGTTTTTTTCATAATATGGCTCCAACTTGAGTGACTTGCTGGCCACGTTTAATTCGCCTCTGTAAGTCAATTATCCAACCTTTTAATTGACGTGAACTGTCATTAGACAACGCTTGATAAAGTGCGTAATCAGACAATGCCAAGGACTGTTTCCCCATGTATAAGTCATACAATATACCTCGATTAAGATAACCTTCAGCAAAAGCAGGCCAACTTTTTAATGCTAATGCATAATGACTGAGCGCTTGCTGAAATTGACCTTGCTGACGCAAGACCATAGCCAATTCGTTGTGGGCTAAGTAATTTAATACGTTGGCAGAAATAGCGTTATTAAGATATATCGACATGTCTTTATGCCTTTTTTTAGCTTCGCCTTGGTCTTGTTCCTTAATCAGCAAGGCTAGTTGCAACCATATACCTGAAAGGTCTGGATGTTGTTCAGACAAAGTCATAAACACTTGCTTAGCTTGGTGGAATTTACCTTGCTGCTTTAGTTCCAAAGCCTCTTGAAATTGATTCAGAGTCCGGTTTGACAACAAAGACTTGCGCTCGTCGGCTTGCTCTTTGTATAAGTTAGGCAGTGCCCGTAAAGTTTTGACTTTCGATTGCATGGGTGTCAGTAAGTCTGGCGTGACTTGTGCCGCATTTTTTTGTGCTTTCAGATCTGTTGTTATAAAAGGGGATAAACTACTGCAACTGCTTAGAAAAGTGATATTCATCATACTTATCACGCCGATTACAAACACATTAGTAAATTTCATCCGTCACCTCAACGCTCTTTTCTTGTTTGTTATACCTGCCTGGCAGCAGTTTTTCTAGTGCCCTAAAACTCTTTTGAACCCAAGTGTCATAACTACCTTGCCAACTTCGTTTGGCATTGGTTTCGTGAATATCAATGGCTTTTTCTTCAAAGGGATAAGCCTGCTCTTCTAGCAATAAATCGTATTGTTCGAGCTCTAGGGCATTAAGATTTTTAGGCTTACTTGACGTCATCAAGTCTTTGGCAAGTTGATGATAAATATCCGCGATACTAAAGTTGGCTGAGGTACTGAACTCCTCAATCTTATAGTCCAAGATTTGATTATAAGCATCCAGTGCATTATTTAGTGCCACCTTTTTGTTGGCTAAACTAGTTTTTAATGGCTGCGTTAATTTTATTTTTTTATAGGCATATAATTTGTCATCGGCAAACACATTACACGCCATTGCTGCTAGATAACGAACGCGAACGGTGCGTTCAATATCCGCCGATATTAGTGCTTGTTTGTCTGCTTGGATCAATTTATTTAACCAAAAACGACGTTTATTGGCTTCGTCACTCTTGAGGTAAAACTCACTCATTATAAAACGGGCTTCGTTGGCTTCAGCAAAAGGTTTTGCATAACTGTGGGCATAAGTTCGATAAGCCTCTAATGCTTTTTGTCTATTGTCTATTTTATTTAAATACTGCGCTGCAACGTACAGGGCTTGCCGACCCTCTTCGGACTGGGGATTGGCTTGGTGTAGAACCAACAACTCATCCGCAGCTTGTTGCCAGTTTTCATTCTGTTGGTAAGCCAAAATCAATTGCTCTTGAATGTTTATCGTTAGCTTATTATTTGGAAAACGTTGTCTAAAGTCTTTAAACAAATCAATGCCTTGCTGCCATTCTTGCATCTGTAGCAAATAAGTAGCAGCATCATATTGAGCATTAACACGAATAGCCGACTTAGGTGTTTTAGCTAATACTCTCAAAAAATCATTCACTGCCAAGGGTAAATAGTTGTTGCTAACATTCTGCTCTCCTTGTTTATAAATACTCGCGGCTAATCGGTCGCGTATATCAAGGCGACGGCGATCGTTATCTGGCAACAATTGCATGATTTGATCGTAGGTACTTTCCCCTAAGGCATATTGTTGTAAAGCAAACTGACTATGACCTATCACTAAGTAACTGGCTAAATGTTTATCCGATTGTATTTTTGGTTGCCAATCCAATAATTTTTCTGCGGCTGCAATAGCAAAGTCGTAGCGTTTTAAGGTAAACAACTGTTGCATGCTGCTATACAGAATATCACTAGCCCTAGCGTCATCGGCAAAGGTATTCACAAAATTTTCTTGTGCCATTAGCTGTTTGTCTAACCAACTAAGCTGTTGGTTATTATCTTGCGTAAACATAGGGGCTGTAAGGCCTTGCATTAACAAAAAGTCTGAAGGTACTTCAGGAAACAGTTGAATTTTTTCATAGGCAATAATAGCTGCATAAGCGGCTTCTGCTGCCTTGGGATGGGCAGTGGTTATATATGTATTAGGTTGAAGATGCTCATAGGCATAATATTCAAATGCGTTAATAGACTCTGCATACTGGGATGCTTCAAATAATGCCTCGCCTAAACGATAGGTTAATTCAGGGGTTTGTTCATCTCTAGGGAAGGTTAGAATAAACTGCTGATACCACTTTGACGCTAATAAAAGAGCCTGTGTGCCTTGTTCTTTTAACTCTTGGGGTGTCGTTAGATCCTTATCACTATCCTTAACCCTAGTTTTGAGGCTGGAGCTAACTAAAATCTGCCCGCGGCTATGTTCGAAAAGTGCGAGTTCTTGTAAATATTCGTTTAAATAAGGTGCAATTTGTTCTTGCAAAACAATCGGCCAATTAGGCCAATACGTTCCAGCAATACCATAACGCGTTACAAAGCTCTGCTTGGCTGGTAATACTAAAGTAGGAAATTTACCCAAAATGTATGAGTCAATTTGTTTCACTGCAAAAATAGGCGCTTTAAAATGGTCAGTATGAATTTCAGTAAATGCTTGGTAGGTTGCAGCACTATCGCGATAACGGTCTTTGTTCAGATAGTATTGTGCTAATGCGTCATACAATACATATTCATAATGTCTGTTTTTAACCTGTTTAAAATGATCTTCGATACTCTTTGCCGAATTTAACACCGAATTTAACACCGAATTTAACACCGAATTTAACACCGAATTTAACACCGAATTTAACGCCGAATTTGCTTCTTGGCTATTTTGGTAAGAAAGCAAGCTGTCCTGATAAGAAAATAACAAACTCATAATACGAATAGTGTCATTGACCAAGCGTCTTTCACCCACAGGTAAACGGGCAATTTGATCTTTACTGTCTACCTGCGACAACATCGGCTGAGCAACAATGTCATTCGGTAATTTATGATCGAGCAAAGTGGTAAAAGCCTTCAATGCTTCGCTTTGTTGTTCATTTTTAAAATAACTCCAGCCCAACATATAAGCAGCGGTGCCGAAATAAGGGTTTTGTTCACCTTGTGCTAATACCTTGTTATAAGCGCTAATCGCTAATGCATAGTCAGCACGATTAAACTCGACCTCACCCATCCTAAAATGAATTTCAGCTAAGTAGGAATTGTCAGGAAACTGCTGTAATAACTGTTGTAAAGTGGCAAAACTATCTTGGATTTGACCTTGCTGTTCATAGGCTTTAGCAAGCTGATATAGCACTTCTACGTTATCGGGGTTTTGTGCATGGTCCAGCAACAACTGTTGGTATTGCACTATGGCTAAATCGAATAACTTTTTTGGTGCTGGGTTGGTATTGTTATGTTTACTATTGGTCTGCTCGGCACTGGTTGGAGCAACATCCATTGGTAGTCCATCTTCCTGTTTTTGCTCCGCCAGTGATACTTCTAAATCGGCTAATCTGTACTGTACTATTTTTTTAATTAGCGGGTCGCCTTTTTTAATTAGCGGGTCACCGACGATTTCAAGCAATGCCTTGTAAGCGTCTCGCATGGTTTCGGTTGCGGGCTGTTCTAAAGGCGTATGGTCCAGTAGCAATGGCTCAAAATATTCGTCACCCAACGTTTGTTTACTTACTGATGATGTTTGATCAGTAAGTTGTGGTTGCTCGCCTGAAAGCAATCCACAACCAGACAACGCTAAAAAAAAACCTAAAGCAGCCAGCATACAGTGACTTAACTTCATAGCTGGTTTACCTCGTGTGTTGTTGCTTCGTTTGCAGGTTCTTGGTTCAGTGGTATTGAGCTATCATTATCTTTTTGTAAGGCTTGATCGTTTAACCGCACCATGGCTAATTTCGACTGCAAAATATAGTGGCTGACTTTTTGTTTATGCACTTGGATAAACTGGTTGAACATGTTGGACAACTGACTAATAAGTACATCTTGTAGGCCATTATTTTTGGCTATTTTAGTATCAATCAGCTTTGCCAAGTTACTTACTCTGAGTTTTTGCTCGGCAAAGTCAGGTTTGGCGGCCAATTGATTAAGTAGTTTCTGCTGGCGCTGTTGTGCTTTGGTTATTTCAGTATCGAGTTGATTCAATGCCTTCTGCGCTTGCCATTGATTAGCGGAGTAAGCTTCACTTGCTTGCCAAACTAAACGCCCCGCAACTCGCTCTACCCGCCGCTGATAATTGTCCTTCAAAGGTAACTGACCCAGCTGTGTTTTAAGCTGAGCAATAGTCCCTAAACGTTTTTCTGAACGTTTTACTCTGTCTAACCATTGTTGACTTTGCAGGCTCATAAAAATTTGCCCATCTTGTTGATGTTTAGCGATATCAATAATCTGAGCAAGAGCATCTCGCTTTATTTGCAGTGCCGGCAGTTGCTCCAAGGTACGATTTTGTGAAATCTGTTTTGCGCGCTTGAGTCGCTCAACTTGCCTTTCGTCTAACATCAAATGATATTGCTGCATACGTTGTTGCCATTCTAGCAACTGCTGCTGTAAGTCACGACTTTGTTCTAGCGCCGACAACCCTGCCCTAAACTCACTGGTGACTGCAACACTATTAAACAGCTGCCCCGTATTAAACAGCTTGAGGGATTTAAAAGATTGACCTTTATCGTCAAGTAGCAGTCTTACATCATCGTCAACCGTTTGCTGTTTGTTTGAATTTGGCAATAAATCCAAAATAAATTGGCGCTGGTTAACTTGTTGCACTGCTTGGTTAAGGCCCAATAAAGCCTGCTCAAAACGATTAAGACCCTGTTGCAACACTTGCAATGATTGCCTTGGTGCAAACGCTTTTTCATAGGCATAAGCGCTGGCTAAGTAGGCCTCTAATATATATTCACTATTTTGCGGCATGTGTATCAATCGTTGCCAAATGGCCAAGGCAATTTGCAAGTCATTTTTTTTTGCCGCTGCCCAGCCATAACCTAATAACGCGGCTTCTGAGTCTAGACCATCTGTGCGACTTTTTTCAAATACTCTGAACGCATCATGAGGTTTATCGTTTTGCAACAAGATATAGCCTAGGGTTAGATTAGCCCGGTCACGAATAGCATCACGTTCTGCTTCAACATTTTGTTCATCGGTTGCATTGAGTATAGGATCAGCCCAATTCATCCAGCTGCGGATAAAACCATTTTCGTTATTTGTCAAAACAAATAAATTGGTAATGGCTTGTTGGTTTTGACCTTTTTGAAGTAAAGCTAACGCTTGATTGTACTGCACATAATTTCGATAAATTGAATCGTCTGATAACTGTTCTAACCACTTAATATTGTTAGGGTCTGGCTGCTGATCTAATAAAAAACCATGCAGCTGCGATTGCATATAAAACCAATTGTCTCGGGTTGACTGCTCAAAAAATTCCTCTGCATTATTTTGACTAATTTTCTGAAAAGCTTGGGCTGCTTCTGAAAACTGGCGTTTTTGATAATAGGTTTTACCTAGCAATAACCAGGAGTAGGCAGTGACATCAGGCGCAGTATTGTTTTTTAATAAACGCAGGAAAATATCAGCGGCTTGATTATCTAACCCATAAGCTAAACTCATGCCACCTTTGAGCAGCTCTGGTTCAACTTGATTAGCCCTCAAAAAGTCAGGGATGTGGCGCAAACCGTCAGGGAATTTCTGCTCTAGAATCGCCATTTGGGTCAATGCTGAAGAAAAGTTGCCTTGGTAATATTCGTATAATACTTGTTGATATGCTTTTTCAAGTTGCACAGAATTGGTTTCCCTCGCCTGTTGCAAGCTACTTTGAGCGCTACCTTTTACATTACTTTGAGCGCTAAGTTGTAAACTACTTTGAGCGTTACTTTGAGTGCTAATTAGCGCGCTAACCACTAAAGCAAAACAAAAATAACTTAACGCGTTAAACCACTTCAACATATTAAAGCTCAACCGCCTCAAAAATAGGCTGTTGTTTAAGGCTAGAGTCAATAATGCTCAACTCTAATGACTGGGCCTCTGCGGTTTTAATAAAGGTGATACTGGTCGCTCTTTTGTAATCTCTGTTTTGTGGTCCTTTACCAATAAAAAATGCACTGAGCTGATGTTCGCCTTGCGCTAGATTATCCATATGTAATTTTTGTACGCCGCCTTTAAATAAAGCCTGAATTTGTTTTTCTGTATACAGATGGTGTGTCACTACATTGTCATCAATCCTTAGCTCCACTGCGTCTAAGTTAAAATAAGTGCCTACATCCATTGAAAGGTACACCACAACTTGAGTGCTAGACGGAAACAATAAGTCTTCTTCCAGTACAAACAAGTCACGGTTAAGGGCAACCACTTCTTTTCTCAGCTGTTGCAATTGTTCGGTAACACTATTATTGGCAGGCTGAGCACTTTTCTGTGTGTTTTGTTGAGCATTTACGCTCAAACTGGCGCTTAATAAAAGTCCGATAAGTACAGATATACACCAGTGAAGGGGGATATTTTTTGATGATTTTTCAGAATAAAAGCTCATGGTATTTGACTTCCTATAGTCCTTGGTAATTCAAAATGCACTAGTAAAATATAGACACGTAAAAACGTGTGATATTGGCTGAATACTGAAAAAACGGCTCTGCACCTACTAGCGCGTCAGTAACCAACACATTTCTAAAATTATCATAATCAAAGTTCACACGATCAAAGTCGAGGTTGACCGTGCTTTTCTTAAAAAAGTTGGCAGCTGAAAATTGAAATTCATAAGACACACTGAAACCCAAGGACAAATTATTAAAGGTGCTCATTTCTTTATCCCGGGCACGGAAATTAAATTCGGCACTGCGAGTAAATAAATCCTGATAAAAATCAGCTTGGTCTTGTTGGTAACGACGAGCCCGTAATTCCACAATCCAGTCTTCTGCGAAGGTATGTATATACCCGAGTTTAAAAGTATTGGCTTCTATGCCCCAAGAGTCTGAAAACACCTTAGCTTCGCCATACACCGAAGCGCGATAAGGCAGATAATAATTAGCGGTGAGAGAGGCAGCGTTACTTCTTCGAGTGTTGGGATAAACTTCTGTTTCAAAGCGATAACCGCGTGCGCTAGTGGCGTCTAAAAAGCGTACTGAACGATAAGGATTATTTAAATAACCTTGATCAGCTACGTTTTCTAAACTCAAACCTACTATCATACTTTTAGTAATAATCTGAGTGATCCCTAATCTGTAATTTTGTCGCTCGGCTGTTTCTAAAAAACTATCATCACCTGTTTTACCCACTTCGTCATTGCCTTTGGAATAACCTAGAGTGAGCGTGGTCAGGTCACCAAAAAAGTCTTGGCTGACGCCAAGATGAATCGATTCAGCTTCAAAGTCGTTCTCTGAGCTAGTAGTGTAGTTCATGCTCATTAATGTTTTATTATGCAGGAAGTCTACGCCCACACTGTTTTCAATGCGCTCTTCTACATAAGGACTAGCAGTAGCTAATACATCTATAGATGCGCCAGAAATGGTATCGACGTAATAATTCGCGGAAACAGAAACATAATTACCAATTTTTTTGCGTAACAGAATTGATGGTCCATCAATCGACATGCCATCTCCCTGATAGGAGTGATACATCGCATCTGAACGGTCTTGTGGCAACACAGCAGCAAATGCCTGCCAAGTGACCAACCCTAGAACAATACAAGCAAATATTAATCGAATGATCAATTGTCTCACCGTACCAGATGGGCTAGTCATTTTATGCCTAGTTACAGCCACAACCGCCCCCAGCGCCACCTTCGGCACCTCTTGCACCCTCACGAGCTTGATAAGCATGGTGGGTAAAAGACATCGACACAGGATTGCGATTCATGCTCATAATTGGGTCGGCTAAGTTTTCACGCTCATAAGGCATTACCCAAGGTTCGAAGGTGCTACTGCAGCCACTAGTTAAACCCAATGCCATAATTGCTGCGGTTACCTTTATTGCTTTTAGCATGCGTGATTGGATTAATTTGTTTACTTTGTTTACTTTGTTTACTTTGTTTACTTTGTTTACTTTGTTTACTTTGATTGACTTGATTGACTTGATTGACTTCATAGCTTACTCCCGAAGTAACGCTTTAACAGCTTGTTTATATTTCACTTCATCGCCACTTTTATAACCCTTGTGCAGTAAACGTTGATTACCGTCGCCATCAACAATCACTGTGTTTGGCATAGCCTTCACATCATAA
>OOFW01000078.1_pt1 | contig 13459 bp, 10 predicted proteins | sample 1670271 | NCBI WGS metagenome assembly OOFW01 (sample SAMEA98137918, study PRJEB22522) | marine metagenome | biome: marine biome; feature: marine water body; material: sea ice | place: Arctic Ocean | collected 07-Sep-2015 | depth 1.32 m
GGGGAGTGTTCCGTAAAGGGAGGGGTAAACCTCGAAGTTTATTGACGTTCCTTGTGAACCGTCGTGTATATGCTAATTATTTTTTGCGCACTTTTCACCCGCTTTTTTGCACTTTTTTTATAAATTTTTTTGTATTATGTTGCGAGTTCATTCATGCCTTTAGACGTGCCTAGGGATGTAAGTTTATCTGGGTGGTTTTTGATAATCAATTTGTGATAAGTCTTTATATAATTTAATCATAAAGCAAAATTGGTTATTCGAATAGCTTGTGGTCAAAGTGAGAATATGGGGTATGTTAATTTAGCTCCTTATTAAAGCCATCACTTCTGTGGGACTAAGGTCGATACAAAACAACGATAATGTGTATCAAGCAAAAATGGCCTTGCTTGGAAATCCGAGCAAGGCCATTATTATCCCTAGAATATATCCCTAGAATAGCTAAACTTAATAGCGAATTACAATCAGCAGGTCCTTTTTAATCTTGAGCCTGTTGTTGGGGCACAATCTGCATTTGCTTGTTTTTGGGTCTTAGTACTCCTAGCAACTTTATCGGATGATGCACAACCGCTGGCGCCTAATATTGATATTACACACAATAAAACTAACTTATTTTTCATTCTCAATTCCCTGATTATTATAGTAATAAACTCGGGAAAACTCCCTCATTTTGCCAATTAAAACAAACACCATACTACTGTCTAGTAATGCGGTATCAACAAAATTAAAGTACATGAAAATCTAAGTTATGGTCAAGCTTAAATATTTAAAATAATGATACAAATCATGTATTTGTAACAATAATTTAACAATTGTAGTAGCGACATTTTGTATCTGTAAAGTAAACTATAGCTATGACTTGAAAATGAATTAATAGGTTGAATATGGGCTGGGATCACAGAATGTTGTGGTAGTAAATTATTGTGGAAAAACTCTCAACTCTCAACTCTCAACTTTCAACTATCAGGGCAGAATGAATTTTCAATAGTTCAAGGTATCTGTTTAATAAGTGACAATAGTTACTTCGGACAATCTATTTTTTCAGCAAAAATTAAGAAGACAATAATCTGTGTTGATGCAGGCTTTTGATCAATGCCTGCGTTTGAATCAGCGGGAAGAGTTTGCATTTAGTAGAACCTTAGGCGAATAATGTCGGATATTTATCTTCGAGCATCAGATGTCTGTGATCATAAAACACCAAGAAAAAATTGCCTCTCCTGAGATTATTCAAAGCCGTTACGAGGATTTGGGTTACATATGCAGCCATTCAGTCGCCACCGCAATATACTTGGCTTGCCACTTACAAAAACCGATCTTAATTGAAGGCCCCCCCGGTGTTGGCAAAACTGAATTAGCTAAAATAACGGCCACTTATCTCAACGCACCTTTAATTCGCATGCAATGTTATGAGGGGCTTGACGAGTCAAAGGCACTGTATGAATGGAAGTATGGTAAACAACTGCTTTACACCCAGGTACTGAAAGATCAATTAGGCGATGTGCTCAGGGGCGCGCGGGGTTTGGATGAATCTATCGCCAGGCTTCATGATTTTGGAGATATCTTTTATTCACTCGATTTTTTGGAACCCAGACCATTATTACAAGCCCTGCAGAGTGAAGATGGCGCGGTTTTGCTGGTAGATGAAATCGATAAGGCTGATCAAGAGTTTGAGGCTTTCTTACTAGAGTTGTTATCAGATTATCAGGTGTCTATTCCAGAAATTGGCACGGTAAAAGCGAAGTCGGTACCCATAGTAATGTTGACGAGTAACAACACGCGAGAGTTAGGAGACGCCTTAAAGCGCCGTTGTTTGCATCTGTATATCCCTTTTCCCGATGCACCCTTAGAAAATCGTATTTTAGCGACACAGGTTGAGGGGCTGGGTGAGCAGCTAAGAAATCAAATTGTGGCACTGGTTGGCGAACTTAGAAACATGTCGTTGAAAAAATCACCGGCAGTCAGTGAAACCATCGATTGGGCAAGGGCGCTGCTGTTATTAAATGTCAAAGAGCTTGATCCATACTGGGTGAAAGAGACCTTGAATTTATTGTTGAAGTTTCAGGATGATATCGAGTTAGTTGAACCAGAAATCACCACCTTGTTAAAGGGTAAACATTAGGTGCGTTTTGTTGTCGATTTTATTGGTGCGTTGCGTGAGGCTGGCTTGCCAGTGTCGCCAGCCGAATCCTTGGATGCATTAAAAGCGATCAAGTTGTTAGGACTTGAACGTCGTGATACGTGCAAATCAGTCTTGGCCTTGACCTTGGTCAAACGACAGGCTGATGAGGGGACTTTTGAGGCATTGTTTGACCTTTATTTTACAAGTGTTGAAAAAGCTAAACAAGGGAATACAGGTGCGAGCGAGTTCAATAAGAATATACTGATAGCTGAGAACGAACACAGTCATTTGAGCCTTGAAGAAGCTGATCCAAGCACTAACGAGAATCATCTAGGCAATAACAAAAGTAAAACCGATAAGTCGAATAGCTCGCAATCTGGCGCAAGTTCAGAGTTGGGCCAAGCGCTTGAGCAAGAACAGGATATGAGTTTGGCGATTGCTCAGGCTGCTGTGGCAGAAAAACTATCTTCCATTGTGTTGTTTACACAAAACAGTCGTTTCGCTTATAAAATAATGCAACGCCTTGGAGATGACCCATTAAGACTTGAAATCCATGCACAAACCAAAAGCCCTGAACATAAAAAAACACAGCGCAGGTTAACCCAATCCCGCGCCGGTCTGTTTGATCAAGTTAAAGACTATGTGGAACAGCAGTATATGTTGTTTGCTCGCCATAAAGGCCTGAAATTCCGTGATAGTTATCTCCGTCAGTTAACGTTAAATCAACTTGATCGTTTCGACTACAAACGTATGCAAAGTTTGGTGCAGCGAGCCGCACGTAAATTAGCTTCGCAACATGGTCGCCGCCGTTTAACGCGCAAAAGGGGACAGTTAGATGTGCGTAAAACCGTCGCCGCCAATGCCGCTTTTGATGGAGCATTATTTCATACACGTTGGAAAGCGACCCGTATAGAAAGACCTAAAGTTGTGGCAATCTGTGATGTCAGTGGTTCGGTGAGTTCTGTGGCGCGTTTTCTTTTGTTATTTCTTTACTCTCTACAAGATGTGATGCCGAAAGTACGTTCCTTTGTTTTTGCCTCGGAGATGATCGAGGTTACAGACTTGTTTAAGCAGCAAGATATAGAGTTGGCGCTTGAAGAAATCATGCAACGCTGGGGTGGCTTGTCTACTGACTATGGCAAGGCTCTGTCAGGTTTTCAGTCACAAGCGCTAGGGAGCATTGATAAAAAGACCACAGTTATCATGCTGGGAGATGCGCGTAATAATCATGGCGATGGTCGAACAGATATTTGGGAAAAGGTGTTTCGTCAGAGTAAGCGAGTATTATGGTTGAATCCGGAACATCGTAATAGTTGGGATAGTGGTGACTCAATTATGTCGAAGTATACGCCTTGGTGCAGCAGTGTAGAGCCTTGCCGAAATTTGCTCGATATTGAACGTATTTTTAGTCAGGTTTTGAAGTATTCCTAATATATACCCATACCACCTCAAGGTGCGCGTTTCAGAACGATTTGGGTGCCTCAACTTTTGGCAATTTCTCCTTACATGATTATACTGGCGCCATCCCTGAAGTCGAAGGCAAAGCCGTTAACGACTAAATGTTGACCACCTTATGAGTTGGCTTAACAAAGACGTGGAATGGCGCAGTTGTTACCTTCGGGCGAGTTTTAAGTGATTTGTGCCGCGTTGGCCATTTTTGACTCAGACCACTAGGACCGCAAATGGCTGCCTAACCTAAGAGGCCCACCTAAATCGTTTCAAACTCCGTTGAATCCGTCATTTTGAGTTAGCATGGGCCTTCGCCGGACGAAGGCGTGTGCGAAATTCTCGCGGTGTGACATCGGTCAGCGACTTAAATACTTTTGAGAACGAGCTGATATCTCGATAACCTACCCCCATTCCAATTGTTTTAATGCTGTCCTGAGTAATACTTAAACGGTGTTTAGCCGCTTCAACTCTTAGTCGCTGTAAATAACGAGAGGGTAGTTCACCGGTCGCTTTTTGAAAGCGGCGAATAAAAGTGCGTTTGCTCATGCCAATTTGTTTGGCGAGATGCTGTAGCTCCAAGCTTTCGGCATAACGTTCGTCGAGCCAGTCCTGTGCTCGGTGAATACCCAAATCTCTGTGTTGCCTAAAACCGGCGATATTGATCAAGTTTAAATCGTTGGTTCGACGGCTATTAAAGCTGATATCTCTGGCCAAGCTTGCCGCTAGGGAGGAGCCGCAAAATTTTTCCAGTAGATGCAAACTTAGGTCCATTGCGGCATTTTGGCCATTTGAGCTGTAGATCCCCTCATGCTCTATACTCGCCTGATTAGCCTGCCATTGAATATCAGGATAACGCTGTTCAAATTCTCGTAGGTGGCGCCAATAGGTGGTCGCTCGTCCCCCGTTTAATATACCCGCCTCTGCGGCCCAAAAAATACCGCTATTAATGCCAGCGATACGTGCACCCTTAGCATATTGCTGCGCCAGCCAAGGCGGAATTTCAGGATATTGCTGCGTGACCTGCTCGAAGTCTCCCCAGTAATGCGCAAGCATGATCAGATCATAATATTGCTCACCTATCACTGTATCGCCATGTATCGAATGGCCACCATAAAGCTTTACTGGTCGATGATCTGCACTGAGTAGATCGCAGTGAAATTGCTGGTCCTTTGGTTGGCGTAAGTTAGCGCTGTGGAAGAATTCTAGGGAGCCATAAACAGTAGAAGCCCAAGCGCCGTTAAAAATCAGTAAGGCCACTCGCCATTTTGCATCTGGCATGATTTCTTGCACTTGAATAATGTTCTCCACTGATACTTTGTTTGTAACTGGACCATTTTGACACATATACCGTATTAAGTGGCACTTTACCCTAAGTACAATGTAAAAGAAGGGGCGTAAAGTAATGGCCTACTTGGGGTCAGTCCCGAGATGAACAATTTATAGAGGAAACAAAAAGTGGATATTACATTTTCAGCTGAAGAATTGGCTTTTCGTGACCAAGTACGTGTATTTTTGTCTGAGTCTTGGACTGAAGATTTAGCTGCGCGAATTAATGGGCGTGATGGCGATTATAAGGCAGCACAAATTGAGTGGCAGAATAAATTAAATGCCAAAGGTTGGCTCGCTCCGGGTTGGCCTGTAGAACATGGTGGCATTGAGTGGTCGGTGACCGAGAACTTTATATTTGAAACTGAGCGTTCATTAGCTGGTATCCCCGATGTGGTGCCATTTGGCCTGAAAATGGTCGCCCCTGTTATTTACGATTTTGGTAACGACGAACAGAAAAAACGCTTTTTGCCGCGCATTCTTAAAAACGAAGATTGGTGGTGTCAGGGTTATTCAGAACCCGGTGCAGGCTCAGATTTGGCAGCATTAAAAACCAAAGCGGAACTAGATGGCGATGACTACATCGTAACGGGCGCCAAGATTTGGACGACTTACGCACAATATTCTAATTGGATTTTTTGTTTGGTTCGCACTGACTCTTCTGGCAAACGTCAAGACGGTATTACCTTCTTGTTGATTGACATGGATAGCGCCGGTATCACGGTCAATAAAATTTCTTCCATTGACGACCACCACAGTCTTAATGAAGTCGTTTTTGACAATGTACGTGTTCCTATTACTAATCGCATCGGTGATGAGGGCAAAGGCTGGACTTATGCTAAAGCTTTACTAGCTCACGAACGCACTTCTATTGCTGCTGTTGCCGATTCTAAGCGGCGCTTGCGCGATTTGCGCGAGTTACTCGGTCAAGAAGTGAGTGGCGGACGTGCCCTTAGCCAAGACACACAGTTCCAGAATCGCCTCTCGAATACTGAAATTGAATTGATGGCCCTAGAATATACAGAGCTACGTGTGTTGGCCTCAACAGCAGACGGCAAAGGGCCGGGCGTTGAGTCTTCGCTGTTAAAAATCAAAGGTACTGAAATTCAACAGTCTATCCAGCAGATGTATATGGATTTGGCTGGTTATTATAGCGGCGTGATCCACGGCGAAGATACTGAAGAGACCATTGGCCACGCTTTTGGACACTCAGCGAGACAAGCTTATATGTATGGTCGTGCTGCCACTATTTACGGTGGTTCAAACGAAGTACAGAAGAATATTACTGCCAAATACGTACTGGGCCTTTAATTATGAATTTTAATTTATCCGAAGAACAAAACATGCTCAAAGACAGTGTCGCGCGATTTGTGCGAGACGAATATGACTTTGACAGCCGCAACGCTAATGCCGCGAGTGTCTTAGGTTTTAACCCTAAAAACTGGCAAATGTTTGCCGATCTTGGTTGGCTTTCTATTCCCTTTGACGAAGCCCATGGTGGTTTTGGCGGCGGCGCGACCGAAGTTATGGCTGTTATGGAAGAGATGGGCAAAGGTTTAGTGGTTGAGCCATTTGTTGCAACAGTATTAATGTTTGGTGGCTTACTGAGTAAAAGCGGCAATGCCGTGTTACAGAATGCCAATATTGAAAAAATCATTGACGGTTCACTGCAAGGAGCATTCGCCTACTTAGAACGTCAGAGCCGTTTTGAACTGGCCGACGTCAAAACACAAGCCAAGCGTGACGGCGATGATTTTGTCCTCAACGGTGAAAAAACTGTGGTTTCTAATGGCATGGCCGCTAATAAAGTGGTGGTGTCTGCTAGAACTTCAGGTGAGCAGTGCGACGAAGCAGGTATTACCCTGTTTCTGGTTGATATTGACGCAGCAGGTATAGAGCGGACTTCTTACCGTCTGATGGACGGGCAATTAGTTGCGAACATTAAACTCACCAATGTGCGTGTTGCTGCCGATCATGTATTAGGTGATGTTGATCAAGGTTACGCACTCATTGAGGCCGTTGTTGGCGACGTGATTATTGCTTTGTGTGCTGAAGCCATGGGCATTATGCAAAAACTTAACACTACCACTATTGAATATACCAAAACACGTAAACAATTTGGTGTGGCTATTAGTAGCTTCCAGGCTTTACAGCATCGTATGGTTGATATGTTTATGGCCGGTGAGCAAGCCAAGTCAATGTTGTATCGCGCAGTGTGCGCAGCAGAAAGTGGTGCCGATGACTTAGGTAAAAACATTGCTGCGTTGAAAGTTATGATTGGTCGTAATGGCAAGTTGATTGGCGATGAAGCTATTCAATTACATGGCGGTATGGGTTTGACAGCCGAGCTTGATGTGGGTCATTACGTTAAACGTTTAATGATGATCAACACCACATTTGGCGATGCCGATTATCAACAAGAAAAATTGAAACGTCTGACGTATTCTGACTGATAACTTATTCTGGCACTTGTATTGACAAAATTTTAATGAAATTTGTTAAAAGTGCCAGATCCTCCATTCCAATAGAACAATAGACTTTCAGCCCGCTTGCCAGTATAGATCAGTAAAAGATCGCAACGAAGGCCACTTGGGATGAAAGTCATCTACCTGATAAGTGAAGCATACTAATAAGATTGAATTTTTAGTGGTAATGCAGCAAAATTTTGTCTACTTCAAATTAAAAATGTAACTATATACTCCGAATTCACCCTTTCTTTTATAAGGAATAGTGCCATTTTCAAACACCTTATTCATTACGGTATTATCGCAAAATACGTCTGCCTTTAGCTGTTTGATATTGTAGCTAAGGGCAATTTCCACTAGACGTGCAAGTAAAAATTTGCCGAGTCCTTCCCCTTGCCAATCATCGCGCACTTGTATGGCAATATCTGGAATATTGTCATTTTTGTCGATAATCCATTGTGCAATGCCCACAATTTCGTTTTGTGCGGTTTCTGGTGGGTAAATAGCCACCAGTGCCATATCTTTACTGTAATCAATATCTGAAAAACTCTTCAATACTTTTTGTGGTAGAGAAGTTAGTTGGTTGAAGTACCGCATATATATGTTCTGATCAGACAGTTTATGAAAAAAATCACGTAAGTGATCTTCATCTATGGCTTTGATAGGGCGTACAAATAACTTTTTTCCCAACCGAGTTTGATGAAAACATTCCCAATGTTTTGGGTAGGCAGATTTGTAGGAATTACCTGGCTGTTCGGAACGAATATAAAAACTGTTTTTAGCTTGCTGTAGCAGATGTTTACGAAAATCAGGATGGGCAATGTCAATCATGGCTAAGCAGCGCTCACGAATGCTTTTGCCAAACAAAAATGCGGTACCGTATTCAGTGATCACATAATGCACATCGAATCGCGTTATTGTAACCCCTGTTCCCTGAGGAAGGGAAAATACAATGTTTGAATTTCCTTTTAAACTTATTGCGGGCAGCATAACAATCGGTTTACCCCCTTTTGAGTAAGCTGCCGCTCTGAGAGAGTCATCGGCACTGCCCACACCGGAATAAAAGCGATCACCCACTGAATCAACAGTAACCTGTCCGCTGAGATCCACCTTTAAACCGCCCACAATAGCAATCAGGTTGTCATGCTTGGCAAGAAGATCAATTCTATTGATTTTATATAAAGGATAAAATTCTATCGCAGCATTTCGATGAATATATCGAAATAAACCTTTATTACCACTCGCATGAGCAACAAAGGTTTTTCCTTTATTAACATTTTTTCGGGAATTGTTTATCACACCTGATTTAATCAGATTTACCAAATCGTCGGTCAACAAATCAGTGTGTAAACCGAGATCTTTTTTGTCTTTTAACAAAGGTACAATTTGATTAACTGCCATATTCAAATCGAATTTAAGTGTCGCGCCATCAGGTATTTCGAACAACACGTTTTCAGCAATTTTTGTTAGCACGTTTCCTGGCAGTATTGCCTTATTTAACTGTGGAAATAATTCATCAGCTGTCAACAGGGGCACATTGTGTTCAATCCACCAGTCAATTTTTTCAGCATGTATCAATGTGTCACCCTGTGTCCAAGGCATGTGCTCACATACTTCAGCAATCACAGTAGTTGCTGCTGCAACCGATTCCTGACTAAAATCAACGCCCATGCCTAAACTGCAAAAGCCATTTTTGTTTGGGGGAGTCACTTTGACAATGGCGACATCAATAGCAATAAATCTTTCGTTAAATAAACGATGTACCCTTGATGCCGATACGGGTACATAATCGGCAAGCCCCTGGCGAACTTTCTTTTCGACTTTGTCGAAGGCAAAGTTAGTGGTAACGCGAAAGCGACTAGCATGTTCCTCGATATACGGTAGATCACCTCCGACAATGAATTGCAGAATATTGATGTCTAGCAGGCTTTTGTCAGCGACTATTGCTGCTAACGTTGCATGAGTTGTAGCAGAAGTACTACCAATTGAGATATTGCTGCCGTTGGGGATTTTTGCTGCCACGTCTGACAGACTCAGACGTTTGGCCTGCCATTTCGGATTTTTATTGTATTTAGACTTTTTATTCAGGGACGGCTTAAACCCTAATAGATGCCAAAAATCATGCATGCATTTATCACTCCTAGATAAATAAAATATGTGTAAACATTAGCAGACCAAGTTGAAAATATCATTACCAAGGAGAACGTTCTGAACGATTAAAAGGCTAGCGGTCCATAAGGATGAAGTATTGTCAGTAAATAAAACCCTAACAAATGTAAATAATCCATAAACCATAGTTATTAGCGCTCAATTAACATGACATAGGTATGCATTGGGTTTGGTAAAACTTAATTATTTGCGGATCGAAAGTTATCATCTATATCCTAATAAAATGTTACTTCTTCAACTTCCAACCACTGGCATACATTAAAAAATCATAATATAGTAGCTCGCTGATTTTAATCAGTTTTGTATTACGTTTGAGACATAATAATTCCAGAGGACTTCAATATGCGACTTATCAATTTGCTATGTTTAGCCATTGTTTTTTTATCTTTGCCCAAGGTTTCAAGTGCCAGTTTATTGATGAAACCGGTTACAGAGCCTCAACTACAATATCCCCTTAAATTACTGAACGGTGATTATGACCAAGCCATCACTCATCCGGATAAAATTTTGGGCTTTGCGGTTGGGCAACGGGTAGCAAGTCCGACACAAATTGCCGAGGCAGTGGATGTCTGGGGTGAACAAAGTGAGCGTTTAAAAGTGCTGGAATATGCAAAATCTCATGAAGGGCGACCCCTTTATGCGGTATTCATTTCCAGTCCAAAAAACTTGCAGCGACTTGATGATATCCAAGGTGATATCACTAAACTAGCAGATGCTCGTGGCATAAACGATCGTCAAGCAAAAAGTATTATTAAGAATTTACCTGCGGTGGCATGGATGGCTTATTCAATCCATGGTAATGAAACGTCTGGTGCAGATGCCGCGATTACTGCTATTTATCATTTAGCCGCGTCTAAAGAGCAAGAAGTGACTCAGATGTTAGACAATATGATCGTCGTCATTGACCCCATGATGAATCCAGATGGGCGAGCAAGGTTTGCCAAGTCTCTGGAGCAATATAGAGGCACTGCCCCCAATGTTGATGACCAGTCGTTGTTGCACAATGGTGATTGGCCTTATGGTCGAACTAATCATTATTTCTTTGATTTGAATAGAGATTTTTTCTACCTGACTCAACCAGAGACCATAGGTAGAGTCAGTCTGATTAATCGTTGGCGACCACAATTAATGATTGACGGTCATGAAATGGGGCCACAGAGCACTTATTTAATGGGCCCTCCTAGAGATCCCCTGAATGCGAATATCAATCCTAGCTTGCAAAAATGGGCACTTACCTTTGCTGAGGATCAAGGTGCGGCGTTTGATAAAAAGGGATGGCGTTACTTTACCGGTGAGTGGTTCGAAAATTGGTACCCAGGCTATTCTAACTATGCTGAATACCGCGGCAGCATGCATATATTGTACGAGCAAAGTCGTATGGCCGAAGATGGAGTGCGCCGCCCAGAAGGTACAGTACAAACTTATGGAATCCGTGCATCATCAATTTGTTAGCACCATGGCCAACTTAAATACCTTAGCTACCCATTCAAAAGCGATGTATGCCGACTATTGGCAAGGCCGAAAGCAAAACGTTGCTGATACAGGACCTTATGCGGAGCGCTCATTTGTGATTTTAGCCAATAAAAATATTGGCAGGACCCAAGATTTTGTAGGGCGTTTATTAGCTCAGGATATCGAAGTATTTGTTGCACAGAAAAACATTAAAGTTAAAAACGCCGTCAATCATCTTGGCCAAACTCTTGCCACAACAGAGGTACCTGCTGGCAGCTTAGTGATCCCTAATCGTCAACCTGAAGCACGATTACTTGCGGCTATTCTGGAGTTTGATGCGGCAGTAAAACCAGAGGTGCTGGTTGAAGAGCGCCAGAAGAATCTGAGTGATGGTTCATCGATAATGTACGACACGACTGCGTGGAATCTCAGTATGATGTATGGATTATCGGCCCTAATGGTGCCAACACATATGCAAAGTAATCTAAGCCCTTATCAAGGGGCAAATGTCATATCCAGGGATGCATTGGAAAATGCAGTTGCCTGGGCAGTTGACGGTGCAGACGATCGTTCGGTTGGTTTTGCAGCCCGTTTAATGGAAAGAGGGGTGCAAGTAAGGGTTATTGACAAAGCAGCCACTCTTAGCGAACAGGATCTCAGCAGAGGCTCGGTTATCGTTACCACCACCGATAATCCGCAAAATTCTGAATTATTGAGCCACATTAAACAAACTGCAAAGGAAGTTGATGTGGCCATCGTGTCGATTTTTAGTGGTTTGGGTGATGGTGTACTGCCTGATTGGGGCGGAAAACACTTCCGACTGTTGAGCAAACCACAAATTGCTATATTGAGCCATGGATCTTTTAGTAGTTATGACGTTGGGGCTACTTGGTGGAGTTTGGATACCTACCTTGGCGTTCGTCATAGTCAGTTAGATATCAAATCAATCACCCGTGCAGACTTACGTCGCTATAACACCCTGATTATGCCACTTAGTTTTGGAAAATTGAGCGAAGAGCAGCAAGCAAAACTAAAAGGCTGGGTGGAGCAGGGAGGAACCTTGATTGCCCATAGTCGCAGTGCGGCTGATTTAGCCCGCAAAAAAGACGGACTGAGTAAGGTCAAACAAGTAGCTGATGTATTAGACAAAGCACAAGATTACGACTTGGCTATGCAGCGCGAATGGTTAGCCATGCAAGACGTTGTAGATGTTGAACAAGTGATGCAACACGCAGTGAGTACCGACCTCAACTACCCCTGGGACGATACCAACAAACCCTTGAAAAAAGAGGTGTTGGAAAAACGTGAAAAATGGCAAAAACGTTTTATGCCCTCTGGTGCTATTGTCGCTGGACGGGTGGATCAAAAGCATTGGTTGAGTTTTGGGGTAGATGCTAGTTTACCGCTTTTATATAGCAATCAACCTGTACTGATGTCTGCTGATGAAAGCCATGCAGTGGTAAGAGTAGGTGTGTTTAATTCTACTCCAGAAACGGCAAAGCCTAAAAAAACCAAAAACAAAAGTGAAGACGAAAATACCGATTCAGACGAGCCTGCATCTAATACCATAGGTTGGTCTACGTTGCCCCAAGGACAAGAATTATTAGTGCGCATGAGTGGTTTACTGTGGCCTGAGGCTGCACAGCGGATTGCAAATTCTGCTTATCTCACACGTGAGAAGTCGGGTAACGGGCAGATCATATTATTTTCTGGTCAGCCAAATTTCCGTGGGGCAGCTAGGGGTACTAATCGCCTTTTGCTTAATGCCATCGTATATGGGACTGGGTTAGGAAGCCGTCCGACAATCAGTTTGTAATTTAAGTATTAAAAGGTCTGCTTATAGCAGGCCTTTTTTTAACGTAATAGAATGTTATGACGACAACATAACTCAAATTATTAGAAATAATGGAAGCAAGACTTCGCTGTTTTTGCTTACCTGATTTTAGTCCCCCCTTATTTGCAAGCTTGCACTGGGCATTGTTTAGGGCGTTATTTAGGGCGTTATTTCCCCCAATCACATAATAACTCTATGTGATTGGGGGTTACGTAACTGCACAGCTTTGCTGATGTCTCAATGATTGAGTAGTGAGGTATTGTGGATGTTTATTTTGTTCTTGTATTTGACTCCAATAATTTTCAATGATTTTTATTTTTCGCTGCTACTTTAGAACTCAAATTCACTGTATCTGATGGATTGATCACCATTTTGTGAAGGGACTGACTTATCGCCTCTTGCATTTACATGTTTAGCAAATTCTGGAGGTATGCCTCGATAAGCCTGTCACTTACACCCCTCTCCGAGTCCATGAGACTCCCGAGCTTCACCTATTCCGTCTTCCTCGCGTCAATAATATCCTTCTCCACTATTCTACCGCTTACCTCCTCTCCCTTTCCTCTTCCTCCATCCGTTTATCTTACGTCTCACATCTTCGCTTCCTTTCTCCCCTCTGCGTCACGCCTCCTTCTTCCTGCGTCTATCCTA
>OOFW01000079.1_pt1 | contig 13423 bp, 8 predicted proteins | sample 1670271 | NCBI WGS metagenome assembly OOFW01 (sample SAMEA98137918, study PRJEB22522) | marine metagenome | biome: marine biome; feature: marine water body; material: sea ice | place: Arctic Ocean | collected 07-Sep-2015 | depth 1.32 m
CCTCAGTAGCATAAAACCATAAACAATCTTCTTATCTGTTTATGTCAATTAATCGTGGGACTGCAATAGCCATTATAATTGCATTAGTCCTGTTTGGTTTTCTGAGGGGTATATTAGTTTCTCGGTAACAGATTAACCATTGTGGATTAAGGTATCGAATCCATGCGGCAATATATTATTTTTACTTAGCGTAAGAACTAGAGAATGAATTTCAAGGTAAACATGCACAAAAATCAGTCATATAATCGTCTTTATCACAGATTAAATGTACATGTAATCTATCTTAATTTTAGTGCAAAAAGTTGAAGGGTGCAGCTAAAAAACGTCCAGTTTCAAGAATGAAGAGTACAGATATTTTAATACATGTCGACTCAATACACCTGACTAAAAAGCCTTAATCTGCTTGATACTGTTTTCGCTTGTCTATTGATAATTTTTTCTCATCTAAAGATAACGAAACCAATAAACCAATAACAAATAATGCGTAAAACAAGTAAGGAAATACAGAAATCATATAATGACTAGCCTCGGTTTGGTTAGTTTTATTTTCACCTTGGTTCAACATGACTTGCTGAATATTATTAGTAAGTAATCCTTTCTGAGCATCAGTAAAATAGTCATCAATTATCACCTCTTCTTTCAAGTGAGAACTAGAGCCACCCGCGATAATGAGCTCTTGTTTGACATGGTTGGAGATTGCAAACGCACTTTTCGAACCAGAAAAGACCCCTGCGACAAGGATACAAATCAAAAAAACAAATTTCATTATATTATCTTTATTGGTTTTAGTTTTGTTATTAAAGTAGTGCAAAATTAATAATTAGTCCTTGTCCATTTGTTGCAAAAATTTGTGATTTTGTTGCAAGTTACACCTTTTTACTGATTTGGGCTTCTGAAGGGGAAATGCCACGGTGTTTTTTATAGCGTTTAGAAAAATACGCTAAGCTTTCAAACCCGCAGGCATAAGCCACTTCCGAAACCGACATATTATTTGCCCTTAGCAGTTCATCTGCTTTTTGCATGCGTTTAATAATAATAAGGTTTAATGGGGTATCACCACACTCCTTTTTGCACCTTCTTATAAGGGTATCTCTAGACATATGTAATTCAGTAGTAAGTTGCTCAACATTGAACGCAGGGTCAGTCAATTGCTGCTGAATAATATGGTCCACTTTATCTTGAAAACGAAGCGTTTGATTTGCATCTATTATGGGGCGGGGGTTAGCTTGTAAGGTTTCTCGCACTAACTTGCGAGCATTAATTTGAGCGTTTACGCGCATTATTAATTCAGATGTATCGAAAGGTTTGGTCAAATAATCATCAGCGCCCACGCTGAATCCAGAAACCACCTCGCGTTTTGTGGCTTTTGCCGTTAATAGAATTATCGGGATGGTTTGTGTTTGCTGATTGGCTTTTATCTTTTGGGTTAATTCCAGTCCAGTCATTATGGGCATGTTAACGTCTGAAATTATCAAATCAGGTAGTTCGCTACACGCTTTTTGATAACCCTCTTCACCATTGTTAGCTTGTAAAATACGATAACTAGCAGACAAACGAAGACTGATAAAATTCAGCAGCTCCTTGTTGTCGTCTACTATCAATAAAGTGGTTACATCTTCATTTTCTTGTTCTGGGAATGGCATAGAAGTCATTAAAGAAACATTTTCTAATGTATCACCCAATACACTATTATTACTCACCTGAGAGTCGCTTAGTTTTGGCATGCCCTCAAGGACAATAGGTTCAATAATTTGCCCATGCTCGAAGTGTTGCTTGCCTAGCTTAAGAATGAGTATAAAGCAGCAGCCTTTATTAGTTTCTTCAGCAAGCCTAGCATCACCATGATGAAGTTGCATAATCTCTTTTACTAGCGCCAATCCTATGCCTGTGCCGGGTGTTGATGCATTTACCGACAACTCATCTTGATAAAAACGTTCGAATACTTTGGCCTTTGATCCTTCGCTAATGCCCACGCCATTATCGAGTACTCGAACTTCGGGATCCTCGCCTTGATTTATCAGTTGCACGGTAATATCACTGTTTTTACCACTATATTTAATGGCATTAGACAGCAAATTTGAAACACATTTATCAAACTGGTCCATATCAAACCACAATAGAAAAGGATTTTCACAACCGAGCACTTTTATACTTTGGTTATTTTGCTTGGCCCATATTTGAAAACGCTCACTGATATTGCGCAGTAGTTCAGCTATATCATATTGCGCTATTCTAAGTGGCAACTTGCCAGCCTCTAATCGGTTCATATCAAGTACCAGCCCTACTAGGGCTAACATTTTACTCGCGTTATTAAGGGCCATTTTAGCTAAATTCGAAGCCGCTTGGCTTAATTCTGATTTATGCTCGGTAACGAGTGCTTCGAGTGGACCAATGGTTAAGGTAAGAGGCGTCCTGAATTCATGAGAAACATTACCAAAAAACCGATCTTTTAATATTTGCTGCTGCCTCAATAGCTCTACTTTCTCGTTCACCTCTTTGGTTCGCGCCTCTACTTTTATTTCTAATTCTTGATTAGCTAATTCAAGTGCCTGAGTTCGCCATTTTTGCACTAAATAAGCAAAGGAAAACATCGCGATAAAACTAAGCAGCACATAAAACACATAAGCGATATTAGTGAGGTACCAAGGTGCAATTACTTGCAGGTTTATTTGTGCTGTGGTTATTCTGCCCCACGTGTCTTTTGCTTGCACTTCTAGCTGGTATTGGTTGGGAGACAGTTGAGTGAAATCACGATAGGTTTCGTGCGACCATTTTGACCAGCTGGCATCATTGTTATGACTTAGGCGTGTTCGATATTTCGAAGGAATAGGCGAACTGCTGTCGGTTGATGCGTAGCTAAACCTTAAGTCAGTTTGTTGGGGTAACAACTGAATACTCGATCCCGTTGAGTTTCTGAAATTAATAAGCTGATTTTTAGATCCCAAGCGACGAATGTTGACTGGTGATGTGACGGGTAACTGTTCTGCTGAGTTAATATTAACGCGGTAAATTTCACCCTTTTCTCGCACAAACCAGAGAATATCGTTATCGGCAATAAATAAGCTATTAAAGCCACCAGTCTCGATAGCATCAAAAATAGCGGTATGCTCCTGCCAAATACCTGCGGAATTCTGCTTAAAGTAGCCACTTTTTTGGTTTTTATTATACCAGATGCGCTCAGGGCTGTCTGTTCGCTCAGGGCTGTTGACAGAAGCGGGGGTCTGTATCAGCTCGTCAATTGTTATGCTGCTTGCCATCCATTGTGGTGTAAACATGGGCAAATCAATTTCTTGTAGCTGATTTTCAGAAAAACTTAAAAGTTTTCCAGCACTGCTAAATATAGCACGACCATCTATGTTAAAAATACTGACTGGCCCTAATCCCAAACCGTCGTTTTTAGAAAACGTTTGTAAAGGTGCAGAAATACCTGCTTGCGACACATTGCTTAGTTTGAACAACTCACTGGTAGCAGAACCTAGCCATAATGTATCGTTTTTATCGAGGTATAAACTAACGAGTTGATTAATAGCAGACGGAAAGGCGCTAACCTGCCAAAGGTCATTCTCTTTTTTCAGTAAGTAGGCTCCGTCTGATGCACTTGCCAGTATATGACCGTTCGCATCTCGTCCTAAAATTCTTCCCAAAGCAGTATCTATCAGTTGATTTTCACGCACAACACTCGTGGCATCCTGATTTAAAAGGAGTTCATAAATACCACCGCGCCCTGCCATAATTAAGGTACTGTCAAGTTCAAGAATATCAAGGCTACTCTCTTCACTTGCAGACAAAGCCTTAAACACAGGCGTTTTAGTGGTTTGTGCTGGCTTTACGAGCCTAAACTGGCCATTTCCAGTTGCAAAAACTCCCATACTGGTATGTTTAAGACGCAGTATTTCTGTGGACGCATTGCCAGCTTTAAACTGACTAATGACATGCGGAGGCCTCATTTTTACAACATTAGGAATACCAGCAAGCCAAATATTTCCCTGCATATCCTCATCCACTGAAAATACCGTATTCATACTAATACCGTCAGACTCTTCATATTGGCGTAAAATATTAAAGTTAGCATCGAGCACAAAAATCCCGCTGTACGTTGAACCCACATAATAAAAACCGTCAGACGACAAAATTGCATCATAAAGTTGGATGTTAGTGCCGAAATACTCAGGCGCACGCACACGGATTAAGCGATTGTTTTGTACCTGAAACACGCCATGCCGTTCGGTAAATATAGTAAGGTGATGATCAGCACCCATTAATATTTCCATTACTCTTGCCTTGGCTGGCAATTCAAAAGGAAGTTTATTTAGTGTGCCCTGAATGTCCCCCGAAGATTGTGTAATGGCCAGTTCATATAAGTGAGGTAAATGCTTAGACTTATAATAAAATGTGCCGTTCACATTAAAGATGAAATGTTTACTTGAAATAGCGCCATCTAAACGACTTAGGCGTTTACCGTTATAAAAAAAGGTATGCTCACTGGATACAAATATAACGCCTAACGCATGGCTTGCCGTTGACCAAATTTCACCAAAGGGTTTAACGCTATTCCTTAGTGAGTCGAGCAAGCTCGTTGCCTTAAGTTCACCCGCCGGATCAATCGTTAGTTTAAAGACGTCGTTTGTAGTGCCAAAATATAAATCGTCTTTGAATTGCGAAATAGATCTTACAGGCGTGGAATGCGGAGTAACAAAATTGCGCCAGTGTTCACCATCCCATTGAGAAATGCCTTGGGTATGGCCAACATATACTAGGCCATCATTAGATTGAATCGAAGTCCAGTTTTGATTATGGCCACCGTGTTGCTTGGTGGTATATATTTGGGCAAGTGGAGCGCCCACATCAGAGTAGCTAGATTGCGCTAATTCAACACTATTGTCGCCTGACATGTCCTTCATAATCATGGCGTTAGCCATGGGGGCCGTCAAATAAAGAAAAATACTAACGGTCCCGCAAAATATTCGCGTTATACACATATTGTTGTTCTTAAATACTGCAAAGTAAATTTCGCCCGCCGTTGAGAATATAGGATCGCGATCTTTGTGCACTGGTCCCACAGATTTTTGTGGTCAATGCCGGTCAAAAAATTGAAAAAAACACCCTCTACTTATTGAGTCTGCAACAGATGCAACAAACTATTCTAGAAAGAATTTGATTTATATTATCGCCACAGTGCTTAATGCTTGTGTCGATACAAACGAAACACGGGCTGCAAATCACCCAAAACTTGGCTTATAAAAAGGTATGAATATTTGGCAATAAGATTAAAACGTCTTTTAGAATGCCACAACTAAGACGTTTTCCCTAACATATTGATAACAAGTCACATAACTAAAAAATGAATAGCCCATATAATGATTTTTTCTACCCTGTTATCAACTATTTTTATGAGGCCCTTTTATCAAGCGGCTCTTTTATCAAACCACCCACAGTATCAAACCACCCACAGTAATTACTCAGTCTAGCTCCAGTATATTAAGTCTATTTTCTGTTGGAAGTGCATAGAATTTAGTTTGTTATCAGACAGCCTTATAACCAATTGTCATTTGAAAAAATGGTAATAAACGGATTTGTGGGCACCGTTGTGCCTTATTGGTTATAAGTTGATGACCTGTTTACTCTTTAAACAGATTCATCATCATTTCTGCTACTGCAGCATAACAAAAGTATTTTTCAATACTCGGTGGCGCGGGTAAGCTATTGTTCGCTTAATAAATCTAAACTTTGAAATCTATTGGAATATTGAATCGACAGATAATTTCCTTTTAACAAGGGATGGGCTGTAAATTTAATTGTACTGTTTTATGCAAGTGTAATAGCCGAAACAATCTTTTGTTCCCTGAGTATCAAGCCAGCAAACAGTCATAATTAATACAACCCTATTATATGAGCTGCTTCAGATTTTTCTTTTACTTGCAGGCTTTGGTTTGAAATAAACGAGGAGGGAAACGTTCTGTAATTTGAATGGCTGGTTTACTATTGATATTGAACACCTAGGTGCTATAGATGGTAATAAGCTAAGTTGATAATACCACCAAACTTAGCTCACTATTTATCTGTCATCATGTTAGTGACTTATAACTTAGCCACAAATTCCTGTTGATTGACGCTGCTTTTATTAGCCATATATTTAGCCGTTTTTTCAGCGTCGTTAGCCAAAGCAAAGCTCACTGGGTCTACACCGTTACACACTAAGCCGTCGGCAATTTCTCTCATACTTATGCCACTTTCTTGCACTGCAACTTTCACTTTAATTAAACTGTCATTTTTTATAGCGTTGCATATTTTTACTAAATTGCCCTCAGTTACCGGATCCATATTGCTTGCTTGGGCGTTACCCGCTAAAAGAATACCTGCAGTGATGATGGTGCTAATAAGTAATTTTGTCATGATTTTTCCTATATGTTGGGTGGTGTTTAATTTCGAATTCCAATATAGAGTAGGTATAAACGATGACATTGAAGGGACAAAACTGGTTAATAACGGTGAAATGCGATGAAGCGTTCAAACAGGTAAATACAGCGATAAACCGGCGCTTAGCATCTGCTTTTCGTCGTATTTTGAGGTTTTTTGTTACATTCACCTATTTGAGCTAACCAAATTAGATAAAGCTGTAGCCGTTATCCATCGCAATTTACTAAAATTCAACACTCAAATTCAACACTTAAATTCAACTTTGGCTCTGGCGTGGGTTATCACAGAGATAAAATCTGAGTCCCCATATCTTTAGCGGGTATCACCATCGCATATTTTGCATGCATATCGTGCAAACTGGCATGGTGAGCACTGAGATTTCTATCACCACAGGCTTCAGGTACTACAAAAACAGGGTAATTATGTTGCAGGCCATCGACCACGGTAGCTCTTACACAGCCACTTGTTGTTAGCCCCACAACCACTATTGAGTCCACTGATTTTTTTTCTAACTGTGCTGCTAGTTGTGTTTTAAAAAAAGCGCTTGGCCATTGTTTTTCAATGATTAATTCATCAGATTTTTTATTGATTTTAGTATTGATTTTTACCCACTCACTGGATGCTTGCAGGATATCTAAATCAGGTAAACGCCGACGAAACACACTGGCAGTCGACTCATCGTGGTATACAACTGTAGTAAAAAAAACGGGTAGTTTTTTAGTTCTAAAAGTCTCTAACAACCCGTTTATTTGTGAAATTTGACTGTCAAAATTACCCCCAAGTGGGCTAACTGGATCACTAAAGCCATTGGACAAGTCAACCACAATGAGTGCTGGGCATAAGCCCAGACTTATTTTGCCAATGGCTAAATCATGATCTTGAGGTGTTTTTGACATACTCTATTTATCTCACTTCACGACTCGAGATTTCACAAAGCGAGGTGTTTCTGGTGCAGGCAAACCAGTTTCTTCTAGGCATCTAGCTTTGATTTCTTCAATGGTGCCACCAAAGTCAAATAACTGGGTATCACCGCGTTTCTCAGTTAAGACAGCACGTAATGTAGTAGTTTGTTGTTGGTCAACCACCCCATCAACTATCACCACACCATAACGTTTTGCTCCTTCAATAGAGACTAAACCTCGGTTTACATCGTCAAGAACACTATTACAATCTCGCAAGAATGGGTCTCCCCAGCCACCACCACCCCAAGTATTGAAATACAATAAGTCACCTTCTTTGACTTCAACACCATCACATTTAGCGGGTAAAATCTGTTGTGTACCATCTGCACGTTTTAATATTTTAGTCGATCTTTGGCCCGGCGTACCACCGTTTACGCCCCAAGGATACGTGAGCCACCTTTCATCATGGATAGCGATATTGCCATCATTGAGAAAACGATAAGCAACCGATAATCCGTTACCACCACGATGTTTACCCGCGCCTCCAGAGTCAGTGATGGTTTCATATTGTTCGACCCGTAATGGAAAGTAGGCTTCAATAAACTCGTTGGGTACATTGGTAAAACCTGGCCACAATGAGTGTCCATCAGGTCCATCCCCCACTGGGCGACCCGGTATGCCACCAAAACCAATTTGAAATAATTGGAACCACTCACCTTTGTTGTCATAACCTGAATAAAACAGATGAGGTGAATCAGAAAATCCAGCCGCATTCATGGCTTCTGGGGCACCTTGTCCTAACAGTCCACCCATCACATCAAAAATTCGGCCTAGTGCATGTGTTCGTCCCGAAAGAGCAGCGGGAAAGTGTGGTTTAAGTAAACTACCTGCTGGAATATGCACATCAACTAGGTCATAAAAACCATCATTAAACACAATTTGGGGATCCACAAGATTGATAGTAAATGAACCAAAAAACATCTTAAACATGTCTTCATTCAAGTAAAAGTTAATCGAGCTATTGGCCTGAGGATCGGTACCTTCGAAGTCAAATATCGCACGATTACCTTCCCGCCACATTTTACACTGTATTTTATATGGACCCATGCCGACACCGTCATCACAAACATAATCTACAAATGTACGTGGCTCTTCTGGCACCAACATATTAATAATAGCTTCCATAGCCACATGGTTGCGCTCTAGCATGATCTCCATAGTGGAATAAAACATGTCATCACCAAATCTCTCGGAGATTTCGATACATCTTTTAGCTGCCGTATTACAGGCAGCAACCAAAGCATTAAGATCAAATCTGTTCCACTGCGGAGTGCGCACGTTATGCAAAATCAAATCTAATATATCGCTTTGCAATACGCCTTTTTTATACAACTTAGTAGGAGGAATGCGGATCCCTTCCTGAAATATACTTTCTGCTTTAATGGGGATTGAACCTGGCACCATGCCGCCGTTATCTGACATATGACCAAACATAGCAGACCAAGCGATATGCCGGCCTTCTTTAAAGATGGGCACTAACACTATCCAATCTGGCAGATGGGATACCGCAGCATTGGTCATATAAGGGTCGTTCGTTAATATCACGTCCCCTTCTTCTAACTGCCCAGTGTAAGCGTCCAAAAACCCATGAATAAACGAGCCAAACTGACCCACTACCATTTTGCCGTCTTTATTTGCGATCATCGGAAAACAATCACCTTGCTCACGAATACCGGGACTCATAGCAGTTCTAAACAAAACAGCATCCATTTCTACTCGTGCATTACTCAAGGCATTTTCGATAATATCAACTGTGACTGTGTCCACCTCGACTCTGTTCAAAGGTGACGTGTTGGTTTGTAATATTTTATTGTTCATTGTCATCTCCAATTACTTCGCTGGATTAATAAGAAGATTACCGACTGCATCAACTTTAGCGTGATATCCAGGTAAAATAACGGTGGTGGAGTCCATTTCACTAACAATGGCTGGCCCCGGTATTTGTAAATCAGCATGCATCTTATTTCGATCGTAAATAGGTGTAGGGTGGTATTGACCTTCGAAGTAAATTTGACTATCTGCCAACTTACATTCTATTAATGCCGTAGCAGCGTTACCTTGCGGCATAGAAGGTAACTCACCGCTGTGGGCAGTAGCAATTGCACGCACCATAACAATTTCGTGACCTTCATCTAAAGCAAAAGTGAATAGTTGCGTATGTTCTTTATCAAACTCAGATTTAAGTACTTCTAAACCTTGAGCCTGTAATTCAGCTAAAGTGAATTCAATGGATAATTGAAACGCTTGCCCGGTGTATCGCACGTCGGCTTGATAGGTCACTTCTTGATCTGATAGCTTTATACCATCGGTGATCAAGGTAGCACTGGCTTTGTGTTTTAACTCCTCCAGTAATGCTTTTAACTCTAGTGTAGAGGCATTCTTGAGTAATTTAACAAAGGTTTTTGATGCTTCATCACGCACCACAGTAGTCGCATCGCCATAAGCACATAACACTCCGGGACCCGGGGGTATGATGGTAGGCCAAGCTTGGGTTAAAATACCTAGTGCATTGGCATGTAATGGACCCGCACCGCCAAACCCAACAAGGGCAAAGTCTCTTGGATCAAATCCCTGCTCCACAGACACTAATCGTAACGCACCAAACATGCCTTCGTTTACAATTTTAATAATACCTTCCGCCGCCTCTTCAACAGTTAAATTCATAGCGTCAGCCACTTTTTTCACCGCAGTTACTGCCGCATCTTTGTCTATGGCCATTGCGCCACCAAGCTGCACATCAGAGGGCAAATAACCTAATACCACGTTAGCATCACATACTGTGGGTTCAGTACCGCCTTTCATATAGGCTGCAGGCCCAGGCTTAGCACCTGCTGATTCGGGTCCGACCCGTAAAGCCTTAGTTAGCTCGGGTACAAAAGCTAAGGAGCCACCACCAGCACCCACTGTGCGCACATCAACTGATGGAGCACGCACTGTGACATCACCAACTCTGGTTTCTCGTCTGACCCGAGCTTTGGCGTTTTGGATCAAAGCTACATCAGTCGATGTGCCACCCATATCAAAGGTTAATATGTCGTTAAAGCCCGCTTTTTTACAAAAATGCATGGCACCCGCCACGCCACCAGCAGGTCCAGACATCAAAAGGTTAACTGGGCTCTCGGCTGACGCTCGAGCCGATGCTAATCCACCATCTGAGCGCAAGATGGAAAGATGTAGCTCTTCACCCATAATCCTTCTCAGCGAACGGTTTAAATTATCTACATATCTAGCCACTTCTGGGCGAACATAACTGTTAACCACAGTGGTTTCTGTGCGCTCATATTCCTGCATTTCAGGCACTAGATCACTTGAAATCGAAATAGGAATATCAGTAAATATCTCTGCTGCGACTTCTTTAGCCCTTTGCTCATGGGCTCCATTTAAGTAGGCATTGATAAAACAAATAGTCAGTGCTTCAACTTGGCCGGTATCTTTTAAAGTGGACAGAGTAGCGCGAAGCGCAACCTCATCTAAGGTGTCGACTGTTTCTCCGTCTGCGCCCATTCTCTCATTGGCTTCAACAGTTAATTCAAGTGGGGCCAACAAAGGTTTTTTCACAAAACTGACCCAACCGCCTAGCCCACCCGGGCAGAACGACCGAGCAACCTGTAATACCTGCCTATAACCTTTAGTGGTCACTAATCCTACTTTGGCACCTTTTCCAGTTAACACAGCATTGGTGGCCACTGTAGTACCGTGCATGACCCGATTAATTTCACGGGCATCTATACCAGATTCAACACAGATCCTGTCGATACCATTTAATACCCCTATAGAGGAATCTTCTGGTGTGGATGGCACCTTTGCAGTATGCGTTTGACCGTTCACTTCATTGATAAGTAATAAGTCAGTGAAAGTTCCACCCACATCTACACCTAATCGATAACTCATATTTTACTCCAGCATTCGGTTAATTTAATACACCGATTAATTAATATAGTAATTTTCAATCCAAGGCTTAGCTTTGCCACCTGTGGCAGTGCCAGTCAATTCAATGGCGAGGTCTGCGGCTTTCACTAAAAGTGCCATATCGATACCTGTAGAGAATCCCATTTGTTCTATCATCATCACCACGTCTTCGGTGGCCACATTACCACTAGCGCCTGGTGCAAATGGACAACCGCCAAGGCCGGCTATGGACGCATCAAATTTTCTGATCCCTGCCATTATCGCAGCATAAACATTGGCCAACCCCATAGCTCTGGTGTCATGAAAATGACAAGACAACTGAGTCAAATCAAAACGACAGGCCATGCTTTCCATCAATTGATTAACTTCCAAAGGGTTAGCAGCACCGATAGTATCTGCGATAACAATACTGGAGGCACCGGCATCCAAAAGTTGTTCGGTCACACTAAAAACACTGCTAGGACTCATTTTACCTTCAAAAGGACAAGCCCAAGCTGTGGCCACATAAGCTTGCACCTTAGCGCCCTGTTCTTTGGCCACCTTAAGCACGTCTTTACAGACCTTGATGCTATCTTGTGTAGACATACGAATATTCTTCAGATTCATCGTATTGGAGGTTGCCACTACTAATGACATTACCGGCACCTGCGCCGACATCGCCAATTCAAATCCTTTCATATTAGGTATCAAGGCTGAAAATAAGCTATTACTGTGTTCTAGTTCAGCAAACAATTCGGCTGTGCCTGCCATAGCTGGCACAGCTCTAGGGGAGACGAATGACCCGACCTCAATCTCTGGTACTTTTGCATCGACCAAAGCATTGATAAGACTAAGACGTTGTTCTTTATTTAATAATTTTGGCTGATTCTGCAAGCCATCTCGAGGACCTACGTCGTTAATCGATATATGATTAGGGGCCATTAGTTAACCACCTCTGCGACTCTCAGTATTGACACATCTTCAGGGCTCATACCCAATAAGTCATATAACACTTTATCTGTATGTTCACCTAAAGCGGGAGCAGCACTAAAACTTTCTTCATTGCTTCTAGAAAATTTAATGGGGTTACCTGGTCCTTTGGTTTTGTGTCCTTGAGGGTCAGATAACTCCACCACCATATTGCGATGCAATACTTGAGGATCACTTAAGGCTTGAGAAAATTTATTCACAGGGGCACAAGGAATACGTGCTGCCTCAAGTAAACCCAACCAATGGCTAGAACTTTGGGTTGATAACATGTCATTTAAAGTGGCATTAATAAAATGCTGGTCTTTAAAACGACCAGGTTGAGTATCGTATTCAGGTTGATTCAAACTTTCAATCTGTACCACCTGCTTTAAATTTTGCCAAAAATTATCGGTGATAACCGCGATAACAATTTGTCCGTCAGAGGTATTAAATGTGTTGTAAGGCACATGCACAAAATGTGAATTACCAATGGGGTAAGGGTCTTTGCCAGACATAAAATGCATAGTTGCCATGTAATTTAATAAAGAAATTTGGCAATCAAGCATAGAAATATCTACGTCTTGTCCTTCTCCACTTTTCTCTCGCTCCAGCAATGCTGCTTGAATGCCCATCACGGCAAACATACCACCGCCCAAATCACCAATAGGAATACCCGCTCGCACTTGCTGGTCACCATTGACGCCAGTAATAGACATGCCACCGCCCATTGCTTGAGCAACTTGATCAAAAGCAGGGCGTTTAGAGCCAGGACCATCATTACCAAAACCGGTGATAGAACAGCTAATAATACGTGGATTAATTTGCTTCAAATGTTGGTGATCAATTTTGAGTCGTGTTGGCACGCCTGCACCAAAATTATTGATAACAACATCAGACTTTTTAACTAAATCATAAAATAATGTAAGCCCTTTAGCCGATTTTAAATCGATACAAACACTTTGTTTATTACGATTTAGAGTAATAAAATACGCTCCCATACCGTTAATAGAATTCTCTGGATCTGTGGCTAAAAGTTTGCGCGTCCCCTCACCCTTAAGGGGTTCAATTTTAATGGTCTCTGCACCTAAATCGGCTAATATCATGCCGCAATAAGGTCCAGATAACATATGGGTCAAATCTAAAATACGTATACCCGATAACGGTTTGTTAGTCACTCAACAATACTC
>OOFW01000080.1_pt1 | contig 13420 bp, 12 predicted proteins | sample 1670271 | NCBI WGS metagenome assembly OOFW01 (sample SAMEA98137918, study PRJEB22522) | marine metagenome | biome: marine biome; feature: marine water body; material: sea ice | place: Arctic Ocean | collected 07-Sep-2015 | depth 1.32 m
GATTATCAACTTGATAACGTTGGCATTATTAACATTTTGTAAAATTCAAACGTGAGACTTTTTTGTGTCAAAATTTAGCGTTGAATTACCATTTATTGATGAACCCGCTTAAAATAAAAACTAGACGTTTATGTCTAATGCTTTACATTGAAATTTCTGTAATGATTTATAATTTTAGCTTTGCCGGCAGCAATCACAAGTCACAAAACTTCGATTTCATCATTTAGAAATGAATTACTCACACGTGATACATTTTCTGGACCTACTGACGAACCTATGACTGTTTAGTCGTTTTTAAAAAACAACTTTAAACACTTCAGAGCCTGTCCATATAAAGCCTATTTTTAATGTCTGGTGCTTAAGATGCGTGATAAAGCAATTTAGTTGTACGATTAGCACGCTGATTGGTATAGCCTTAATATTTAAGGTTAGTTTTAACTAATGCCATCAAATCAATCATTGATATAATTTTTAATATCTTTATATTGGGAACCATCTTGTCGGAGTGCTGACACATTTTATTTAAATAAATTGTATTAGCTGAGACCGTTAATTCGGGATCCGTTGAACCTGATCTGGTTAATACCCGCGAAGGAAACAAGCGTAATTTTTTTGTAAAACGTATTATTTCATTTTATTTAAATAAATTATTTACCCCAACTTGTAAAAAGGTGTTCTATGCCGTTTAACAATACTTAGGGTGCTTTTCAACATTAAAACTCTATAGGCAAGCAACTTCATTTTTCACAATATGAGAGATTGCTAATGTCACACCGCTACCGTACTTGTGCAAACGCACCAAGCTTCATTTATTATTTTATGTTTTACAGCAGCATATCTATACACAGCTTTAACGTCATTATTCTTCGTTTGTGGACACACTGTAAAAAACTCAACACTACTCCTAATACTAATCGGCATGTTTTGGAGTGTCCCTAGGCATGCTCAATTTTTCAAACAATAACGGTCTAAATAACTCGAAAACGGTTGGACCCATCGTTTGGTCTATTGCAGGTTCAGATAATGTTGGAGGCGTTGGTATTCAAGCCGACAGTTTAACCATTCAAGATTTAGGCGGTCATGCTTGTAGAGTAGTTACCGCTATTACCGCACAAAACTCTGAAAAAATCGCTAATATTACACCCACGCCGTCTAATTTGATGCTTAATCAACTTAATTGTTTACTCAACGACTATATGCCAAGTGCCATTAAAATAGGCGTATTAGCTAACACAGAACAATTTCAATTAATAAGCCAATGGCTAGAAACTGTCTTAGCGAACCATCAACAAAAGCATGAACTGGACATTCCGATTATTTGGGACCCCGTCATGGTATCTAACGATGGACAATCGCTAACGGTTGTTAATAATGAACCTACCGTGCACGATTATTTGTCTCTGGCAAAACAGGTTACGCTAATTACACCTAGCGGATTTGAGCTCAAGCATCTCGCTGACATGTTCACAATTGATGATGTTTCAGGTGAGTCTGCTCTGGATTGTCTTGCCAACGTATTATCAACCAATATTTTAATTACTGAAGGCGATAGTGATAACAAGTATGTAACTGATTGGTTAGCAGCAAAAAGTATTGCGCATACATCGGCTTACCACGAGCATCAGCATATAGGTTTCAAAAGTAGCAGAGTCAGCCATACACACCAAGGCACTGGCTGTATCTTATCGTCTGCTATTGCCACCACGATGGCATTAGGTCACCCATTGTTAGATGCGATTGTTATTGCCAAAGCGTATGTGCAACAAGGGCTATTAAACGCCCACTGCCTTGATAAAAGCCCAAGTATATTGGCCCGAAAAGGCTGGCCAAATGATCTTCTGCATTTTCCAGAAATTTTACTGCCAAAATACCCAAGTGTCAGCATGATGCCTTTACTTAAATTTGCTGGCATAACTGAGCCTTTACAGGTTTATACAGTAACGCAGTCGTTAAATGTTTTAGAACAGGTATTAAAAGCAGGGGCGCGCACAGTGCAATTACGCATAAAATTTGATGCTGATACTGTTAATCAAGATCAAGTCCAATGCCATCTCGATAAAATAGAAAACGACATCATCCGCGCCATTGCACTTGGACGCCAATACAAGGCACAAGTCTTTATTAATGATCATTGGCAACTTGCCCTTAAACACTCTGCTTTTGGGATACATTTAGGACAGGAAGATTTACTACAAGCTGATTTATCACAAATAGCCGAAGCAGGCCTAGCCCTTGGTTTATCTTCTCATGGCTATTTTGAGATGCTGTTAGTACAACAGCTTTCTCCTAGCTATTTAGCGATAGGACACATATTTCCTACACCGACTAAGCAAATGCCTTCTTTGCCGCAAGGCTTACTCAAGTTGTCTCGATATTGCCAATTGTTAAATGGAAAAATGCCTTTGGTGGCTATAGGCGGAGTCACTATGCACAACCTACCTCAGCTTAAAGCCACTTTGGTAAATGATGTTGCTGTAGTGAGAGGCATCGAGTTGGCTGAAAACCCTGGTCAAAGTTGGCAAGCTTTTCAACAGAAATGGCAGGCGCTCACATGATTCAACAATCTGATAAAACACAGAGTTTGAGCAACGAACAGTTTGAACGCTATTATCGACAAATATTATTAACCGAAGTAGGCGAGCAAGGGCAGAAGACCTTGCTTGATCAACATATTATAGTTGTAGGAACAGGCGGATTGGGAAGCCACGTAGCCCAGCAATTAGGTGCTGCCGGCATAGGTCATTTATATTTAGTCGATGACGATAATGTAGAGCGGTCTAATTTACCTCGGCAAGTACTGTTTGATGAAACCTCGATAGGACAATCTAAAGTATTATGTGTTGCCAAACGTATTAGCACCAGTAACCCAGATCTTAGCGTAACTGATTATTGTGAGCGGTTTACGCTTGAGTTTGCAGATGCACTTTTACGTCAGAATGATGGGCTACAGCAGGCATATTTAAACAATAGACTTTGGGTACTTGATTGCACCGACAACATGTCTTCACGGCACACTGTTAATGCTTGGTGTGCGCAAAAACGAATAGGACTAGTCGCAGCTTCGGTCACTGCTTTTAGTGGTCAGCTTATGGTTGTAAACGGCAATAATAATGTTCAAGCTGGATGTTATCACTGCGTTTTCCCAAACATAAAGGCTATACAAGATTGTGCCAGTGCTGGCGTATTAGGACCCACGGTTGCAGTGATGGCGAGCATGCAAGCTCTTACCGTAATAAAACAAATATTATGTATAACCCCACCCGATGATCAGTTGCATATTTTCGATGCTATTACACTTAACTGGCAAAGCATTTTTCGTCATCGCGATCCCCAATGTCCTGTTTGCAGTCACTGGGAAAAAGTCGACACCAAAAAACCTTCTAATCAAGTTTCAAACGAGGCTACCTTATGATCACTGTTTTTATAAACGGTCACGCTACTCAAGTCAACCCAGAGCACACATTGCAGGATGTTTTGCTACTGGCTACACAACAACCTTCGCACCAGCCTTTACAACAAGTGCAACCATCAAATAGCTTGCAACAGCAATTTGATTTAAGCGCCATCGCAGTTGCTCATAATCAGCATATTGTGCCCAAAAGTCAGTGGGCACAACTTATGTGTAATGAAAATGATCAGATTGAATTATACAACGCGGTAGCGGGAGGCTAAAACATGTTAAACATTGCAGGACATCATTTTTCATCGCGTTTATTTAGTGGCACAGGCAAGTTTACGAATAGCCAAACAATGTTAGACGCCATAAAGGCATCGGGCACCGAGCTAGTTACCTTAGCCATTAAACGTATTGATATTAAACAAGGCACCGATAACTTAATGACACCGCTAAGGGATTTGAGTGTGAAATTATTGCCAAATACCTCTGGTGCACGCACTGCACAAGAAGCTATTTTTGCAGCTAAACTGGCTAAAGAAATGTTCAATACTCACTGGATAAAATTAGAAATTCATCCGGATCCTAAATACCTAATGCCCGATCCTATCGAAACTCTCGCCGCCGCAGAAGCATTAGTAAAACTAGGTTTTGTAGTACTACCCTATGTGCATGCTGATCCAGTATTGTGCCGCCGATTAGAAGAGGTAGGCTGCGCAGCAGTTATGCCATTAGCCAGTCCTATTGGCAGCAACCAAGGCCTGCTCACAAAAGAGTTTTTACAGATTATTATAGAACAGGCAACCGTGCCTGTAGTGATTGATGCTGGAATTGGCTGCCCGTCAGATGCAACTTTGGTCATGGAGTTGGGGGCTGATGCTGTGCTAGTGAACACCGCTATTGCATCAAGTCAGCAACCCTTGGCAATGGCTGAATGTTTTCGCCAAGCCGTGATTACTGGTCGTCAGGCGTATCAAGCCGGCTTAGGTAATGTCTCAAAAAAAGCCAATAATACCAGCCCACTTACGGGGTTTTTACATGAGCTTCGTTGATATTTTTGCCACTTTGGATCGTGACCATTTGCTTATGTCTTTGTATAGCACAACGAGTGCTGATGTAGAGCGTATTTTGCAACAACCAAGTGCACAAACAAGAGGCGATGTGAATGCTTTAATGGCACTGTTGTCACCTGCAGCAGAGCCCTACCTTGAACAAATGGCGCAACAAGCGAGTAGTCTAACCAAGCAACGATTTGGCCATAACATTAGCTTGTTTATTCCCATGTACCTGTCAAACCTGTGTGCTAACGAGTGTGATTATTGCGGTTTTACTATGAGCAATAAAATTAAACGTAAAATACTCAATAAACAAGAAATACAGCAAGAAATAGACATTGTAAAAGGCTTTGGACTTGATGCCATATTACTGGTAACTGGCGAACACGACACAAAAGTAGGTGTAGATTATTTTGCAGAAGTATTACCGCACATGAAGCAATACTTCAGCCACGTTTCTTTAGAAGTGCAGCCACTGCAAACGGAAGAATATAAACGGTTGGTTAATCTGGGCTTAGATGCCGTGATGCTTTACCAAGAAACGTATCAACCCAGTACTTACGCCAAACACCATACTCGTGGTAAGAAAAAAGACTTTACTTACCGATTAAATAGTCCAGACCGGTTGGGACTAGCAGGTGTTGATAAAATTGGCTTAGGCGTTCTTTTGGGTTTAGATGAATGGCGATTAGATGCGCTGCTGATGGGTCATCATTTAGCCTATTTAGAAAACCGCTACTGGCGCAGTAAGTTTAGTGTTTCACTACCGCGCCTGCGTCCATGCACAGGCGGAATAGAGCCAAAGTCAGCCATTGCCGATAAAGGATTAGTTCAGCTCGTTTGCGCATTTAGATTGTTCAGCGAACAACTAGAAATAAGCTTATCCACCCGTGAAAACAGTCAATTTCGTAATAATATTTTGCCTTTGGGCATTACCCACATGAGTGCAGCCAGTTCGACACAACCTGGTGGTTATGCCAATCCGGAAAGTCAGTTAGACCAATTTGAAATTAGTGATAAACGCTCGGTTGAACAGGTCACTCAAGCGATACAAGCAAAAGGTTATACCCCAGTTTTTAAAGACTGGGAAGCTAATTGGATGGCCAATTGAATGTGAATTTCACTTTTATTAAAAGTAAATATTTTGACGTAATCAAACATATAGCTTTACGTATGATTATCATTTAACCAGCAACACGGGGTGTCTGGCAGAAGTGTCTGCCTGGCTGAGATAAAACTCCCTGAACCTGATCCAACTTATACTGGTGAAGGGATGTCTTGTGACTTATGGCTTTAATTGGCAAGTCCATGCCTTCACCTTGTATATACCACGCTAAAAATATTATAGAGGTACTTATGCAACAATCTTCAATGTTAATCAAAGACCAACTTGTGTTAGTCACTGGCGGCGCACGTGGTCTTGGTGAACACATAACACGGGCTTTTTTGAGTCCAGGCGCTAAAGTTGTGATTAATCATAATAATAGTATTCAAGCAGCCCATTCATTAGTCGAAGAGTACCCTGAACATGCGTTAGCACTTCAGGCTGATGTGACTGACGCGGCGGCAGTACAAACACTCTTTGCTGAGGCAAAAGCGCACTTTGAACAAGCTATTACAACGGTGATCAATAATGCGCTTCCATCTTTCTCTTTTAATGGTGATGCACGTCAACATGCAAGTGAAATTAGTTGGGACAATATTAATTTTCAGCTTGAGGGAGTGGTAAAAGGAGCACTCAATACAACACAGGCAGCGTTGCCCGATATGCGCAAAGCGGGCTTTGGTCGGATTATTAATGTGGGAACTAATTTATTTCAAAATCCCGTAGTGCCTTATCACGACTATACCGCAGCTAAAGCAGCCTTGCTATCGCTTACTAGAACCTTGTCACAGGACTTAGGTCCAGATCAAATTACCGTGAATATGATCTCGGGCGGTTTATTACGCACCACTGATGCGTCTGCAGCAACACCCGAGGCGGTTTTTGATTATATTGCTGAAAACACCCCACTTCGACGTGTTACTACGCCTGCTGAGTTTGCCGATGCAACTTTATTTTTTGCTTCAACATGGTCTCGCTCGGTTACAGGACAAAACTTAGTGGTTGACGGTGGTTTGGTGAAAAACTAATGGTAAAATCCAACAATAATGTACGCATGATGCATATTAACTTGTTTATGTTTGGCTGTGGTCATCATAAAGCCGCATGGCGACATCCAAACTCATCGGTAGAGCGCCTTGGTGATATTCGTTATTACGAACAATTAGCTCAAACCGCTGAACGCGGAAAATTCGATGCTGTATTTTTTGCAGATGGTCAATCAGTAGGCAATGTCTCTGATGGCAGTTGGTGGTACCTTGAACCCCTTACCGCATTAGCAGCTATAAGCCGAGCGACGAGCAAAATTGGATTAATAAGTACCGTTTCTAGTACTTTCTATACACCCTTTCATGCTGCCAGAATGTTGGCTTCTCTTGACCATATATCCGCTGGGCGCATTGGGTGGAACTTAGTCACGTCAATGTTTGATGACGAGGCACGTAATCACAACTATGTGTCAATGCCAGCACATGCTGAGCGTTATCGCCGCGCTGATGAGTTTGCCGATACAGTACTAAAGCTTTGGGATTCTTGGCAAGTTGATGCTTTGAGTTTTGATAGATCAGGGCACTACGCTCATCCTGATAAAGTGCAACCTATTCATCACAAAGGTGAGTTTTTTTCAGTGCAAGGTCCGTTGAATGTGCCGCGGTCCCCACAAGGTCATCCTGTATTGTTTCAAGCAGGATCATCTGAGCAAGGCAGAACATTGGCTGCAAATCGAGCTGAAGCAATTTATGCCGTGGCTTATGATTTAACGGCTGCACAAGCTTATTATCGGGATATAAAAAAACGTGTAATGGCTAACGGTCGTGATACTAACGTGCCGATCATGCCCGGGTCACTTATGTGGCCGCAACAGAAGAAGAAGCCAAGGCTAAACAACGAGAGCTTGACGAGTTGTTGCCAGTAGACGCATCCTTGCGAGAACTCTGCCTGTTTATTGAACAAGATTGCATGCATTGGGATTTAGATGCGGCGGTTCCCTCGTTACCCTCTTTAGACACATTTACTGGGCCAAAAGGCCGCTACAGCACTATTTTACGTATTATCGAAACTGAACAACCCAGCGTAAGGCAGTTATTAGGCCGATTATCCGCAGGAGGGGGTCATTGCACCATGGTCGGCACTCCAGAGCAGATAGCTGACAAAATGGCGCTTTGGTTTCATAATGATGGTGCCGATGGTTTTAATTCCATTGCAAATATTTTCTGCGAAGAACTATTAATGTTAGGCCAAAAAACATATAGAGGCTGATTGTGCCGCCACTTGAATTCTCGGGTTCAACTGGGTCAGGCTGAGCAACTATAACTGGGTCAGGCTGAATAAGTATCAAGGATAAGTCGCTAGAAACACTCAAGCTTGGGCTTCCATTGTCACTGGCTTGCGCGCTGATAACAATTTGTGAAACAGTCAGAGCAGCAGGATTAAATGAGATTTGATTGTCATCAGTCGTGAAGTCACTGACCCCCGTCACATCCCACCGTAAATTATGTGTGTCTTGTTGGTTGCTGTCAGTCACTATGGCATTGATAACAACCATACCGTCTGTTGTTGTTATGCTAGTGACCTGCGCCAAATTTTGTGTAGCCGATAAACTGAGTTCAGGTGCAACATTATTTTCTTTAACAGTGCGAGTAAAAATGATGTTATCTAATAATACATCACCATTGCCAGTTACTTTAAGTTGAAATGTATCGGTTAGATCCACATTTGTAAATGCCGTCAGCGGGATAGTTACTGACTCCCATGATTGTGACTGAACATCCACAACAAAGGGAGTTTCTTGTGGACCTGGACTAATTAGATACATACTTAACTGTGTAGCGGCTTTAGTCCAATAGTCAAAGCGCAGAAAATCCATCTGTGAAACATTTTGCTTGTTGTTGCTAAAGTCGGTGCCTTGATAGTTAAGATTGCTATATTTTAAAGTATTGTTACCGTCTATATTTTCTTGGGTAACAATAGTCGCTTGATTCCAGTCCGGGTTGTAATCGATATCCTGTATATTAGTGAACTGATCACTGAACAACGAAATAACATCTTCGGCTTCAAAGTTGACATCAGGGGCTGACGTTAACGGAGTATCAATAATTTCGCAACCTGAAGCGTTTACTTCAGTATTATTGGCAGTTTCTGGGCACTCGTCATCTTCATTTCTCACCCTATCGTTGTCGTCATCGGTAATTGTTGGTGTACTTTGATTACAGTTAGCTGACTCATTTGCATCTGATGCTACGCAATGTGCAACATAATCTACTTCTAAAGTTGCGGTGTTTAATTGTGGGTCAATATTACCGCCCAAGCTACCACCGATGGCCACATTTAATAAAATAAACATTGGCTCTTCGTATTGTGGACAATTTGACAAGTCATACTCGGCAACCACTTGGTCGTTCATAAAAAACTCAATAAAATCAGCACCCCACTCAATACCGTAAGTCTGGAAACTCATTACGTCGGGTGCACCACCTTGGTAAGGAATACGTTTTTCGGACCCACAGTTATTGGCATTAAAGAAATTGGTAATGTAATTATCACCACCGCTATTGCCATACCACTCCCAAACATCAATTTCACCGGCACCTGGGTTTGGCCAATTAACGTTGTCGTTATCTCCTTTAATGGGCTGTTCAGCAATCCTATTTTCTAGCATCCAAAATGCTGGCCATGTTCCGCCTTTAAGTTCGTCAAAACGCAAACGTGCTTCAATACGACCATATAAAAACTCTCCTTTGTCTTTGCTATTTAAACGTCCAGAGGTCCAAGGTCGATTTTCATCATTAAGGCCAGGGCAATTTATATTTTGTCTGCGCGCAGTAATTTTTAGGGTGCCATCTGATACTTTATAATTACCTACATTGTCTGTTTCATCATCGGTATAACACTGAATTTCATTGTTATAGTTGGCTTGTGTTTGCGCGGTCCAGTTGTTCCAATCCACGCTAGTACCATTAAACTGATCAATCCAGGTGACCTCCCAGCCAGCATAGCTATTTGTAACTGATGACCCTAACATTACTGTTAACAAAAGGACTTGACTGGATAACGCACTACCAAATGTATAAATGTTTTTCATATAGTTAACCTTTAATAAATACATTTGTTAATATATATGAAGTGTTATTTGAAACAATTAATACGGGATGAATAGGACTCATAGCGCGTTCTAATGTCAAAGTGAGTGATTGTTCTAGAGACTTAATTAGCGGTGTAGATTATAAAACTTTAGACAATTCAATTTAATATTTTTTCTTTTAAAAAGAATATTGCCTCTTAACTGTTCATCTAGCTTTCCTGTATAAAATCGTTACCATACTACCCATGCCCTTTTTGTCACAGAGTCCATATGGAATTCGCATTTATTCTACTAGCATTCATCTGCGGTTTTGGCCTGAAATTAGTTGGATTACCTCCAATGATCGGTTATTTAATAGCAGGATTTGCTTTAAATTACCTTGGTTTTCAGTCAACAGACTCGTTACAAACTATCGCAAATTTAGGCATCACATTGATGTTATTTAGTATTGGCTTAAAACTTAACGTGCGAGACTTATACAAAAAAGAAGTCTGGTTAGGGAGTATTTTCCACGCGGTTATATGGGTAACACTAATCAATCTACTACTATTTGCTGTGTCTTGGCTTGGCTTATCTGCTTTTGCCAGTTTGGACTGGTCTGCAAAAGCTCTACTCGCCTTTTCTTTAAGCTTCAGCAGTACAGTGTGTATTGTTAAAATTCTTGAAGAAAGTGGAGAAATAAAGACCCGTCATGGCAAGTTAGCCATTGGGGTGTTGATCATGCAGGACATTATAGCCGTGCTATTTTTGGTCATTGCCACAGGAAATGTGCCGTCTATATGGTCATTGTTGTTGTTGTTATTATTTATTGCAAAACCAATATGGAGTATCGTTTTAGAGCGTGTGGGTCATGGAGAATTACTCATATTGTCAGGTTTCTTGTTCGCTATAGGTGGTTATGAATTGTTTGACGCTCTGGGAATTAAAGGCGACCTAGGCGCTCTGATTGTCGGTATGTTTGTCGCAACACATGTGAAATCTGCAGAAATGTCCAAAGCACTTATGAATTTTAAAGATATTTTTTTGGTTGGCTTTTTTCTTACAATCGGCTTTAGTGCACTCCCTACTTTAGATTTAACACTTACTGCAATATTACTGTGCCTATTTATCCCAATCAAATTTGTTATGTTCTTTTCGTTATTTACCTTTTTTAAATTAAGGGCGCGAACCAGTTATTTAGCTAGTTTAGTGTTATCGAACTACAGTGAATTTGGCCTTATCGTTGTTGCTTTAGTCGTAAGTCTAGGTTGGTTAAATGCCCAATGGTTAGTCGTTTTAGCCTTAGCCGTATCTTTTTCCTTCGTATTAACAGGTTTAGTTTACAAAACCTCGCATAACCAATACACCAAATTTAAAGATAGGCTTAAGTTTTTTGAAAGCCCGGACCGGTTACTTGAAGATATCTACGTTCAACCACTGGGGGCTGAAATCATTGTGATTGGCTTAGGAAGGGTCGGTAAAGGGGCTTATGTATCTCTGAACAGTATGGTAGGTGAAAAAGTTTGGGGGATGGATGCAGACCCTAACCGAATAATTAAGCTAAAGGGAATTGGCTATCAAGCCATGGTTGGGGATGGTGAGGATGTTGACCTCTGGGAAAATATGGACTTAACTCAAATACAACTGATCTTGATGGCGTTGCCTTCTATTGAAGATATTTGCAATATCAATGAACAACTGCAACACGCAGGTTATAAAGGAAAAATAGCCTCAATAGCTCGTTACGAAGATGAAATACAACCACTGATTGATGCAGGCTCAGATAAGGTATTTAACTTTTTTACCGAAGCAGGAATAGGTTTCGCTGAAGAAAGCCTGCAGCTTTTGCCACAACATATAAAAACGTGATAAAAGGAAGAATGAGAATCGTTATCATTCTATATCGTATTGTTTTATAAAGGATTTATTTGAATCGCTATAGATTTATAAGTCGCTTAATATTATAATGATTACCGCTTGTTATTATTTAGGGTACATACTATGAAAGGCAATAAACAAGTATTGGTCGTATTAAATGAAGTACTTACTTTCGAACTCACTTCAATCAATCAATATTTCTTACATGCACGCATGTTTAAAAACTGGGGTTTAGAAAAACTTAATGACGCTGCTTATAAAAAATCTATTAAAGATATGAAGCAGGCTGACAAGTTAATAGAACGTATTTTATTTTTAGAAGGTTTACCTAACCTACAAATGTTGGGTAAATTAATGATAGGCGAAGAACCCAGTGAAATGTTGAACTGCGATATGAGCTTTCAGAACTTACAAATCCCTTTATTAAAAAAATCCATCAGTTTATGTGAAGAATCACAAGATTTTGTGTCTCGTGAATTGCTTGAATCAATTTTGAATTACGAAGAAGATTATATTGATTGGATTGAAACTCAACAATACCAAATTAAACATTTGGGTTTAGAAAACTATTTACAAAGCCAAGTTGAAGAGGATTAACATGCAAGGTAAAAAAATCGTAATTGAACAGCTCAATGCCCTACTCGCTTTTGAACTGGCAGCTATGGATCAATATTTTATTCATTCGCAGATGTATCAAGATTGGGGCTTTAATAAATTGTACGAGCGTATTGCTCATGAATTTGATGATGAAAAAGGTCATGCCACAAAACTTATAGAGCGTATGTTATTTTTAGAGGGCATACCTAATATGGTTGACCGTGATGGTCTAATGATAGGTATGGATGTGCCATCTATGTTGGAAAGCGACTTACGAGTTGAATATGCTGTTGCACAAGCTCTGAAAGAGACCATTAGCATATGTGAAACTGAACAGGATTATGTCACCAGGGACATTTTGCTAGTGCTATTAGATGATACTGAAATGGACCATGCACATTGGCTTGAACAACAGCTAGGCCTTGTAAAACGATTAGGTTTGCCTAATTATTTGCAGTCACAAATGTAGAGCAGCAAGCAAACTCCAAAAAGCTGAATAAGTATGCTTATTCAGCTTTTTTAGTTTCTGTCTGTTTGAAAATTAAAAAACCAAGACTGCTCCACTTGTGCATTATCCTCGGTTTGAACGACTAGTTGCCATCGCATGGATGGCTCACTACAAGCACCTAAGAATAAACGTGCTTTATAGATCTTTTTTCCTTCTTCTAAGAGTGCAGAGTCCGTCAAAACTGCAGTTTTACCCATATACATATTGATACCTTGTACCCACATTTGTATGATTTTTGTATTTCTTGGAACCGTTATAGTGAGAAATAGTTCTTCCTCTACCTCAATATCTTGAAGAAATCGAACAGATATTTGTTGATTACTTTCAAATGCAATACATTCTTGCTTTAGATCAATCTTGCATTGTTTAGACGATTTAATCGATGGAGAATCTGTATGATTTAGGAACATTCCTATGGCCGCAACGAAAATGAGCAAAGGAAGTAACATTCTAGCAAAAAAAGTAGGATTCAAAATTTTACAATGTTCAAATAAAGTTAAAATTTAGTGTGATTAAAAAAAACATAATTAACAAGTCTCTTTATCTTTCTTTTTTTTAAATATACAAAAATAAAAATTTGGCGGACTTGTTAAAGAAGTAAAAACCTTTCGGAAAAGCTGTAATAACAATGTTTTATATACATTGTTGTGCATAGTGCTTTTCACGTTCTGCCTGGTTTTCGGATGTTTGTTATTTTGTTCGAAATTGAGCGTTGGTAAGACATACTCTTTTGCAATTTTTGGCTTATGTTGTTGGCTGAAGCGAATTGCAAATGTGTATGGCTTTTAGCGCTGGCTTTTTAACAGCAACTTTTGTTTTCTTGAAT
>OOFW01000081.1_pt1 | contig 13204 bp, 15 predicted proteins | sample 1670271 | NCBI WGS metagenome assembly OOFW01 (sample SAMEA98137918, study PRJEB22522) | marine metagenome | biome: marine biome; feature: marine water body; material: sea ice | place: Arctic Ocean | collected 07-Sep-2015 | depth 1.32 m
ACTTAGGAATAACTACATGAAAAGCAAAATAATTTTTAAATCCCTTATTACTGTCAGCCTCCTTTTTAGCAGTCTTGTTTTCGCAATGAGTTTAGACGAAGCCAAAGATAAAGGCCTAGTGGGCGAAAAAGATAATGGTTACTTAGGCATGGTGATAGTAAAAAAAGATGCGCAAATTTTAGTAGATGATATTAATGCTAAACGCAAAGCTGTATATGTCAAACTAGCAGCAAAAAACGGTATTACCGTACCGCAAGTAGAAAAGCTAGCAGCTACGAAGGCTTATGAAAAAACCAGTACTGGTCATTATCTATGGATAAGTGGCAAGTGGACTAAAAAGTAGCATTATATTTTTAGTGCACTGGTTTATTAAATTAAGGTAGATGGATCTGTTTCGCTAGGACTCTATCTACTTTTTTATTTAACGTTATCTATAAACGCTGCAACAAAACTAGACCTTTGATTTCTTGATTAGAATCCAAACCTGTTAAAAAACATGAAACCACTCGCTTATTTTGCTCACACTCAGGCATGGCGCTTTAATTCATACAAACCATTATCTGAGCCACCTCTCGTTGATGGTAACCACATATTAGGTGTTGATGTTCGACATTTTATAGCACCTCAAATTCGTGTGTGATGCCAACATCGATGTTTGTCAGGCTATTTTCTTTAGCGAATGATACGTAGGAGCGCGTTAGAAATTTTACAACGGGCGTTTCACGCAGCCTGGATCCAAAGGAAACGTTTGCCATAATTATCTGAGCAGCAGCTACTCAGATTACACCGTAGGCAGTCATAAATATTAGGGCATTAGCCCACTGTGTCAGGATAGTTTTCGCACAACGGATTAAGCGAACAGCAGCTAATATTGCTTTTGATGGGTACGATATCATTGGACACAGCATGCTTAGCTAGACGTAAAATAACTTATGACCACAAACATTGGTTTACCATCACGTTTCAATCTAGATGATATTTGCATAGACTTGATTTTCATAGACGGTATTACATAGACAACAACTTTAGCTCTACATTGAATTACAATGACCGCCTGTATGATTTTGGTGAAATTTTATTATATGTATGAATAAACGCTAGATAAGGGATAGTGTTTATTATTCCTACCACCCCCTGTGTAAAAGTAGTTGTCACCCCTCAAACGGGTCTTTAGGTGTCGCCATGCAAACACTTATAAATCCCTTGGATCTCTTCACCTCGAATAAACAATTTATTTTCCTCATAACGCGCGCTGGGCAGCTCGCAAAGCTCTGCTAATTTCGCTAAGGCTTTTTCTTGTACTTGGCTTGCTTCGACCGCTTCGTCTAACATGCCAATAGTAGCGGCTTGCAAAGGAGAGTATCCCTGAGACTGAATGATAGCCCGTGAGTGGTATAAAGTATCTACGTGAGTTTTAGCAATTATTTTCAAAGTTTCATTGAAAGGCATATCGATGGCAGTTTCAGGTAACTTAAGGACAAATTCACCCAATGCACCTATACGATAATCAGAAACCAGTAAAAGAAACACGCCCATTCCAATGGCATGACCTTCACACGCGGCAACGACAGGATTTGGGTGTGTATAGAGTTTTTCCAGTAAAAGCATACCTTGGGAAATCATCTTTTCGGCTGCTTCCGTTCCAGTCGCCATGACCTTTAAGTCGAATCCCGCGGAGAATATGCCTACGTGACCAGAAATTAAAACACCTTTGCTCTCAGTTTTAGCTCGGTCTAGGTTGGCCATAAATTCTTGGGCTAACTCGAAAGAAACAGCGTTAGCTTTGCCGTTGTCTAGTGAAATTTTGGCGATACCGCCCTCAAGTAGTTCATATTTCATGATATTTATATTTCCTTGGATATGTTTCAAATTTTACTTTTAACGAATTCTACCTGTTTTTTGATATAAAACGAGGGCAATTATCTTTTAAAGCAAGCCTTACAGCTCAGCGTAATTTAAAACTATTTGGGTCAGGACAATAATTTATTTTAAATCTATTTTTAAGAGGCCTCTTTTGCCCTGTAAGCATAAAGTTAATATAAATAATGTCCTATTCAGATCCCATACTGATTTTCTTAAGTTGCCTTTTAGCATTGTTATTTTCAGGTTGTAACTGAAGTACTTTGTTGTAAAGCTTAATCGCTGTTTTGCTATCTCCTAGCAACCAATGAACTTCAGCAAGGCTATCGTAAGTATTAGCGCTTGCAGGAAACAACTGGGTATTGAGAGTGAAAACCTGCAGCGCTTTATTCATTTTTTTCTGCTCTAGCAATTTATATCCCCAAGTATTCAGATCTGCTTCTTCGAGTTTGGTAGCACCGCTGCTTTGCAACTTTTTGGCTATAGCTTCTATGTTGGCATAACCTTCTTTTTGTAGCATTTTCCATAAGGGAGTAATCGACGCTGGTAATCCAAAACCATTTTCAGCTTTCATGTCGGCAATATAGAACCCTGCTGTTTCCCCGTTGATGAGTAAGTGGGGTTGCCAAAGCTTTTTAAGGCTATCTTTTTTATCAAAAAGCGTCCCCGTTTGAAGTGCTATAGTCCACAAAGCTAATTCTCTGGCACTGCTTGTCATACCTTCCGCTGTGCGAAGAGGTGGGGAGAAGCTAGCGCTAATATTGGTCAGTTTACCTGTATATATAGGTGTAAGCGCGGGACTGATTGGGTATCACCGTTTCAAAATGTGCAAATCCTGCATCGGCGGTTTTCTTTATGCCAACTGTATTCAACTGGTTTTGAGTTATAAAGTCTACAAAAGGCATACCACTGACTTTATCAATTATTTTTCCAAGCAAAACATAACCTGTCTGGTTATATTTAAATTTTAAATCGGACGTAAACTCCATTGGCTTTTTCTGGACCAACTCCCACGCGGTGTCAAAATCAAGGCCATCGATTAAATTGGCCCAATTCCCCAAAATACTAGGCAATCCCGAGGTCTGGCTCATCAGTTGTTTAATGGTTAAACCGCACCAAGCTAAAGGCAGCTCTGTAAGGTAATTAGAGATACCCACATCCAGTTCCAATTTTCCTTGTTCCACCAATTGCACAATGGCAACACCGGTAAATGCCTTGGTCATTGAGTTGATAGTAAATACTGTATCATCAGTCACTGCTACAGAATCTTGAATATTAGCAACACCATAGTTTGCGGTTTTCACTATTTGGTTGTTTCTGACAATAGCCAACTGTAAACCAGGTATTTTTCTATCACTCATTTTCTGTTTAATATAATCATCAATTTCATCGCCTTCAGCCACACTAGAGGCAAGACCTGCGATTAAAACCAACAAGCTAGTAAAAATAAGGAAATTTATATTTTTAAAAAGGTGGGGGATGTGCAAAGTGAATTCCTTGTTTAGTTATCATCAATTATTTAATAATTGATGATAACTAAAAGCATGCAACAAACATAAATAGGGTTTAATTTGATTATCGATTTTATAGACGTTTAATCAAAGCCCAGCCCAACAAATCCCATTATATTAACTCCACAACTTTAATTACATAGAATCATTTTGTTACCATCGAGTCAGAATTTCGGTTATTTAACTACCTTATCATTCACGGTTGTGGGCACCGTTAATTTACGGCCAACAATAATTGAGTCGATAATCGCAATGGCCCAGCAACCTAATAACAGAAGGCTTGCCATATTGAGTGAGCCACTGGCACTACCGTTGAGCTGCAAGGATATTTCGGCCATAAGACTACTAATATCTAAGGCCATGTCCCCACTTAGTATTTTGTCACTAATATCATCAGCAATGCTGATCAAATCTGTGATTAGTACATACAAACAACCCGCAGAAAAAAAAGTAAATACCGTTCCTCTTAGTTTGCTTTTTAAGTAAAAATGACCACCACCTGGAAAAATCAAGGCAGATATTAGCGCTGCTTTTGTAGCTTTATGCATATGTAACCTCTGTGTTATATGCCACAACTTCCCCTAACAGCTCGTTTCGGATGATATGTGGAACCGCGTGATCTGCTAACAAGCCGAACATCTTATAAATGCCTGATATCATGAAATTTAACCTATAACGATACTATTAATTTTTGGTGTTAAAGAAAAAGTAAACGGAGCTACTTTACTTAAACTGATAAATTAAAATTAGTAGCTGTAAATCCGTTAATTTTAAATAAGCGTGTAGTTTTCTACATATATTAAGGGATATAATAAGAAGACATTACATTAGCGTAATGACTAATAAAATTTAAAGGATAAATGATGAATAAGCCGAAAAAAACATGTGTAAAAGCAGGTGTGAATGAAACAGATTTAGGTCGAGGAAAAATCAAAGATAATTTCTTAGCCGCGTTAGTGACATCAAAACTCTATAAAATGCAGGTTGTGCAAGCCAAAAAAGGCAAAGGCTCATATCAGCGTAAAGCTAAAAATATAAGACAAGAGTCTTATTTAATAGCGGCTTAAGTTTTTTCTCATAGCCACTATTAAATAAGACTTTTTACTTAATCCCGGTTTTCTATATTCAAACCATTATAAATATAAACCGTTGAAAAACGGTTTAGCACAGAGGAAAAAACAGCATCTCGTTTTTACTCGCCTTTTCATACTAGATACACACCCTCAAATTAGACACACAAGTGATTATCGGCACTCGGTTAATGCGTAACAACCTCGATATCTCAATAGCTTTTACCCACCCAGTGTGATCGCTAGAACAGTGAGAGCCTCAGCCTAATAAGAGCCTCAGCCTAATAAGAGCCTCAGCCTAATAAGAGCCTCAGCCTAATAAGAGCCTCAGCCTAATAAGAGCTTCAGCCCAAAAAGAGCTTCAGCCCAAAAAGAGCTTCAGCCAATAAAGAGCTTCAGCCAATAAAGAGCCTCAGCCAATAAAGAGCCTCAGCCAATAAAGTGCTTCAGCCCTGTGCTCTTACGTTATCCTCCTGTATGCATACAGGTCGCTTATGGAAATATTCGTATTAACGTAGCTGTGCTCCTAAAAACCCCGTTTAACCGAACCCGGATAACTCATTTTAATCAATAGGTTATGAGTTTAAATTAACTCTGCAACTGCTATCTACTGCTGCGCTAGTGGACTGTGAGACAGTTCGATATTTCTTGCCGATTGCTACTGACATAAAGGCAGTACTTTCTCAATTCGTGTCTGTTGTATAGATTAGAGATAGCGTTTAATCTTCCTACACAGCAAACAATTTAAGTGGTAAAACCATCAGTAATTCAAAGATAGATAATGATATTCGGCTCGATCCACGCCTAAAGCCACTGCTGAACATGATGCAGATGCCACCTGTGCACAACTTCGAGAGCCGCGAAAAAATTCTTGAGCAGGCCAACTCAGCAAAAGCCATCGTAGCGCGAGAAAGGCTTCTGGGCTTTATGGAGCTATTCGACAATGAAAACATAGCACCTTCTGCGGGGCTTACGATCTCGACTAGGGAATTTAGTTCTTCGCCGGATGGCAACACGGTGAAGGTTCAATTAATTCAACCCGAATCCGACAAACCCTTACCGTGTGTTTATTATATTCACGGTGGTGGGATGATGGTCCTGTCTTGTTATGACGGAAACTATCGCGCCTGGGGTAAGATCATCGCAGCCTGAGGGGTGAATGTTGTGATGGTCGATTTCCGTAACTGCGTTACACCTAGTTCTGCGACTGAAGTGGCTCCCTTCCCTGCTGGACTGAACGATTGTGTGTCGGGTTTAAAGTGGGTTTCTGAGAATGCAGCCTCGATGAACATCGATCCAAAGCGGATCATCATCGCCGGAGACAGTGGAGGCGGAAACCTGACTCTGGCTACTGGGCTAAAACTCAAGCAAGAAAATCAGCTCAGCTTAATCCATGGCCTTTACGCTCTTTGCCCCTACATCGCTGGAGCTTGGCCGTTTGAAGAAAGCCCTTCGTCGTTTACAAATAACGGCATCTTGCTTGACTTACACAGCAACTACGGGGCGATGGCGTACGGTATTAAAGAATTCGAAAAAAGAAACCCCCTCGCTTGGCCCCGTTTCGCAAAAGGAGATGACGTACGGGGTTTACCTCCTACAATGATAAGCGTGAACGAATGCGATCCCCTATGCGACGAAGGTATCAATTTCTATCGGCTCTTGTTGAGCGAAGGCGTGCACGCGCGATGCCGACAAGTTATGGGCACAGCACACGCAACCGAAGTATTCCCGACCTATTGTCCTGAGATCAGCCGAGAAACGGCCCGTAACATTGCGGACTTTTGCCGTGAACCCAGGCGTTGAGCGCTTATCCTAAATCTAATGAATATTGGGGTGCAGGCTTAATGTAATCATCATTTATATGGGCTTTTTTTTTGAGTTATGCAACACGAAGTGATTTAGGCCTCTTTTATTAAAGATGGCCGTTAAAGTTAAATCCAAACAATTGCAGCGGATGGCGTTTTCTATAAAAACCCACACATAACATTACCATAATTTACATACTTTGTATTTTATGGTAATAATATTCGTACCAACTCTTATATCAGCTGATCCTATGCACAGAAAGCGCCAGATCACGCCTAAAACCATTATTCTTGATGTGCTGCGATTAACCCGTGGCGGCTATTGCCGATCGGTTAAATTGATTGCGGTAGGTGAATTATTTGATTTTAAAGGGAGCACCATGCGGGTGGCATTAACTCGACTGCTGACCGCCGGTAAAATAGAGGCCGACGGGCGCAGCGGATATCGCATGAATTCAAATACCGACCTACTCAGCGACTATATTGAACAGTGGAAGCTTGGAGATTTACGCCGTCGAGAATGGCAAAAAGATGACTGGTTAATGGTATTGTTACCTAGTAACCCTGACCGCGCAATTCGCACATTAAGCCAAACTACCTTGCAGTTTTTCGGTTTTCGTAAAGCTCGTAACAAAGTTTGGGTTCGCCCAAATAATCTGCTGCCTGTATTAAATGAATTGCGCGCTTTGTATCAGTTGGTTGGGCTTGAACAAGAAGCCTTATTATTTAAGGCTGCTGATATTCCTTATCCAGAGCAGTTTATTTGGGAAAGTACCTTGTGGAACACCAAAGACTTACAACTTACTTATGAGCTGCAGCTAGTTAAACTGACTAAAAGCAAAGCACGCCTCGATAATCTAGAGATTAATAGTGCTCTGCGTGAAAGCTTTATGATTGGCGGGGAGACAATTAACTTACTGGTTAAGGATCCTTTACTGCCGGATGAAATGTTCTGCACACCCAAGCGGGAAGAGTTGCGCTATGCAATGTGCGACTACGATGCCTGTGGCCATAAAATTTGGACTCAATTTATGGGCGAGTCCGCCATGTTTAATGTTTCTAGGATAAACCTATGAAAGCACACGATATTCTCACCAGACAGGAAATTGTCAAATTGATGCGTAAAAGTAATCTACGTGCCAATATGTTGCTACTTAACTGCTGGGCGTGGGTAATGGCTGCCATGGTACTTGTGGCGATTTGGCCAAATCTTGTCACGATACTCATCGCCCTGTTAATTATTGGTGGTCGACAACTTAGCTTTGCCATATTAATGCACGATTGCGGTCATAACAGTCTTTTTAAGTCAACTAAACTTAATCGGTTTGTTGGTAACTGGATTGTGGCCGCCCCCGTATTTACTGATATGCAAACCTACTCACGTCAGCACACTATTCACCATAAAGACGTAGGTACAGCTGAGGATCCTGATTTACCCAACTACATTGCTTACCCTGTAACTAAGACGTCGTTACTGCGTAAATTTTTGCGTGATCTTGGGGGCTTAACCGCTCTAAAATATTGGTTTTATATACTAAAAACTAGGCACCCATCACAAAAAAGCATGATGACAAATAGCGCCTTATTCAGAGGCTTGATAGTCAATCTGATTTTGTTCTTGGTCTGCTACGTTTTTAATTCAGCTTGGTTATACCTGATTTGGTTTCTGGCTTACAATACTACCTATTTTCTATTTTTACGCATCCGCCATATAGGCGAACATGCCGCAGTACCAGACCCAAGTAGTCCTAATATGTTTGAAAATACCCGTACTACACTCTGCAGTTGGTGGGAGAGATTATTGGTCTGTCCAGTATACGTAAACTATCATATTGAACATCATTTATTGCCATCAGTTCCTCCCTACAATTTGACTATGATGCATAGCTTGTTGGTAGCCAAAAAGGCTTATAATAATACACCCCTGCCCAAGGGTTATATAGCTATGCTCCGTGGAGTATTGAGTTGATTACATAATAAAGAACTATTGTCGTCAGAAACCATCGGGTGACACTGGCCCATTTTATTTTACCTAACTGGGTCAAGTTGACTCGTGCATAGAGCAGATATCACGATTACCCTTCTTATAATTTTAATTAACAGTAAAAAATAAAGGTGTTTATGAAGAGCAAAGAAATTATTGAACAGATAAACGCACGCGGCCCAAAATTTATTGGAATGCTTGGTGGCCAGCTTGTAGATTTCGATACTGACAAAACTGCTTGTACCTTTGAATTCAATATTAGCAAAGACTTCTGCCATTCAATTGATATTGTTCAAGGTGGATTTGTTACTGCCATGCTTGATGCAGCTATGAGCCACGCTGTTTTTATCTGCGACCAAGAAATTATGAATGTCTCATCTCTTGAAATAAAAACGTCTTACCTTGCGCCAACACGTGCTGGAAAGCTGCGTGTTGAAGGCTGGGTGATTAAGCAAAGCTACAAAACAGCTTTTATGGAAAGCCACCTCTATGACGAAAATAACGAGCTTACCGCTACTGCAAGTTCAGTCGCAAAATTAGTAAGAACACCTAAGTGATTTAAGCATAGAGTAAACTGTAGGGGCGTAAATTTAGGACCATGGTACAAACTATTATGATACTTAAAAGTCGTAACTGAAGGTCAACTGCGCCAACGTTTTGTTAAGTCTTGATACTCGTCTATGCGTCTGTCTCTGAAATAGGGCCATATTCGTTTAATATGTTCAGATTTTTGCATATCTAATTCCACCATAAGGGTTTGTTCGCAGTCGTCTTTTGCCATGGCTAATACTTCGCCTTGTGCTCCTGCAATAAAACTGTGTCCCCAAAATTGTATGCCTGCATCGGTGGCATTTGGCGAGGCTTCAAAACCGGTGCGATTTGCCACAACAACAGGTATCGAGTTGGCCACTGCATGAGCCCGCTGTATGGTTTCCCATGCTCCTTGCTGCCTTTGTTGTTCATCTTCTGGGTCGCTAGGATCCCAGCCTATTGCAGTGGGGTAAAACAGAATTTCAGCGCCTGCCATTGCCATTAAGCGAGCGGCTTCTGGGTACCACTGATCCCAACATATTAACACGCCCAGTTTGCCTACACTCGTTTGAATAGGTTCAAAGCCGAGGTCGCCAGGCGTGAAGTAGAATTTTTCATAAAAGCCAGGATCATCAGGTATATGCATTTTGCGGTAGATACCGGCAATGGCGTCGCTTTTATCAAATACTACAGCGGTATTATGATAAAGTCCTGCGGCACGCTTTTCAAACAATGACGTCACTAATACAATATTGCATTGTTTGGCAAGAGCACCAAAAAATGCGCTGGCGTTTCCGGGTATAGGCTCGGATAAATCGAACTGATTTACATCTTCTGTTTGACAAAAATATAGGCTTGAGTGGAGCTCTTGTAACAAAATGCATTGGCATCCTTGGGCCGCAAGTTTGCGTACTTGTTTTGCTGACTCCTCCCAATTTTTATGCTTATCATTGCCCTGTATGCTTTGCTGAACTATGCCCACTTTAAGCTTGTTAGGCGTTTGAAAGGTACTCATAATACTGACACTCCTAATTGAGCTTTTGCAATAAGTTCTGGCTTTAATGTATTAGCAGGTACTTGCATACTAATACAATGTAAGCTGCCATTTTGCTGCACTAAGTTGTGGCACAGTATGGGGATTATTTTATAATTCGGATAGGCGCTTTGCACAATTTTTATCTCGCTGGCATCTTCAATGTGGCCATAAATAGGCATTAGTATATGGCGGTTTAAAATAAGGTAGTTTGCATACGAGGCGGGCAGTCTTTCACCATCGTCGTTAGCGATAAAGGGCAAAGGCAGCGAATAAATTTTATGTTTAGGCAACACTTGGCTTACTTCATAGCGTAGTTTGAACAACTCTGCAAAGTGGGGGTCGTGAGGGCGATTGTCAGCGCCTTGTAGTACTATGCCCATGAGTGGAGTAAAACGCGCAAGTGTGTCTATGTGGCCGTCGGTGTCATCACCTTCTAAGCAACCATGATTAAAGATGGTCACTTTTTTTACGCCTAAATAATCAGCAAACAAGGCACGGTATTCTTCATCACTCATATATCCGTTTCGCTTGGGATTGTATAGGCATGAAGCGGTGGTTAATAAGTGCTGGTTTTCATCAATTTCAATTGCACCACCCTCTAAAACGGTTGGGTTACTTATAAGCTGATGTTGGCATAACTCAGCTAATCGATGATTAACTTGGTTGTCGAGCTCGGCATCAAATTTTTGTCCCCAGCCATTGAAGGTAAAATTCATCGGGTAGTTGTGCTGATTATCGCTCACTGTTAAAAAAGCATAGTCGCGTACCCAAGTGTCATTATATTCTAAAGGCACTATTAACACCTGATTACTGTTACTTAGTCGAGAAGTAACAGAATCAATTTCATCTTGCGGGCATAACAATATAACTACTGCCAATGCGTCATTAATGGCATTAATAAGCTCAAGATAAGTTTGCTGTGTGTTATCAAGGTTATCAATCCAATCAGTGCCAGCATGAGGCCAAGCTAATATAACGGCTTCTTGTTCGGCCCACTCAGATAGCAATGTGTAGTGTCGGGTTTGCATTTTAATAAGACCATACTAAGTTAATAAAAGCACGCCGTGGTTGGCCCACAAAATAGCGGTAGCTACCAAAAGCAAAATCGGCGCGCTCAGCGTATTCTTCATCAAGTAAGTTTAACACATGTACACTTAAACTGATCTGCTTAGCAAGTTGATAGCGGATGTTGAAATCAACTAACTGATGTCCTTCATATTCAGTTGTATTTTCAGGGTTTAAATAGTATTCACTGAGGTATTGCCAACTTAGTTGTGCTGTTAGCTGTGCGCTGGGTGAGTAGCTTATATTGAGGTTGGAAAGCCATTCAGGTGCGGTGTCTATGGTGTTGTCGATTATACTGGTTCGCACTAACGCCGTTTCGTTCTCATAGGTGTGCTGTGACCAACTTATATGGCCGCTGAACTGCCAGTTAGTGCTTAACTGCTGCCTAAGTTCAAGCTCTATACCTTTATGTGCGGTAATTGCGCCACTTACATTTTGACGGTCAGAATTTTGAAAGATAACATCTTTTTTACGCATACTAAAACCGGCCACATGTAAATTAGTAGTAGGGTTTGAGTAGCGAATACCTGCCTCATAGGCATTCATATTCTCGTTGTCTATATCGGTGATTTGCTGATTGTTTTGCAATCTAAATAATTCAGTCGCTTGCGGCGCTCTAAAGCCTTGCGAATATTTTGCATACAGCGACGTATTGTTACCCATCAAATATTGTACATTAACAGAAGGTGACAACGCATTAAATGAAAGGTCTTGACTGTCGGGACGACTAAAGCGGCACACATCTACTTGTGGCGCGCAAGCACTCGGGCTTGCAGTCTTGTTAGTATAATCATATTGATTTCGCTCTACGCGCGCGCCCGCTCTTACAATCCAATTGTTGTGTTGCCAAGTACCTTGGGTATAGGCACTTAACTGGTAGGCATTTACATTGTAATCGTAGTGGATACCTTTGGGGACACTTGGCGAAAAATCGTTTTCTTGGGTCTCAATTAAACTACCGCGAGTTATATCAGTGTCCACACCCGACACCCAGTCAATACCTTGCCAACGGTAGCTATACTGCGATTGCAATCCTAGGCTAACATGGCGATTTTCTTCCAAACCTTGCCACGGAAAAAAATGTTGTAAAAAAGCCATTGTATTCCAGCGTAAATAAGGCTTGAGGGTAAAGCTGCCGCTGTCGTCTGTTTTTGTGAATGCTGTATAGGCTCGCAATGAGCGCGCGTCTCTGTAGGCTTCTGGATTAGGGTTGGAACGGCGTAATTGTGGGTCTTTATAACTTTCAAACCCACGGATAAACCCCGCTGTTTCTTGATTTAAATTACTAAGATCAAGAACGCTTTTTGTATCCCACACATCACCGCGTGTTTGATAAATATGTGTCATTTTTTGCTGATCATATCCGCTTTGAGACTGAAAACCATTTTCTTGAGTAATATTAATTAAGCTTTGCCAAGCCGATTTTTCATTAATTTGCCCATAACTATTGCTGATACGAGCAAAGTCATTCGCGCCAAATTGCAAACCTACGGTATTACTATCGTTTGTAAATGCATCTGCCGTAATCACATTAATAACTCCATGCAAGGCATTACTCCCATATAGTGTGCTTGCAGGCGACCGCAATATATCTATTCTGTCAGCTTGCTGATAATTGATATCGAATAGTTGATTGGCATTGCAAAAACCAGGCGCCCGAATAGAAATACCATCTAGCCCCATAAAAAAAGCACCGCAACTGCCAGCGCCAGTAAGTACTGGGCTTCTAATAGCAGTTAAGTGCTCTTGACCATTGCCACGGCTTATCCATATGCCTGGCGCTGAATCGAGTACTTGGGATATGTGCTGACCTGATATAAGTTCAATTTCTTGTGCCAATACGGCGCTTATACTATCGGGTGTTTGATTAATGGCTTTCGCAGTTTTGGTTGTTGTGACACTAATAACTTCGATTATTGGCGATGTTTCTTGTGCGCTTGTTTGATGCGAATAGGCTAATAAACTAATGAATATTAATGCCGTTGTTCTGGCTGACAATATAGCTATTTTTAGGGTAATAAAAGACTGCATTACTTTATGTTTCTCCCGCCGTTTAAATGAATTACTTGGCCTGTTAAAAATGTACTCTTGAAAATGAAGTTGACCGCGTTAACAGCCTCTTGGGCTCCAGGGCAGATACCCAAAACAGATATTGACAGCGCTTTTCGTCTGTATGCTTTCGCATCGTCATCATTAAACATGAGTAACGCAGGTGCACTTGAATCTACCTTTACTCTTGGTGCTAACAAACTAGCAAATGAACGGTTGAGATTATGCAGAGCAGCTTTACTCGCCGCATATACGCGATGCTCACTACTCCCCTTGTCTTTTACATAAGCGTG
>OOFW01000082.1_pt1 | contig 13178 bp, 10 predicted proteins | sample 1670271 | NCBI WGS metagenome assembly OOFW01 (sample SAMEA98137918, study PRJEB22522) | marine metagenome | biome: marine biome; feature: marine water body; material: sea ice | place: Arctic Ocean | collected 07-Sep-2015 | depth 1.32 m
TTACGAATAACTATAAACATTTTCATAACCACATTAAAAAGACACAGTGCCATGACTTTTTCAAAGAATGTTTTACATACGTAATGCAGTCTTGGGTACTTCAATCATTAAAACTAACGTCACTTTCAACAGGGGCTGCTTTCCCTTTTTCGCAAATAAAGTGACATGATGGTTGCTCATTTCAAGTACACGATGATTTACAACAGATTTACCCTGGTCGTTTTAAAAAACGTTTTCCTGCGGCTGTTGAACTTCACGTTACCACTGACCTACCCACTGGCAGCATAGACTACCTAGCATTAGGGCCTGATACCGCGCCAGAAAGACTGCATGCACCGCAAGCAAGCTCATTACACGATACGTTATTGCTCACCGATGCTGGTTATTTTGATCGCAAGACAATCATAGAAATCGATAAACAAGGCGGTCATACCATTACTCAAGCAGCCTGTAGCATTAATCCTGTCGTGGTGGAGGCTTATGACTTTCAAGGAAATGCTTTAAATAAAGCACAAGGCAAAAAATTAAACACGTTAAAATTACGTGATAAAAATAGCACGCTTGATCTAACGGTACGCTGGCCAAGATATGACTTCAATTTTCGTGTCATTGCGTTTTGGTATAAAAAGAAAAAACGCATCGGCTATTTGGTCACGAACTTAGCAAGAGAAACAGTCCCTGCCTCAGATGTCGTTGAACTCTATCGATTAAGGTGGCAGATAGAATTGTTATTTAAAGAGCTAAAGTCATATTGTAATTTGAAGGAATTTAGCACGAGCAATGAAGATATTGTCAGTACCCTTATTTATGCAAGTTTTATTACCGTATTGCTTAAGCGACTTATGGCATAGAACACTGAAGCCTTAAAGTCACTGTGGATATCTACGCAAAAAACAGCGAGAACGGCTTCTAGTTGGTTGTCCTTATTGGTGGTTCACGTTAGCCAAGGTCTTCCAATGATGGCTGCCCTCACCGAGCGTATTGATACAATTGCCAAATTATGTGAACGTGCCCATCCTAAACGAGACTTAAAGGATGGGTTGTATCAGTTTGGTGTTATATCATTGGTGAATATTCAGGCATGTGGTTAAATAATAGGCTTAAGTACCTACATATGAATGTGATTTAAACAATGGTTTGAGTAAATAGAAAAGAGAATAATAAATAGTGAAAATATCAACCTTTATTAGAGTAAAAAGCATGGAGCCTAATAAAACCGTGTACTAAGACACAAAGTTTCATCAGATCAGCGACTTTTTTATCGGAGTCATATACAATCTTTGACCAAATTATCTGGTAGCCAGTTCACCTAAGAGTATCCCATGTCTTTTCAGCAAGAAGTTGATAAACGCCGCACCTTTGCGATTATCTCTCACCCCGATGCGGGTAAAACCACCATTACAGAAAAAGTATTGTTGTACGGCAATGCCTTACAAAAAGCCGGAACGGTAAAAGGCAAAAAATCAGGGCAACATGCTAAGTCTGATTGGATGGAGATGGAAAAAGAGCGGGGTATATCTGTCACTACCTCAGTTATGCAATTTCCGTATCGTCAATGCACAGTAAACTTGTTAGATACTCCGGGGCATGAAGATTTCTCAGAAGATACTTATCGAACATTAACTGCTGTAGATTCATGTTTGATGGTAATAGATGCAGCCAAAGGTGTAGAGGCGCGTACCATAAAACTCATGGACGTAACGCGTTTGCGTGACACGCCCATTATTACTTTTATGAATAAACTCGACAGAGATACTCGAGACCCGATTGATTTATTAGATGAAGTTGAAAAAGTACTGAATATCAAATGTGCGCCTATCACTTGGCCAATTGGAATGGGGAAAGAATTCAAAGGTGTATATCATCTGCTCAAAGATGAAACTTATCTTTATAAAACTGGCCTAGGTCACACCATTCAAGAAGTGCGTGTTGTCAAAGGTTTAGATAATCCTGAATTAGATAAAGCAATCGGTGTTTATGCTGAAGAAATAAGAGACATGCTTGAACTGGTCAAAGGAGCATCACACGAGTTTAATCATGATGAATTTTTGGCCGGAGAACTAACACCAGTATTCTTTGGTACAGCCATGGGTAACTTTGGTGTTGATCATATGCTTGATGGTTTGGTTGAATGGGCACCGTTACCTCAAGGGCGTGGAACCAGTGAACGTAAAGTTGAATCAAACGAACAAAAATTCAGTGGTTTTGTATTTAAAATTCAAGCCAATATGGATCCTAAACACCGCGACCGTATCGCATTTTGCCGCATAGTTTCGGGCAAATATGAGAAAGGCATGAAGATGCACCATAGTCGCATCGGCAAGGATGTGCGAATTTCAGATGCAGTGACTTTTTTAGCCAGCGACCGAGAGTTGTTAGAAGAAGCCTACGCGGGTGACATTATTGGTTTGCATAACCATGGTTCGATTCAAATAGGCGATACTTTTACCTCAGGTGAAAAATTCCGATTTGCTGGCATTCCTAATTTTGCTCCTGAATTATTTAAACGTATTCGATTAAACGATCCGCTCAAACAAAAGCAGTTGCAAAAAGGTTTAATTCAATTAGCGGAAGAGGGTGCTGTGCAAGTGTTCAGACCGTTACAAAATAACGATTTAATAGTAGGGGCAGTTGGTGTATTGCAATTTGATGTGGTGGTGGCCCGTCTCAAAGGTGAATACAACGTTGACGCGATGTACGAACATATTAACGTATATACCGCACAGTGGGTGACGTCTAAAGATCCAAGAAAACTTGACGAATTCAGACGCAAATCAGAAGCCAATTTGTCATTGGATGGCGGTGATAATCTGGCTTATATTGCACCTACCAGAGTAAATTTGGCTCTGGCTAAAGAACGTTACCCTGATATTGAATTTCACACGACCAGAGAGCACTAAGGCTTTTTATCAGCAGCCTCAAGTACTTTATAGATAAGAGCAGACATGAACTTACACACATTTTTATTATCAAAATTTAAGGCCGCTCTTATAGCGATTGGCGCACCAGAAAGTACGCCAGCGCCGCTTAGTCGCAGCACTCGTGCTGGTTTTGGGCATTACCAATTTAATGGTGCAATGGCCTTATCCAAAGTACTTAAGCTAAGCCCAAGAGATATCGCCCAAAAAATTGTGGATGCAGTTGAGTTGGATGATGAAGTCGAAAAGCTCGAAGTCGCAGGACCAGGTTTTATCAATATTCACTTACGACCTCAGTGGCTAGGATTACAACTGCAAGCTGCTAACGCTGATAGTCGTCTTAGCATCGAAGCCGAGCAGCAACAAACGATAGTGGTGGATTATTCAGCGCCTAACCTTGCTAAAGAGATGCACGTTGGTCACTTGCGTAGCACTATTATTGGTGATTCCGTTGCTAAAACCCTAGAATTCCTAGGACACAAAGTTATTCGTCAAAATCACATGGGTGATTGGGGCACGCAATTTGGCATGCTGCTAGCACACTTAAATGACAAGTTAGTGGCTAATGAAGTTGCAGAAACTGCATTATCTGATTTAGAAGATTTTTACCGTGCAGCCAAAATACGCTTTGATAATGAAGATGGCTTTGCCGACCGTGCCCGAAATTATGTGGTGAAGTTACAAGGCGGCGATCCCCAATGTATGCAATTATGGCAAAACTTTATTGACGTATCTGTTGAGCACAGCGAAGAAGTGTACGACAAACTTAATGTCAGCCTTAAGCGCAGCGATGTAATGGGTGAAAGTGCTTACAACAACGATTTGGCCGCAACGGTAGCAGAGTTAAAAGCTGCTGGTATTGTGGTCGAAAGTCAAGGTGCACAAGTGGCTCTATTGCAGGAAATGGCCGACAAAGAGGGTAACCCCGCTGCCTACATAGTGCAAAAATCGGGTGGTGGATATTTATATGCTACGACCGACCAAGCGGCTATTCGTTATCGCTGTGGAAAGTTAGGTGCTGATCGCACATTAATTTTTACAGATGTCCGTCAAGCTTTGCATTTTAAACAAACAGAAATTGTTGCTCGTAAAGCAGGATTTATTAAAGCACAGCAAAGTTACGAACATTGCCCATTTGGCATGATGTTAGGTAGCGATGGTAAACCTTTTAAAACCCGCACTGGCGGTACCGTTAAGTTGGCCGAATTATTAGATGAGGCCATTGAACGGGCTGAAGTACTGATCAACAAACGTGAATCCGACTTGTCGACACAAGAGCGGAAAACCATCGCCGACAAAGTAGGTATTGGCGCAGTGAAATACGCTGATCTAAGTAAAAATCGCACAACAGATTACATCTTTAACTGGGATAGTATGCTCAGCTTTGAAGGCAATACTGCGCCTTATTTGCAGTATGCGTATGCCCGTGTGCAAAGCATTTTCAGAAAGGCTGATGTTGGTGACGTGAACTTACAAGCAGATATTCAGCTTTTAGAGGTGCAAGAACAAGTGCTAGCAGTTAAGCTAATGCAATATGTTGAAGCGATTAAACAAGTATCAAGTGAAGCCACGCCCCATGTACTTTGTACTTATATATATGAGCTAGCCAGTTTGTTTATGAGTTTCTACGAAGCCTGCCCAATACTAAAAGAGGGTATTGATGAGCAGACTAAAAATAGTCGTTTAATGCTAGCTCAACTAACCGCTAAAACATTGCAGTCAGGTTTGGACTTGTTAGGTATTGAGACTATGGAAAAAATGTAGAAAACCGAGCTTCGAGAGTTAAATTACTAGCCGTTAGGATCGCCGCGCGATCCGAACTACAAGTAAAGCAAACAACCTGCTATTTGGCGGGTTGTTTTTATCTGATATGAAATAATTTCGAACTAAACCATACTTAATACCGTGTATGGTTTATTTAACAATATTTAACAATATTTAATAATAAGTGAGACAACTAATATGGTTAAGATCCTAGCCTTTTCGGGTAGTGGTAGAAAAGATTCAGTTAATAAAAAGGTATTAGCAGTCGCTGCGAAAGGTGCTGAAGAAGCCGGTGCAGAGGTAACGATCGTTAATCTTGAAGATTTTGCTATGCCTATTTTTAATGAAGACTTAGAAGCTGAACACGGCATGCCTGTGGATGCTCAAGCCTTTAAAGAATTACTGATAAGTCATGATGGATTTTTAATTTCATCTCCTGAATATAATAGCTCCTACAGCAGCTTATTTAAAAATGCTATTGATTGGGCATCTAGAAAAACAGGCGATGAGGCACCTATGGCAGCTTATCGAGGTAAGGTAGCTGCCATAATGGCAGCATCGCCTGGTGGATTAGGCGGATTGCGGGTCTTGGTTGCAGTGCGTATGTTGATGGAAAACATAGGCACTATGGTGTTACCCAATCAAAAAGCTGTGGGCGGGGCATTTAAATTATTTGATGAACAAGGCGATATTACGGATGAAAAAACCGAAAAAGCGCTAAAGTCTCTTGGTAAAGAGCTGGTCGAAATCTTAAGTAAATTGAAAGGTTAAATTTAGCTAGGGTTGCAGTCCGATAAGTATTAGTGGTGCCTTTATGCTTAAAAATCTCACTGCCTGAATTTACATCGACGTGGTGGTAAGGTTTTTCCTGCCTGAGTCAGGTGGTGGTTTCAATAACGCTTAGGTACTAGGTAAAATAGATAGGCACAATTTTAATATCTAGTGTTTCGTGACGTCGCAGATTATTTGCAGCCATAGCTTTAGGTAAAACGTTATTTTTTTATAAGTAAATAATCAACATATGCTCTGATACATAGTTGTGTATAATAAATATTTTTAGACCATTTCAAGCTAAATATCCTGTATGGAATTCATAAAATATATCTTTGAAAATTTTTCTGAAAATAAACTGGCCTTAACTTTTACAATCATATTTTTGTCATTTCTGACAAAATATGTACTCGTGATATTAGTTCGCAAATATGCTAAAAACAAAGGTGAAGATAAAAGAGACTTAGTTAACAACGTTAAGAACGTTTTAAATCTTGTACTCATAGTGTCATTGTTTAGCTTATGGGCGGAAGAAATGCAGACATTCGCTTTTTCGATTGCAGCTTTTTCTGTGGCTATTGTTTTGGCAACCCGAGAATTCATTCAATGTGTTATTGGCTTTTTCTATTTAGTTTCAACTAGGCCTTTTCGTATAGGTGACTGGATTGAAGTTGATCATTTTGTTGGCGAGGTTTCGGCTACAGATTGGATAAAAACCACTTTATTGGAAGTTAATATTCAGAGTTACGAATACACAGGTAAAACGTTGTTTATTCCTAATAATAAATTGATGACCAGCCCAATCAAAAATCTGAATTTTTTAAAAAGATATGCCACACATCATTTCATCATCACACGTGATCAAAGTGTCAATCCTTTCGTATTTATTGATAAAATAGTCGAGAACGCAAAATCTTATTGTGCAGATTTTTACGATGTGGCGGTGCGCTATAATCACATGATTGAAAGGCGTTTAGAAATTACTATTGCTGGACCCGACCCACATATTAAAGTTTCAACCACGGAGCTTGGGGATACCGAAATTGGAATTACTATATTTTGCCCTACTGAACGAGCGATAGAAATTGAGCAAGCTATTTATGCTGATTTTATGGAACATTGGTATTCTGAAAAAAATAAAGACAAAGCTAAATTCAAATTTAAAGGCATGGCAACTAAAGAATAAGTCTAGTCTGTTAATTCTAAGACTCTCTCTATTATTAGCGAGTAAAATCCGTTAAAATCCATATTTATATATAGAGAGTGCAACCCCTATAATTTATGTTTGAAATCAATCCTGTACATAATGCGCTGACGGATATAAGACTGCGGGCAGAGTCACTTCGGGGGTATCTTTGACTATGATCAAAAGAAAGAACGCCTTGAAGAAGTTAATCGCGAATTAGAAAGCCCAGATGTGTGGGATCTGCCTGAGCGAGCTCAAGCCTTAGGTAAAGAAAAAGTGGCTCTTGAACTGGTCGTCGAAACTATAGTTCTGTTAGAGCGGGGGACTGAGGACGTCGAAGGCTTGGTAGAACTGGCAGTTGAGGCCGAAGATCAAGATACATTTGATGAGGCTGAGTCTGAACTTGCTGAGCTGATTAAAAAACTTGAAATACTCGAATTTAGACGTATGTTTTCTGGCCCCAATGACTCCAATCATGGGTATATTGATATTCAATCTGGCTCGGGAGGCACCGAAGCACAAGATTGGGCTAACATGCTACTGCGTATGTATTTACGTTGGGGCGAAGCGCATGGCTTTAAAACTGAATTAATTGAAGTATCTGACGGTGATGTAGCCGGTATTAAAAGTGCCACTATTAAATTTAGTGGTGAGTATGCCTTTGGATGGATCCGCACAGAGACTGGCGTGCATAGATTAGTTAGAAAGTCACCTTTTGATTCTGGTAGCCGCAGGCATACATCTTTTGCCTCTGCTTTTGCTTATCCTGAAGTTGATGATGATATTGAAATTGAAATTGATCCATCAGACTTACGAATCGATACTTATCGTGCTTCGGGGGCCGGAGGTCAACACGTTAACCGAACAGACTCGGCCGTGCGCATTACACATGAACCAACCAACATAGTGGTGCAATGTCAAAATGACCGTTCACAGCACAAAAACAAAGCACAGGCTATGAAACAGTTGAAAGCCAAGCTGTATGAACATGAAATGCATAAACAAAACCAAGAAAAACAAACCATGGAAGACGGAAAGTCGGACATAGGATGGGGCAGCCAAATACGCTCTTATGTACTGGATGACTCGCGGATTAAAGATTTACGCACTGGGGTAGAAACCCGTAATACACAAGCCGTGTTAGACGGCGATTTAGACAAATTTATTCAAGCCAGTTTGAAATCTGGTCTGTAATACCCAAAACAGTAAAGAAATATCAGGAAAGTTGATGACCGAACAAACACAAGATGAAAATAAGTTGATTGCAGAGCGCCGCGCTAAACTTTCTAATATAAGAGAAAATTGCAAATCTAATGGTTTCCCCAATGACTTCCGTCGTGAATTTTACAGTGATGAATTACAGCAAGCATTTGGAGAGCATGAAAAACTGGCTTTGGAAGAACTTGGTAAGGTAGTAAGTATTGCGGGGCGTATTTTAGCTAAGCGTGGACCCTTTTTGTCATTACAAGATATGACCGGTCGGATCCAATCTTATGCTTCCAAAGATGCCCAAAAAGATATCAAGCAACGTTACGGTAGTTTGGATATTGGCGATATTATTGGTGTGAAAGGTATCCTACACAAATCAGGTAAAGGTGATTTGTATGTGGATATGGCCGAATACCAATTGTTAACTAAATCATTGCGTCCACTACCAGAAAAATTCCATGGTTTGGCTGATCAAGAAACCAAATATCGTCAGCGTTATGTTGACTTGATCACAAATCAGCAAACTCGTGATACTTTCATTATTCGTAGTAAAGTGGTCAGTGGCATCCGCAACTTTTTAATCGAACGTGACTTTATGGAAGTGGAAACTCCCATGTTGCAAGTGATACCAGGCGGTGCAACAGCTAAACCTTTTACCACCCATCATAACGCACTTGATATCGACATGTATCTGCGTGTTGCCCCCGAACTTTACCTTAAACGCTTGGTTGTAGGTGGTTTTGAGCGGGTGTTCGAAATCAACCGTAACTTCAGAAATGAAGGTTTGTCTACCAGGCATAACCCTGAATTCACTATGCTAGAGTTTTATCAATCTTATGCTGATTATCATGATTTGATGAACCTAACTGAAGAAATGTTACGTAAAGTGGCGCAGGACGTTTTGGGTACGGTCATAATCAAAAACACCACTAAAGATACTGAAGGCAATATAGTTAGCGAAGTGAACTACGACTTTGGCCAGCCATTTACCCGATTAACTATGAACGAAGCGGTAATCAAATACTGGCCTGAAGCTAACGTTGACGCTATCAACGATCCTGAAAATAATTTGGCTGAGCTCAAAGTAATGGCAAAACAGCTTCACATAAAAGAGCCTGAAGTTGACGGTATTTGGGGTGCAGGTAAATATTTGTGTGAAATTTTCGAAGCAACAGCTGAAGAAAAACTCGACCAGCCCACCTTTATTACCGCTTATCCTTGGGAAGTTTCACCACTGGCACGAAGAAACGATAACGACAGTTTTATTACTGACCGTTTTGAATTTTTTGTGGGTGGTCGTGAATTAGCCAATGGTTTCTCAGAGTTAAATGACTCAGAAGACCAAGCTGCTCGTTTCCGTAAACAAGTCGAAGAAAAAGACGCAGGCGACGATGAAGCCATGCACTTTGACGAAGATTACATTCGTGCCCTAGAATATGGCTTGCCGCCAACTGCGGGAGAAGGAATAGGCATCGATCGATTGGTTATGTTATTTACCGACAGTCCTACGATTAAAGATGTGATCTTGTTTCCTCATATGAAGCCGGAAGTACCTGCAGAATAAGCACTATATTCATATAGATCTAAAGGGGACACTTCGGTGTCCTTTTTAGATCCATATGAATAAAAATGTAAATAATTTCAGATTTTTCTAAGAACAAACACAGTTTATTTAAGACGTTTTTATCTATTTTATAAAGAGCAAAACGACCATCATTTTTTATAGAAGTTGAAAAAAACAACTGAAAAAAGATAAGAAAATGTTAAACAATAACTGCGTATTGACATGATTTTAGCATATCAAGTGAATGGAAACGTAACTCGGACTTAACAGATATATCAGTGTGGTTGTTCTAGTTGCCTAATTTGTTTTAGCAAACGTTGATTGAATGGAACCTTTATATTTAACTGAGTAGCTTGAGAAGTGACATAACCATTAATAAACTCTATTTCTGTTCGGCGTTGAAACTTAAGGTCTTGGTGCATCGATGAGTAGTTATTAGCCGTAGCCGTTATTATTTGTTGGACATTTTTAAATAATTCAAGGTTATCAGCTGGGTAACCGAGTGCCTGCATCACGATGGCAATTTCATAACAAATATCAAAGATGACAGTGCTGTATTTTAACTGTGCAAGCTCACCGTTTTTTAAGTTATGAATAGCGGTAAGGGGATTTATCACGGCATTAATAGCTAGTTTATTCCATAATGCTAAACCAATATTTTGATGCCATTTACTCGGTGGAAGTAGCGCTGAAAGTATTGGCTCAATTGATTGTTTCAATCTCATATCAACATTGCTTAACCAGCCCAAATGAGTGTGCCCTAATCCTGTTTCTGTTAGCGTGTCTGCATCTAGTTTTAACGCTCCATAACTTGTGGTGGCTGCAATTAATGGATTATTAGGTAGCTTTTCTTTAACTTTCTCTATGGTTCCCATGCCGTTGTGTAATAGTACTATTATATGCTTGGGTTGGATGAAAGGTTCTAATTGTTCCAGCACCGACATAATTTGATAAGCCTTGACCGGTAATATCAGTAAGTCAAATTGGCTAGGCATAGTTATGATAGTGCTATTTGGTACGAAACTGTGTGATACGCCAACTATATCCGTTACTTTAAATGGTAGTTCATGCTTTGATTTTACTAAGTGCTGATAATCATAACCAAGCTGGTGGCATTTAAAACCAATTAACCCGCCAATGGCTCCTTTGCCAACAATAGCAAGTTGTGGAAATTTAAGTGTTTTATTATTCTGCATTTTTTTGTTGGGGCAATTTGATGTTTGGCCATTTGAGTGTCCAAGGGGTTGTTAGATGAGTGATTTGTAGTTTGGTTTCATCACATACAAATGCATCACCTTTATCTGGAGGACATATAATACAGATAGTTTTTTTTTGGTAGATGAAGCGAATGCAATAAGCATGAAGATATGTACGATCTGCGCTAAGACCCTTGTATAATTCATCACCTAAGATGGGACTGCCTATACTTTTTAAAGCAACCCGTATTTGATGTGTCTTACCCGTGAGAGGTTTTATAAGAAATAATCTAAGTCCTTGGTAAATAGAGAAACTAAAAAATTGGCTGATGGCCACAGCAGTATCGCTACTGTCCAACATCCACTTACTATCTCTGACTTTTTTCATACCACCTTTGATAGCACCTTGTTTTTTCTTAGGTTTTTTCGCAGAGATAGCCAAATAGTATTTCTCCATTTGTCTTTCCTCAAATAGCTGACCAAAGATAGCGGCAGCTTGTGAGTTTTTAGCTAAAATTAAAATACCAGAGGTGACCTTATCTAATCTGTGTACTAACCATAATTGCTCAACCTTAAGCTGTTGACAAAGTATTGGTAAAATCCCTGACTGATGAGACTCATTTTGCACAGAAATATTACTAGGTTTGTTTATCACCAGAAATTCAGGGTGGTCAAACAAGATAATTATCGGAGGCAATAAAATATTAAGTTACTCCAAAAGCTCGATAGCAACAGGATAATCTAAATTATGAATAGCCCGTTTTAATTCATCTAGTCTTCCAGACGATAGATTTAATGACTGAGTGTAAGTTGTTATTTTACTCTCAGAAATAAACTCATTGCGCTTTAAAGCAGCAATTAATCGTGTTTTTTCAACTTGTTGAGGGGCTAAGTCAGACGTTTCTTCAATACCATTTTCGGCTGAGTAATTTTGGACTGAAGTCAATGTTTGTTTAAAAACCTGCAAAAACTCTTCTAATGTATATTCGGTCGTTTGGCTAGCAAAACTTATTTCAAGTTGTCTACACGCATTGTGTAAGGCCATCATACCTAAATTTCCACTGACTCCTTTTACAGTGTGAACCTGTTGTTTTGCTGCTTGAAAATCTTGTTGCAACTGTTCTGCAATCAGTTTATCAAATTGTTGATATTGTTGGATAAATTTCCCCAAAATTTTAATCAATAATGGTTGATTACCGCTAAACTGATTGATAGCAAATTTGGCATCAAAAATACTCAAAATAGGGCCAGACAAAATAGCAATTCCTTTAGGTAGTTGTGTCTTTGAAAAAATGTTGTTTATATAATTAATTTATTTTAGCAAACAATTTGAAGTATTTGTTACTCGATGCGAATTACCTATCGACCCTGGTTACTTTATTTATAAACTGCAGGTAGAATACAAAATATAGTTGGTCTTTTTTATTTTTAGTTGGATAGTATTTTGCAGGCAAATCAGACAACCTTTGCAGATCGTTTACATGTATTACAAAACCAAGCAGTTACTCAAACCCTAACTGGAATACGTCATGGGGTAGAGCGTGAAACTTTACGCATTAACCCGGATGGTGGTTTGGCACAGAGCCCACATCAACCACTTTTGGGTTCAGCTTTAACCCATGAGTTTATTACTACTGATTTTTCAGAGTCTTTGCTTGAGTTTATCACCCCACCTGAAGAGTCCATCCAAAAGACAATCGGGCAATTAAATGATGTGCACAAATTTACAATCTCAAATATAGGTGATGAACGTCTGTGGCCAATGAGCATGCCTTGTTTTATTGAGGACCAAGATGCTATCCCTATCGCTGACTTTGGTTCATCTAATGTAGGCAAGATGAAAACGCTGTACAGAGTAGGGTTAAAAAACCGCTACGGCAGTATGATGCAAGCTATCTCAGGTGTGCATTTTAATTTTTCTCTGCCTGACGAATTCTGGCAACAGTGGTTAGAAAAGACAACGGGAGAAAAAGCTAATAAAGAAGCGATTTCTGCAGAATATTTTGCTTTAATTAGAAATTACCGGCGTTTTTGTTGGCTAATACCTTATTTATATGGTGCTTCTCCTGCAATTTGTGGTTCATTTATAAAAGGTAAAAATATTAATTTCCCTTTTAAAAAGCTAGGCAGTGGTACTTATTATTTACCTTATGCCACTTCTCTCAGAATGAGTGATTTGGGGTATACAAACAGTGCACAGTCTGGCTTAAATATTTCTTACAACCACCTTGATAGTTACATTTCTTCATTAAAAGAAGCGATTAACCAACCGTCTTCTGCTTTTCAAAAATATGCGGGTAAAAAAGATGGAAAGTATCAACAGCTCAATGCAAATGTACTACAGATTGAAAACGAATTGTATTCGCCTATTAGGCCCAAGCAACCGACTCAGTCGTTAGAAAAACCATCTGAAGCCTTAGACAAAAGAGGCGTCAGCTATATTGAAGTCAGAGCGTTAGACGTGAATCCTTTCAGCGTCATCGGCATTGTAGAAAATCAGTCTTATTCTCTTTACGTCTTTTTATTATGTTGTCTGGCTCAACTAAGTTCTTTGTTGTACGTGATGCAAT
>OOFW01000083.1_pt1 | contig 13142 bp, 10 predicted proteins | sample 1670271 | NCBI WGS metagenome assembly OOFW01 (sample SAMEA98137918, study PRJEB22522) | marine metagenome | biome: marine biome; feature: marine water body; material: sea ice | place: Arctic Ocean | collected 07-Sep-2015 | depth 1.32 m
ATCTAGCGGCGTTACTTCAAAATCTACACTATCTAACAATTTGTCTGATGCCAAGCTTTCTGACATATTTTTTTCCGATTTATCTACTTTTTTGTCTAAAATAGGCAAAATAAGATGTTGAAACTCTTCATTAATATCTTCTATGCATGTAACCAACTTCGCTCCTTGTTGAATCAAATGATGACATCCTGCGGACATAGGGTTGTGAATATTTCCCGGTAGCGCAAATACTTCTCGATTTTGCTCTAAGGCAGATCTCGCAGTAATTAACGAGCCACTCTGCATCGCCGCTTCGACAATTAGGGTGCCAACAGACAAACCACTGATAATACGATTTCGTCTTGGAAAGTATTCTGGCCGACCAAGTGTATTGGGCGCAAACTCAGAAATAATCACACCATCGTTTTGCAGAATTTCTTCTGCTAGCTGTATATGACGCCGCGGATACATTTTATCAATAGCTGTACCTAAAACAGCTATTGTAGTGAAACCTCCTAAAACTGCACCTTGATGGGACAGTCCATCAATACCAAGCGCTAAGCCACTAGTAATTGTCCAACCACATTCGCTTAAACGTCTAGCAAAATATTTAGCATTTTCCTTTCCCTGAGGGCTTGGAGCTCTGCTTCCTACCATTGCAATTTGGTAGTTGTTTAAGTGCTTAATGTCGCCATAACCGTATAATAGTGGAGGAGGACTAGAAATTTGCTTTAGCAACCCTGGATAACTAGGATGGTCGTAGTGAAGTAAAAAACGGTTGTTCGCATTATTGAGCCAACGCAAGCTTAATTTAATGGTACTCATATCAGGATACAAAATGGCGTTTATTTGCTTAGGGTTAAAGCCTATTTCCTCTAGAGAGACTTTTGATAAAGCGAATAATTTAGACAATCCAACATCGAACTTTAACTTTAACCTCTTCAAGCTAACAACCGAAAAATTCGGTACCTGAGTCAACTTCAACCAATTTTCCAACTCGTCACTTTCAGTACCATCTAAATCAACATCCTGTTGCATATTTTGTGCTCTAGATAGTTATCCATTAGGATTAAGGTTTTGCGACAATCATTCCTCTCTTTATAACTTTAGCTGATTTAGTAATAAGTGCATAACTTGCTGTATCAAAAGCTCTAAATACAACCACTTCACCAACCTTCAACCCTGGCTGAATAATTTCATTACCTTTGTTGAAAGCACTGCGGATAATGTTAGATTCGCCTTCATATTTTGGTTGTTTACCGTCGATTATTTTTGGTCCTTGGCTGTATATGCCCATTATCGTGCCAGCAGAAACTTGATCAGAACCAATATCCAGCACAACTACATTATATTTACCCAGTAAGTTATGTTGTTCTAAATCATCGATAATATAACCAGTCTGGTCTACTGCGGCCAAAAGCATAATTTCATCTGGCTCATTCTTAACGGCGGGAATTATTTTATCGCCCCGCTTAACTTCTAGTTTTGCTTTCAATATTTTAATCAGTTTTTGTTTGCCTAAATCTACATCTATTACCTTAGCACTGGCTAAATAACGTACTTGTAAGCCAATGAATTTGCCATCCATGTCATAAAGCTCATTCTGCTTCCTTACAATGTTTAAGTTCTCTTTACTGCGACGGGAGGCTTTTCCAAGTACTAGGTTATCAGTTGCGAAACGCACAGCTCCTTCTTGATCACCCAAAACATATGGATAACGATCATAAGCTTGTTGCGTCATAATCGTTTCGTTTTCTATGTAAGGTTTAATAACTGACCATGGTAATGCAGGTATAGCCTCAGGGGTTTTAAAGGACTTATTACCCTGGGGAGAAAGCTTTATTTCAAGCTTTATTGGTTCTCTAACTACTTCGAGAATAATTTCACCTTTCTCATTTTTAACCAAGCGTAACTCGTCGCCGGGATAAATAAGATGCGGGTTAGTGATATGTATATTGGTGCGCCAAAGCTGAGGCCATTGCCAAGGTTTATCCAAATACATATTAGATATACCCCATAAAGTATCACCTTTTTTTACCACATAGACTTCAGGAGCGGTATCTTTGACAAAAATACTATCCGCAAAGCAAGACACTGGCATGAGTACCAAAAGTATCAGCAACCTAATTAATTTTTTGCTCATCATTCCTATACACACCTTGATGCAGTAACTATTATGTTTTGGATCAATATACGATAGAATAACGTAAGTTAAGACGTATTAAATAGTCATTTCTATTTAATCGTATGTTAAATAATACACCAACATTAACTTTTTCATTGCAGGGTAAAGTTATTATTGGTTACATTAGTTCCTGAGTTCGAGCCTCATTATAGTTGAATAATACAATGTCAATATTAGATGTACTGCGTTTTCCTGATGAGAGATTGCGCACAGTAGCAAAAAAAATAGGAAGCGTTGATAAATCTATCACCACGCTAATCACCGATATGTTCGACACCATGCGTGACGAAAACGGTATAGGTTTGGCAGCAACACAAGTCAACGCACATAAGCAGTTGGTGGTAATGGATGTATCAGAAAATCAAGATGATCCTATGGTTTTTATCAACCCTGAAATCACTCACAAAGAAGGTAAAACTATCAGCGAAGAGGGTTGTTTATCTGTACCAAATAACTATGCTCAGGTCGAAAGAGCTGAAAAAATCACGGTTTCTGCTCTAGATAAAGCAGGCGAACCTTTTACTTTAGATGCTGATGGTTTACTGGCCATTTGTATTCAGCATGAGTTGGATCATCTAAAAGGCATATTATTCGTGGATTATTTATCCCCACTTAAACGCCAAAGAATTAAAACCAAGTTAGAAAAAGAAGCCCGACTTGCAACAAGAGGCTAAAACACAATTGAATAACCCATTCAAAATAGTTTTTGCAGGTACGCCTGAGTTTGCAGCATTGCATTTACAAGCACTGATAGACTCCGAGCATGATGTCATTGCAGTTTACAGTCAACCGGACCGCCCCGCGGGAAGGGGTAAAAAACTACAAGCCAGTGAAGTAAAAAAATTAGCTATTGAACATGCAATACCAGTTTTTCAACCACAATCATTAAAAACAGCAGAAGCACAGCTTGTTTTAGCTGAATTACAAGCAGATGTAATGGTAGTGGTAGCTTATGGCCTTATTTTGCCGAGTTCTATATTGAACACTCCTAAATTTGGCTGCCTTAACGTGCATGGATCTCTGTTGCCAAAGTGGCGAGGTGCAGCACCTATTCAGCGTTCCATATGGGCTGGGGACAGCGAAACAGGTGTAACTATTATGCAAATGGATGAGGGCTTGGATACTGGTCCTATGTTATTTAAACATTCACTTAGCATTACCAAAAAAGATACCAGCTTCAGTATGTATCAAAAGCTAGCGGAAATTGGACCTAAGGTGCTCATTGAAACCTTAGCAACCCTAACGGAATTAAAACCTGAGACCCAGAATAATGAACTGGCTAGTTACGCAAAAAAACTGTCAAAAGAAGAATCTAAAATTGATTGGGAATTGCCTGCTGAACAACTAGAAAGGAATATTCGGGCTTTTAATCCATGGCCCGTAGCATTTTTTACACTTAACGGTTTCAATATAAAAGTGTATGCCTCTTGTGTTGTTAAAAATGAAAGTCCTGAATTTCTTGCAGGGCAGATTATTAAATCAGATAAACAGGGTATTTTAGTCGCAACAGGTAATGAATCTTTATTGCTGACAAAGCTGCAACTTCCCGGAAAAAAGCCCATGGCAGCCGCCGACGTTTTAAACGGCAGAGCAGATTGGTTTGCAGTGGGTGTCTCGTTAATATGAAATGTATTTTATGAAGGCTAAATCAAAAAACATGCAATTCAATCATTTCAATCTACGTGCAGATGCCGCGAAGGTGCTGCATCAAATATTAGAAGAGGGCAAATCCGCAAGGGAATGTTTGCCCTTAGCCCAATTACCACATAAAGAACAAGATAAAGCGTGGCTACAAGAAATGGTCTATGGTGTTTTGCGTAATTTACCTATTTTACAGTTTTGGCTAAGGCAACTACTCGGTAAACCATTAAAAAATCGGTTTAAGATTGTAGAGCAATTGATCATGTTAGGGTTTTATCAATTAACTTTTAGTCGGGTCAGCCAGCATGCTGCGGTATCTGAAACAGTCGCTGCATGTCAGCCACTTAATACTTTAGCCATGAAAGGTTTAGTCAATGCCATCTTACGCACATTTATCAGAGAAGAAATGTCCCAGCAAGAAGCCCCTAATAAACAAATAGGGTCAGGGTTACCTAAATGGTTATACAAAAAACTCGAAGCCGAATATGAAGAAGGTCTTAATGATTTAGTAGCAAACATGCAAGTAAAGGCGCCGATTTGGCTTAGAGTCAATACTTGCAAAATTTCTCATGTAGATTTTGCCGAAGAACTAAAGAAAGCTTCTATAGAATTTAATGATTCCCCCGAACATCCGGAAGCTTTTATATTGTCAAAGGGTTATGACGTAACTAGTTTACCCGGTTTTGATTCAGGGTGGTTTGCTGTTCAAGATGGTGCTGCGCAACTTGCAGCTCATTACCTTAAGCCAGAACAAGGTGAGTCCGTCTTAGATTGTTGCGCCGCGCCGGGTGGTAAAACCTGTCATTTAATTGAATTCCAAACGAATATAGCAAAAATGGTTGCTTTAGAAATAGATGAAAAACGCTCTGTAAGAATTGAAGAAAATTTAGTCCGCCTAGGTCATAGGGCTAATATTGTTGTGGCTGACGCAAGTACTCCAGAAAAATGGTGGGATGGTCAACTATTCGACCGCATATTACTTGATGCACCCTGCTCTGCTACTGGTATTATTCGTCGGCACCCTGACATAAAATGGCTGCGTAAGGCTAAAGACATCGAGGTACTTGTGAACCTTCAGAAACAAATATTAGACGCTATATGGCCGCTCATTAAACCGGGTGGAACGATGCTTTACGTAACTTGTTCTATTTTGCCCGAAGAAAACCATCTACAAATACGAGACTTTTTATCTCGAACCTCTAACGCATTGTTAGATAATACTTTTTACAACGATTCTGTGGATAAACCCGGAAAACAAATTTTACCGGGAGATCAACAAATGGATGGTTTCTATTATGCCCGACTTCTTAAGTCTCTGTAATAAAAGGTTTAAATACCACTAATGAAGATAATTATCCTTGGCGCAGGCCAAGTTGGCGCCACTTTAGCTGAAAATTTGGTCGGTGAAAAAAATGAAATAACCGTCATCGATTCAGATCCGGATACCCTAAGGCACCTGCAAGATAGGTTAGATTTACAAGTTGTAGCGGGTATGGGTTCGCATCCAGATGTGCTAAAAAAAGCAGGGGCAGAAGATGCCGACATGCTAATTGCAGTAACCAATAGCGATGAAAGCAACATGATGGCTTGTCAGGTTGCATATAGTCTATTCAAAACACCAACTAAAATTGCCCGTGTTCGCTCCGAACAATACATTATTTATCAAGAACAATTATTCAAGCATCAAGATGTACCCGTCGATCACATTATTGCCCCTGAGCAATTAGTTACCCGAGCCATAAAACGCTTGATAGATTATCCAGGTGCATTGCAAGTAGTTGAATTTGCAGATGGCAAAGCTAGCCTAGTCGCGGTTAAAGCCTACTACGGAGGTTTATTGGTAGGGCATGCACTTTCAACCCTGAAGGAACATATCCCTAATGTAGAAACTCGTGTGGCTGCGATTTACCGAAGAGGGAAACCCATTCGTCCGCTCGGTACAACTATTATTGAAGCTGATGACGAAGTCTTTTTTATCGCTGCCACTAAACATATCCGCGCGGTAATGAGCGAACTACAAAAACTCGAGTCAAATTATAAACATATTATGATCGCAGGTGGCGGGTTAATTGGTGCTGGGTTAGCGAAATTACTTGAGCACAATCACAACGTAAAGTTAATTGAATACGACCCTAAGAGAGCTAAATACCTTTCTGCTCACTTAGATAAAACCATCGTTTTTGCTGGTGACGCATCAGATCATGAGTTATTAACCGAAGAAAATGTCGAACAAGTTGACGCTTTTATTGCTGTCACCAACGATGACGAAGCCAACATTATGTCAGCAATGTTAGCTAAACGACTTGGCGCTAAAAAAGCCATGGTACTGATCCAACGCGGAGCCTATGTTGATTTAGTCCAAGGCGGAGAAATTGATATTGCATTCTCTCCACAGCAGGCCACTATATCTGCACTACTCACTCACATAAGACGAGGAGACATAGTAAACGTTTACTCACTTAGAAGAGGTGCTGCAGAAGCTATTGAAGCCATTGCCCATGGAGATCGAAACACATCAAAGGTAGTTGGTCGAGAAATCCGCGAAATTAAACTCCCTCCTGGCACTACCATCGGTGCCATCGTCCGGAGCGAAGAAGTTATCATTGCCCATGGCGATACAAAAATCGAAGCTAATGATCACGTTATCCTTTTCCTTGTTGATAAGAAGTTTATTAGCCATGTAGAGAAGTTATTCCAGCCGAGTGCATTCTTTTTCGGCTAAAAAACCATATTAAATTTGTTCTTGCCGCTGTATAAAATTATCGTAATTAGTACAAAATTTTAGCTTTTCAACGCTATAATTTTGTACTACATTTATCAATATTAAGGATAATAGAAGTATACCAAATATTTAATACTGAAACTTTAGGGACGAAAGCAATGAACCGATCTATTTTCAATAACTTAATCAAAACACATACCAATAACGCCCTATAAAAGCACTGTTGTTGCGTATTAAATATATTTTGCATGTTAGTCATATCTTCTGATTCTTTTGCTCAAGAGGAATCAGATGACGAGGCAATGGCTCGTATGCAAGCTCAACTCAATCAAGAAGTCATGTCTAAACCCTTCTTAGCAGAGAAGCCTAAAGAGGTGGATGCGTATATAAAAAACATGATGGCCAAAAAAACCACTCCCCCAGAGTACTCTGGGACTTATTGGCGACCTGGATATACTTGTCGAGACTTGCTGCGTTATAACTGGAAACAATATCGTAACTGTCGTTATTACCACCGATACCACGGTCGGTATTATTATTGATGCTGGGTGTTTTTAGCTACAACAATAAAATACAACAAAACTCATGAAACTCTTGAAACTCATAAAATAGGAATCACCATGACTAAAAGAAAAAACCAACTAAAGATTACTGTGATTGCTGTAACCGCACTTTTTTTATCTGGCTATGCGGCGCTGCATACTTCAATTGCCAAGAAAGATTTAGATGTTCAAACTAAACTTAGTACTTCTATATTTGTAGACTCTGTTCCGCCTGAACAAAGAAAAATTTATTTAGAAGTTCGTTCAGCTGTACAAGAATTTGATCGTAACGCTTTTAGAGTCGCACTAAGGGACCAAATCACTAATAGCGGCAATGGTTATGCTCTGGTCGATAACCCTAAAAATGCTTAGTACAGTATGAGCGTGTTTGTTCGTAATTTAGAAAAAGCATCACCCTCAGCCGCTAGTAACTATTTAAAGAGTGGCTTTGAAGGAGTCGCTAGTGGTGCTGCCCTTGGTTATGCAACGGGTGGTAGAGGTCGAAATGCAATGGCAGGAGGTGTTATTGGTGGCTTAGTATCAACTGCCGCTAATGCATTTGTTAAAGACGTAACTTTTTTATTAGTTGCTGATATTCAAATAAAAGAAAAAGCAGCTAAAGGCGTTATAGTGCGTAAAGACACAAAAACAAACACTAAAACTTCAGATGATGGGTCTTCCACGCAGACTTCGTCAGTGGTTAGTAACCGCAAGGAATATCGTACTCGGGTTGTAACTACAGCTAATAAAGCCAACTTAAAACTCGAAGAAGCTCAACCTCTTATGTTTAGTAAAACTGCTTACGCTATGGCGTCATTTTTCTAAAGACAATATAAAGAGCATAAAAAAATAGTGCTTAAGCGCTATTTTTTTATGCTCTTTATATTGATACTGTCTTTATATTCAACTAGGTAAGAAAGGTCCGCAAAACGTGGGCTTTAGCTGCGCCAAAAAGTAGGTGAAAACAACACTAACAATGAAAACACTTCTAATCGGCCAAACAACATTGCTATTATTAACAACCACTTACCACTATCAGACACATCTGCATAAGTAGCAGCAACGTTACCCAAACCCGGGCCCAAATTATTGAGTGTTGCGGCGGTTGCACTGAAGGCAGTCACGTCATCCATCCCTGTAGCGATTAGACCGATCATAATAATGACAAAGACCATGGCATAAGCTGAAAAGAATCCCCACACTGCTTCGACAACTCTATCCGGCAGAGCCCTTTCACCTAGTTTTACCGAGTAAACAGCTTTAGGATGGATTAAACGATCGACTTCTCGTTTACCTTGTAAATAAAGTAATAAAACTCGAATAACCTTTAAGCCGCCCCCTGTTGAACCAGCACAACCACCAATAAAGCTTGAGAAAATTAGCATAATAGGCAAAAACGCGGGCCAGTTGGAGAACTCTGTAGTTGTAAAACCGGCTGTTGTACTGATAGATACAGATTGAATCAAGGCTTGGTCAAAAGCTATCCCAGCATCTGCATACCAACTGAACTGAATTAACACAATAAAGCAAATTAACACCAGACTAGTCTGAATTATAAAAAATGCTTTTAGTTCGGGATCATAAAAGTATCCTTTAAGAGAACGCCCAGAAGCCGCAGCATAGTGCAAAGCAAAGTTCAGTGCTGCAATCCATAAAAATACAACACATACTATATTCACCCCCAAACTATTAAAATGACCTAAACTGGCGTCATAATTACTAAACCCGCCTATAGCGATGGTTGAAAAGGCATGGCAAATGGCATCAAACCAATTCATGCCTACAATCCAGAACGCTAAGGCACAAACAACAGTAAGAGATAAATAAATGTACCAGAGATGCTTCGCAGTATCAGCTATTCTTGGGGTCATTTTAGAGTCTTTTACTGGGCCTGGCGTTTCTGCACGATATAACTGCATTCCACCTACGCCCAATATAGGTAAAATTGCAACGGCGAGAACAATGATCCCCATACCACCTAACCATTGTAATTGTTGCCGGTAAAACTGAATTGCTTTAGGCAAATAATCTATACCTTCAATGACAGTAGCACCCGTTGTTGTCAAACCTGAAAAGGCCTCAAAAAATGCGTCCGTCGTAGACATCTGAGGCTGTTCTAACAATAAAAATGGCAATGCACCAAAACTTGCAAGAACGGTCCAGAATAACACCACAATTAAGAATCCTTCTTTAGCTCTTAAATCTTTTCTATAACTTCTATTTGGATACCAAATAGTTATGCCCGTAATTAAACACAAAAGGAATGCCAATAAGAATGGCAGGCCACTTCCATCTTCATATATGACGGACACAATTACTGGGGGGATCATGGTGACACTGAATAAAGCAACAAGAAGCCCAAGGATTCTAATGATAGTACGATATTGCATGGCTTAGCTTTGATCCAAAATAGATTTGCCATATGACACAACTGGCAAGTATGGAGATAAAAGGTTTAATTTTGGGTAAATCATTGGATTAACTATTTTTCTTGTAATTATTGTCTGCTGGAAGCCAAAACAAAGCCTAATTAAAAAAAAGTAGAGCTATGCAATTATTTTTGTGTATTTTAATTTATAAGATAACAGAAAGATCGTTGCCGTCGAAAATATTTTGTCGAAAGCCAACAACAATTTATGTTTGCTAAAAACAAATCTGATAATTTAAGTTTGTATGCATTCACACACTAAATTTATTTTAATTACAAACTTATTCGTTATTAAACCAGGCTACAGAATAGCCAAATCAAGGCTTATATTCTTTTGTCACTATTCAGCCCTAAATATAACTTAAAATAATTTAAAAATGTTCTTTTCTGGCGCTCAAAATGTGTGTATCTTGTGCTTCAGATTTAGAGTTAGTTTCTGTATGTTTAAATTTTTATCCACAATAAAATTACTTTTTTTTTGTTTTTGTTGAATTTTTAAATCACCTATAAATACATGTTTATTAACATGTATTTAATTTTCCGCTGTAATTTCATATACCAATGAATTAATAATCTAATATATTATCTACATACTTATCCACAGATCTACTTGTGGATTAATGATAAATTCCATCACTTATGACATTCTTTTAAATTTAAAATCTTCTAAATTAAATATATGGGCTCCTATAATGGCATCTGAAGCAAAAACACTCTTTAACCCTCTAATATTAGTTGATGGTTCATCTTATTTATTCAGAGCTTACCACGTACCTTATTTACAAGCGTTATCCACTTCTTATGGACAACCTACAGGTGCAATTACTGGTGTGTTGAACATGATAAAAAGCTTACAGAAAGACTATCCAAGCGGAAACATAGTGGTAGTTTTTGATGCAAAAGGAAAAACCTTTCGCAACGATATGTATTCTGAATACAAAGCCAACCGTCCTCCGATGCCTGACGATCTAAGAACACAAATTGCTCCCTTGCATGAAATTATCCAGGCAATGGGTCTGCCTTTATTGGTTATTGAAGGTGTCGAGGCGGATGATGTCATTGGTACACTCGCTAATCAGGCATCTAAACTCGGAATGGAAACCGTCATTTCTACCGGCGACAAAGATATGGCACAACTTGTTACTCCCCATGTTCGATTAATTAACACTATGACCAATGTCGAGATGGACGAAGCAGGTGTAGAAGAAAAATTTGCTGTAAGGCCCGACCAAATTATTGATTATTTAGCCTTGATGGGTGACAAGGTGGACAATATTCCAGGTGTTGACAAATGCGGGCCCAAAACAGCAGCTAAGTGGCTGGCTGAACATGGCACACTTAAGCAAGTCATGGCCAATGCTGACAATGTAAAAGGGAAAGTTGGCGAACATTTGCGTAATGCACTTAGTCATCTGCCTTTGTCTTACGAATTGGCCACGATAAAATTGGACGTGACCCTACCCAAAAAAGTACAAGATATAAGAGCAACAAATGTAAATTTTGATAAATTAATTGCTCTTAGTAGTAAGTTTGAATTGAAACGTTTACTGACTGAAACCCAACAAAAATTAAAACAAACCTCAACAGCTCAAAGCACACCACCAAAAGAACTCAATAAACCAATTTATGAATCTAGTAATTATCACACTATATTAACTCAAACCGATTTTGACATTTGGCTAGAGAAACTCAAAGCGGCGGATTTGTTTGCATTCGATACAGAAACGACCAGTTTAAATTATATGGATGCCGAATTAGTGGGCGTTTCATTTTCTATAGCCGCCGGAGAAGCTGCTTATTTGCCTGTTGCTCATGATTATATAGATGCACCTGAGCAACTTGACCGAGCGCAAGTATTAGCCTCACTTAAACCGCTACTAGAAAATCCTGAAATAAAAAAAGTAGGACAACATCTTAAGTACGATAAGAACGTACTAGCTAACTACAATATCAATTTACAAGGTATTGCGTTCGATACAATGCTTGAATCCTATGTGTTAAATAGTGTTGCCACCCGCCACGATATGGATAGTTTAGCAGAAACATACTTAGGACAAACAACAATACATTTTGAAGACATCGCAGGAAAAGGCGCCAAACAAATTACGTTTAATCAGATCCCACTAGATAAAGCAGCTCCCTATGCAGCAGAAGATGCAAACATAACGTTACGTTTGCATGAGGTTATCTGGCAAAAACTAAGCGAAGAAAAGGATTTAATCAATGTATTTAAGGAAATAGAACTACCCTTAATCCCTGTTTTAGCCAAAATGGAACAATTTGGCGTACTCATCGATAGCCAAAAACTTGCGCAACAAAGCCAAGACTTAGCGGTACGAATCTTAGAGTTAGAAAAAAAAGTACATGAACTTGCTGGCGAAGAATTCAATTTAGGTTCTCCAAAACAATTGCAAGAAATCCTCTATAAAAAAATGGATTTACCCGTTTTAAAGAAAACCCCGAAAGGTGCACCATCAACAGCAGAAGAAGTTTTACAAGAATTGGCCATAAATTACCCACTACCCAAGTTATTGATGGAGTACAGAGGGTTAAGTAAATTAAAAAATACTTATACAGATAAATTACCAAAGATGATAAACGCTCGCACAGGAAGAGTTCATACTTCTTATCACCAAGCAATTACAGCAACAGGTCGATTATCTTCTACAGATCCTAATCTACAAAATATACCCATCCGTACTCAAGAAGGCCGCAGGGTGAGACAGGCATTTATTGCTAGAACAGGTTATAAGATTGTAGCCGCCGATTATTCACAGATTGAATTACGGATTATGGCGCACTTATCAGGTGACAAGGGCTTGTTGAAGGCATTCGCAACCGGACAAGATATTCATACAGCAACGGCTTCGGAGGTATTTGATACTCTCCTTGAAGAAGTAAGTATTGAACAACGTAGAAATGCTAAAGCTATCAACTTTGGTTTAATATATGGTATGTCTGCATTTGGTTTATCCAAACAACTTAATATACCTCGTCATGATGCACAAAAATATATGGACCTGTATTTTGAACGTTATCCATCCGTTTTAACTTATATGGAGGAAACACGACAAATCGCCAAAGAGAAAGGCTATGTTTCAACAGTGTTTGGCAGGCGATTATATTTACCTGAAATTCATGCTAGTAATGGCATGCGTAGAAAAAGCGCGGAACGAGCAGCGATAAATGCGCCCATGCAAGGTACTGCCGCAGACATCATAAAAAAAGCGATGCTAGCAGTTGATGAGTGGATTGAAACACTCCCTACTGACGATGTGAGGATGATCATGCAAGTACATGACGAATTGGTTTTTGAAATAAAATATTATAAATTAACTGAATATCAAAACAAAATTATCTCGTTAATGGAACAAGCTGTGATGCTTGACGTTTCACTTACTGTTGAGGCGGGTGTAGGAGATAACTGGGATGAAGCTCATTGATTCTATCTATCCTTCAAATTTGCGATTACATAACCAAACATTTTTGGGTTACAGATATTGTCTGAACAAACTTATCTTCAAAGGCTCCAAAATGTAAAAAATTTTTTTTCCTCTAAAATTTCCGTGAATGTAGATTTTTTTAAAAACATAAATTAGTTTTGAACTTACTGCTTAAGTTAGTCTCTTATTTTTAGTTTATGTG
>OOFW01000084.1_pt1 | contig 13109 bp, 12 predicted proteins | sample 1670271 | NCBI WGS metagenome assembly OOFW01 (sample SAMEA98137918, study PRJEB22522) | marine metagenome | biome: marine biome; feature: marine water body; material: sea ice | place: Arctic Ocean | collected 07-Sep-2015 | depth 1.32 m
GAAAAAATCAGGAATATCGTTATAAGTATGCTTGGCTCGCTGCAAAAGCGTGTCGGCCAAAGCATCATTATCTTGTGATAACTCATAATTAATCTCAGCTTCTAAGCCTACTTTGGGATCAAGTTGCCTAAGTTTTTCTATCTGGACTTTGGCTATTTCAAGATCGCCACCAGCAATGTCGGGGGCGCTAGTGTGAAATTGCATTAATCCTTTAAGATACTTTATGGAGTCGGGCTCCAACTCTACTGCTTTAGTAAAACTATTGACTGACTTTTTAGCATAACTTAAAGCTTAGATAACCCAAAAACACCAACTTTGATGTGATATTCATTAATATTTATTCCTTATATTTTATATGTGCTGATTACTAATTCAGTTTTCAGACGGTAAGTTGGCTGTTCAGTTCAATAAATTATACCCGTTGCGCCAAACCATTTTTATATTTACGTGACATACGTGCGCTAGCAATTGCACCAATAACGCCTGGCGCGATCCAAAAAACAATCTGCCACTGACCTAAGTCCCCAACCATACTGCGGCCACCAAAAGCCAGAAAAGCGGTATAAGCGCCGATACCTGAGCCAATAAAAGCACTCAGGTGTTCAACTAGCCAACGATTAGCTGAAACTGATTTGGCCAAACAAAAACGTCCAGTCTGAATAGCCAATAAACTCCCTAATATGCCAAACACTATATGCAAGGTGTTTGAGTAGATTATGCCTAATAAAAGTAGCATTAGTCCGCCGACTAGCAATAAGCCAATACTCATCAAATGTGGCCATTGACACATTTTGCGGTGTTGTCTTTTATTCTTTAATACTAAAATACCATGGCGAACATTAACAAATGTTAGTAGGCTCAAATACAATAAAAAGCTCCAAAAGATACGTAGTGTTAAAGCCAGTTGTTGGTTATTGGTATTTTCGTGCACCAGTTGGTGTTTGATGACTAACGGGGCGTAAATCACCATTAAGGCCATCAAGGCACCAGATGCAGCTACTGCATACATAGTATTGGCATAATGACGACCAAACTTGCGATGATCTAAGCCGCCTTTTTTAGTCACAATAGGTACCCAAAAAAGTAATAAAGCCATGCTTCCGACAATAATATGAATTAAAAATAATATGCTGTGAATGATGTTCATCAATTGACTCCTGTTTAAACAACACCAGCAGCATAAAGTTGATTGTTTATTATCATAAGTGCCAAAAGTAACGATATAAAATATGACTTATGGCCTATAGCGGGTTGTGACAAAAGGCTGGTAAACTGACTAATCAAGCATGTTTAAAATGTTGGTGATGTAATGCTAGAAAAAATAAAACCTTTATTGTCTTCAGATATTTTTAGTGCAGTGGGTACTTGGGCAATAGTAGCCATCAGCGCCTGGTACTTTATGTTTACCAACGCAAGTTACGAGTTAAACAGTGTCATTGCAGCTGCATGTTTACATCTTTGTTTTATTATTCTTTGGCTTTGCTCAACTAGCCAAGCGACACAATATTCTTCCCAGACATCTAAGATTGTGTTCCTCGGTGTGCAATATATCTGCGTTATAGGTTTGTACTTTTTAGTACCCTACAAATATACCGCAATACTTATTACCATTTGGTGCACATTGCTCCCCACAGTGATGAGTGTAAGAAGCGCCATGTTAACCGCGCCACTTTGGTCATCTCCACTGTGGCTTATTTATCAATTTCACTGGCAAGAAAAATACGCTTTTGTGTCTGCGGCTTTGTTTTTTATGTTTAATATTTTTGCCTTGATCATGGTCAATACAGCATCTAAAGAACGCCAAGCTAAAGAATATGCCAATCAATTAAATCGCGAATTATTAGCAACCCAAAAGCTACTTAGTCAAGCTAGTAAACAAGCAGAACGAGTCAGAATTGCTCGAAATATTCATGACTTACTTGGTCATCACCTCACTGCACTTACAATTAATTTACAAGTCGCCTCTAGAATTACCCAAGGTGAAGCCAAAGAAAAAGTTGAAACTTGCCATGGCTTAGCCAAATTGTTACTCAGTGATGTAAGAGAAGCCGTGTCAGAGATTCGTGAAAGATCAGATGTAGAGCTAAAAGATGCATTGATGGCGCTATTCGACAGTTTACCCAGATTAAAAGTACAACTGCGCTTCGACGATAATCTCAATATTAATGAAGTCAACACCGCCGACACTATCATCAAATGTGTGCAGGAATGTTTGACCAACACCTTGAAACACAGTACAGCCGATGTGTTGCTGTTGGATATTAATAAAGACAATCGGGGTATCGCAATTAACATAAGTGATAATGGCAAGCTCATTAAACACTTCGACATGGGTAACGGATTAAAAGGTATGATGGAGCGCCTATCGCTCATTGATGGTCATGTAAACTTTACTCAAAACGACAAGGGTTTTTGTACTTCAATATATATACCACAGGAGACCCTATGATCAATGTCATGTTAGTGGACGACCAGACGTTGGTAAGAGAAGGTATTAAAAGCTTACTGGCGTTATCAGAAGACATTAAATTAGTCGCAGAGGCTAGCAATGGTGAGCAAGTACTTACAGTTCTAAAAGAATCGATAAAAAAGCAAACTGTGGATGTGATCCTCATGGATATCAGTATGCCGATTAAAACCGGAATCGAAGCGGTGCAGAGTTTACAAGCCGCTAATATCAATATTCCGGTAATCATGCTGACTACCTTCGACGATCATCAATTAGTGTTACAAGCTATTCAAGCAGGCGCAAAAGGCTATTTACTTAAAGATGTGTCTTTGGAGACATTAGTTGATGGCATAAGAACAGTTAATGAAGGCAACACCTTAATCCAACCTGCAATAACCGAACGCATCATTCAGGGTTTAAAAAACCATACACTTCCTTTTACCGAATTACAGGAAACTCCAGATATCAGTGAAAAAGAAAAAGAGGTGTTACGTTTGATGGCATCGGGTTACAGCAATAAGGAAATCTGTGGTGCAATGTTTAAATCAGAAGGTACAGTTAAAAATCAAGTGTCGGCTATCCTCGCCAAATTAGGCGTCAGAGATAGGACACGTGCCGTGCTTAAAGCCATTGAAATCGGAATAATCTAGCCATCATATTGACACTTTTAGGATCCGTTATTTTTTCTCAGTTCTTCTAGTTTAAATTTGTATTTACGGCTGACCTTAACACTATCACCAGAAGTTAACTGCGCTAAGTATTCACCATTCGAATTTGGCGTTAATCTTTTTAATTTGCTCATATTGATCATGACTGAACGATTCACCCTCGGAAAAAGGTTGGGATCGAGTTCTTGTTCAAATTGTTTCAGAGTTTTACGTATAATATGCGTTCCTTCTAAGGTATGCACACACATGTAATCACCCGCAGCTTCAATCCAAGAAATATCATCAAGCCTAACTCTGATCCACTCCGAACCACTTTTCATGGAAACAGTTCGTTGCAGTTCGCTCATTGAGCCGCCACTCGTAACCTCTAAATTACGAATAAAACCATCTATGGAGTTACCCGTTTTACGACTAAGTAACTCGTCCAATTTGAGGTGTCGAAGCACGACATCACTATCAAAAAAAGAATTAACAAGTTTACTTAAACAACTCGCTAATCTGGCATCTGAAAACGGCTTAAGTAAATAATCAAAGGCCTGAAATTCAAAAGCATTTAGGGCGAATTCTCTAAATGCGGTGACAAATATCACTTTTGGCACTGGACTGTTGTTTTTTGATAGTTGTTCTGCTAATTCGAGTCCACTTAATCCGGGCATTTCGATATCTACAAAAGCGATATCAGGCTGAAACAGCTCAATTGCGTCCAGAGCATGAAGAGCAGACGGACATTGTGCAACCACATCAAATCTAATATCGCCATTTAACCTGAGCATTAGGCCTTCTCTGGCTAGACGTTCGTCATCAACAATAATGGCAGTCAATTGACGACTCATAAAGACCCCACATGGCTAGAAATTTGCACACGACCCACCTGATTAAGACCTCGAATAATCTTAAAACTATGCTTATCAGGATATAAAAAATTCAGCCGACCAACAATTTTTTGTACGTTGATCCCAGTGTGACTAAGTGCAGTTTGCCCCTTAGTTTCTGTTTTTTTATTCAAACATGCAGTATTTTTAGCAGACTCGTTATCAGCAACTGCCATTTGTAAAAATTCATCCTTGCACATAGTAATCACTTCGATCATCCCTTCTTTGAGCATCTGCTTAGCAGCATATGACATCTAAACTTTTCTGCATAATTACCAGCGAAAAGAAAAAACATCAAAATCTTTGGGATACATGAAAAATTTAAATATCTTACATTCAGTGATATTTTTGGCAATAAAAAAGTGATTATCATGATGGCGAAAATTAGCTAACCAGAATGACAGCCTCAAAATTACCGATAAATATATCTTAAGGGCACCGTTAGAAGTGCCACCAATATATTCGATAAAACCAAATGGAAAAGCACATACAACACAAATTAATCGAAGCCTTGGCATAAGAAAACATTAAATGCTGTAAAAATAAACATATAATTTATACACCCCAGACTGTGCAAAAACTAAAACGAAGGTTTGTCTGTGTTGGCGATAAAAATGTCTGCAATGTCCTTAATTTACACAGTTAACTTCATGTGCATCAACTTAATATACCTAAACTTATAGCAACGTATATCTTATAAAAAAGAAGAGGCTGCGCTTTGTAGCTTCAGCCCTTGCTTAATCCAGGGAGCAACACATGTTTTTAAATCTTGTAAGAATATGTGTTCATCGGGTCACTACTCCAACGTCATCATATTAGACCCATCTGCCTGATTTAAAAGTCAAATGTGATGAATCGCACAGATGATGGGATGAACTCCATCATCTTTATTTACGTTACATTTAGACATAACTCGACGAGAGCAATAATGGGGAAAATAAAGGTTTGGCTGTTTAATTTAAAGTGGCAGCTTCTAAGTAAATCGACTTTATTTAAAAGGATCCGGACCTGCGTACCCCTAGGCTTGAAGTTAAAACCAACTCTTTAATCTTTAGGTTTGTACTAGACAAAATCAGAATCAGCGGCAGGGAAAAAACCAAGGGTCAACTAAGTGAAATTTGGCCAACAACTTATGGACGAACCTGCACACAATGTATTAAAACAGTATCTGCTAAGGACATAGTTTTAAGCTATTAAGAATTGAACAAACAAAAAAAATGTCGTATGAATAGATAGAAAATTAGTGAGTGCTATAAACCAAAATTTAATGGAAACATTAAAATTTTATATACACTCACTTTAGAAGTCACATTACTCTTCTACAACTTAGCTAATAATGCTTCGTAATCTGCTCCACTCTGGCGTGCCATAAATTTCGCTGTGTTTTGCGCATTGTTAAAAATAGCAAATGTCACTGGATCGTAACCATTACATACTAAGCCTTCACTAATTTCTTTAACTTTAATGCCACTGTCTTTAATAGCACTATGCAATTTAAGTTTGCTGTCGCTTTTAAGAGCCTGACATATTTTAACTAAATTAGCTTCGGTGTTTTTGTCAATATTTTTAGCTTTTGCGCTACCAGCTAAAAGAATGACTACTGTTACTATACTGCTGATAATTATTTTTTTCATGATATCCACCTGTTTCAGTTAAATTCTGCATGATTGCAAGTTCATGCTAAATATAGTGGCCAAGATGGTTTAAGAAGGACTAAAAAAGATTAAATGCGGCCAAATGCGACTAAGCGACCAACTAACGATATTGAGAGATAACCCAACGACGTTAATTATTAGTTAATCGTATTTTGAGTTATTTTGTTACATGGGGATGTGACAACCTGAGGACAATGAATTTATTTTCAGATGAGTATAATTATAGGCAAGCCCTGAAAACAGGGCTGAAATGGTAAAATATTAGCCAAATTTAAAAGTCATTTTCCTGATGGATTTTAATAAACAACGGAGTGCCTTGCTTACTGTAATCAACTTTATACTCTTTACCATTGATAGTTTGCACAAACAACAACGTTTTTTCTTCACCAAATATTTCGATGCTAGTCACATCTATCAATTCCATATCCATTAGTTTTGCTTCGCGTTTGTTTTCTGGAACTTTCCCAACAAATTGTTTTATACCTTTGTGTGTAACAACAATGTGAGGATGGTCCTCGCCATTAACAATAAGCAAGTCTAATTTTCTTATTTTATGAATTAGTGTATTACGACCACTTACTAAAAAGGGCTTCTCGGTCATTTTGCTCTCCAATTAAAATGCGTTAAATAAATTAATTATTTTTGTTATATTTTTATTTTATTTTATCTTAAATAAGATACCAAAGTTCCTTTACCCTTGCACCCCTTAGTTTTTATCAGATAAATGGGATTGTTTTAATTAGAATTTAAAAAATTACGGTCGGTCAAGCTTTGCAAAAAAGTAATAAGATCCTGTTTTTGTTCTAATTTCAGGTCAAAACCAACTAAAAAAGGACTTTTCAGAGGATTAACGATCCCATTCCCCCTGCCGCCATCAGCATAAAATTCAATAACGTCGCCCAACGTAGCCAAACTGCCGTCATGCATATAAGGCGCACTGACTTCTACATTGCGCAAAGTTGGTGCTCTGAACTTCCCCATATCATGGGGTTGTAAAGTGGCTTCAATCAATCCTTGATCATAAACAGGATAAGCGCCTTTTTCATCAACATTATATAAACCTGTATTGTGAAAAGGCCGTAAATCTAATCTTTGGTTTTTATGCCGAGTTGACTGAGTAAAATTGAGTCCCCCATGACAGTGAAAACATTCCAATTTTTCCGAAAAAAACAATTCCATACCTCTTTTAGCAGCATCAGATATAGCATCATCATTACTTTGATAGGCATACTCATCGAAGGGTGAATTAAAACTAGTTAGGCTTCTAACATAACTGGCAAGTGCCTTAACTATTCTATCGAAGGAAACCTGACTACCACCAAAAGCATGATTAAATAGCACTGCATAATTTTCCTTTTCAAATCGTTGTAAAACTTCGCTCTCATACCCAGTAATACCTAGTTCGATAGGATTTTCAGAAAACATCGGTATAAGGATCTGCTGCTCAATTTGATTCAACCCCGAATGCGCCCATGTCAGATTACTGTTATAAGCTACATTGACTAAAGATTGGGTATTACGCCTATGCCTCTGACCTGATGAGCCAACCGCTGTTTTTTGAGGTTCGGAAAAAGCAAATTGTGGCTGATGGCAACTGGCGCAGGAAATTGATTGGTTAAATGACATATCTACATCAAAAAACAATTTTTTCCCCAACACGACTTTGTCTATTGTCATCGGGTTGTCTGCTGGCACTATAGGGATTGGAAAACCTTTAGGTAGGTTCCAGTCATATTCGGTGTGTGCCAATGTAGGAGGTTTACAGCTCAATAAAAAACTTCCCAGTGTTAAATAACAACCGACCTTTATAAACTGAGTGGCGAAGATGTTTAGTGCCATTCAAAAACATCTTGGTTTTTTAGATTAGACATCAAAATAGTGCAACTTTCTTGTCCAAGGTGAAACAAACAAGAGTCATTTTTTTGCAATGACGTATTGGCAATAAGCCTGTCTAAATGCAAAACAAGTTTTGTACCGTCATGCTTTTTATCCAAAATAAAATTGACTCTATTCGGCTGTACACATTCACTTTGTGGAGAACGCATGGTCGAAGCTGCAGTGCAGCCAACACTGCCTAAATGAAATACCCAGTTTCTATCGAAGCTTTGCATATCTAATCGAAAAAACTTATGTCCCGAGCGCCAAGACCAAAACATACTCGGCAGGTTTAATGGCGAGGGTTGTAATAATGGGTTTTGATGATTTAACTCAAAAGGCACCGCGAGACGAAAAGAAAACTGTTCTGATGCATCAAGGTCGACAGGCGATGCAAACTGAAGATAACTGTTTGTTTTAATAACTTGTGAGGCTATGGGATCGTTTTGAATAGTTTTGTCCTCGCCTTCTGATTTTGTTGCACAGTCATCAAAATCAGGTTGGATTAATACCACATCATCCGTTTGCCAAGGTGTTGAAGTTAAATTTGCTTGATGTTCCGTATCTTCATCAGAAAATTTAACGTGACTAATAAAAAAAGCTAATTGCTGAATAGACCATACTTGCTGATGACTCTCAAAGGTATTGCAATCTAGAGGATTTCCATTGTGCCAAATTTCAACTTCTATACCTTTCCCATCGTTTGACCTAGAACAACTACTATTGAGCTGAATAAAAGATATGAATAAAAAAAACGTGAACGCTTTTCTTAGGCCACCACAGCACAAAAAATTTGATATGTCAGGTCTTAAAGGTAAAGTGTTAAAAAGCTTCATATTGTAATAGGTTATTTTAATGCAGTATTTAATGAGCGCTATAATGATACTGGCCATAGGGTGCAGTCAAGGCGTTCAAGCACATGCAGAACATGATAAAGCCCGCTTTGTTGCCAACGGCGGAGAAAATCAAGGTAGCTGCAATAATAGGTTTAGGCCATGTGAAACAGTAACTTATGCCGCTCAAAAAGCCAATAAAGGTGACACGATTTTAGTGGCACAAGGGAAATATGTTATTGAGTCTGAGCAAGACTTATTGTATTTCACAGGTCAAATTGTCCCTGTTCTTGGCGGATTTAATCAAGTAGACCAATATCAGGGACAAAATCCCGATACCTACATGACCTCGATTTCAGGTGTGCCAGCCAAGTATGCTGAGCAACTTAGTCAGCAAGGCTTTCACGTTATACGTGATACAAAAGACTTAGGGAAGTTAAGGTCACAAGATCTAAGTCTACAGAGTAAGGGCCTAAATGTTGCTCAATTACAATTGATGCAACAAAAACAAATTGATAGGGCATGTATTGATGGCAATGCAGATGGTTTTGCCTGCAATAACATGTCGTTGCTGGCACATATCCCCTTAGCTGACTTCCCTAATAATCCTGCTACTGCAAATGATATATGGGGGCATATCGATATCAACACCAACAAAGAATACGCCATTATAGGTCTTAAAAATGGTGTGGCCGTAGTAGATGTAACAACGCCCACTTTGCCTAAAATAATTGGCAGTATCTCTGGTTTGTCCTCTACTTGGAGGGATATCAAAGTGTATCAATACTTTGATACGTCCGCCTTAAGATGGCAAGCCTATGCCTATTCCACCACTGAAGCCGATGAAGGTTTGACTATCATTGACTTAAACGATTTGGAAAATGGGGTTTCACTAGTGAAACGCCAAACGACGGACCGTTCTGCCCACAACATCTACATCAGTAATGTGGACTACGGGCTGAATGTAGCCTTAGCTGGCCAAGAGCCTGCAGTTCATATTTTAGGTTCAAGGGAATTTGGTGGTTCATTTCGTTCGTACTCATTATCTGAACCTGCGACACTAGTCTCTACCTATACTGACCCCTCTGGCACTCGAAACGATTACAGTCACGATGCAACATCACTGATGATTAATGATGCACGAGCTCAAACAGATTGTATTCAAGCTAATAATACCGACTGTTTAGTCATACTAGATTTTAACGAAGACTCTCTTAAACTTTGGGATCACACTGATGAAAATCAGGCCATAGAGTTAGGTTCAAGCTCTTACCCCAATGCTGAATATACTCATTCGGGTTGGTGGAGCGAAGATAAACAATATGTCATCGTGCATGACGAACTTGACGAACAAATACATAACCTCAATACCACCTTAAATATTTTTGACATCAGTAGTTTGAGCACCCCAATGTTAGTTGGCACATGGTCTGGCACAACTCGCGCTATCGATCACAATGGTTATGTACGGGGCAATCGTTACTACATGTCTAACTACGAACGCGGTTTAACCGTACTCGATATTACCGACCCTAGCGACCCAGTTGAAGTAGGTTTTTTCGATACCTACCCAGTGTCAGACAACCCAACATTTAACGGCGCATGGGGGGTCTATCCATTTTTGCCTAGTGGCAATATTTTGGTTAGCGATATCAACAGCGGTTTATATATTATTAAAGACCAAACATTAGAAAACGATGCCGGTAATATCTCCTTTGACTCCCAACCACTCCAAGTAAATGAAGGCCAGAGCATCAGCGTTGTAGTCACTAAAACCGGACATGGTGCCAGTACTGTCAATTATGAAATAATACCGGGTTCAGCTGATTTAAAAGACGTTGTTTTAACAAGCGGTGAATTACAATGGAGAATCAACGACACACAACCTCAAATCATTACCCTACAAACAACTAACGACGGGCTCGATGAAATCACCGAGAGTGTTTTTATACGATTATTTAACCCTAGAAATGGTACCACCTTAGTTAATCCAAGCATCACCACAGTAAAGATCATCGATGCGTTGCAGCAAGGTAAAATAGTATTTCCGACAGATGAGGTAACAGTAAAAGAAACCGACGGCACAGTGCAGGTAGCAGTTACCCGTCAAGGAGGCAGTGACGGCATTGTAACTGTAGAATATGCAATTAGCTCAGGCTCAGCAATACTAGGTACAGATGCCAATGCAGCCAGCGGCACACTTGCATGGATAGACGGCGATAGTACTGACCAGTACATCGACATATCACTAATTAATGACAACGAAAATGAAGCACTAGAATCCCTTTTATTAACACTCACTGCCAATGTATCAAACGTACTTGGTAATCAATCTACTTTACACATATTGATCCGTGACGATGAGTCAAATCAAGCGCCTATAACAACAGCCGGTAACGACTCACAAGTCAATGCTAGGCAAAACGTCACACTTTCTGGCATTGGAAGCGACCCCGAAGACCAACCGCTCAATTACCTGTGGCAGCAACTATTAGGCACTAACGTCACAATTAATAATGCAGATAACCCACAGGCAAGCTTCACTGCACCTAGTGTTGCTGGCACTTTGGAGTTCTCACTGACTATTACAGATGATTTTGGCTTAGCTAGTTCTGACAACGTTAACGTGACGGTTATTGTATCAGTACAAACAACAACTACCTCTTCTGGAGGGGGAAGCATAAATTACTGGTTACTTATCACTGCCTTATCCACAGGGATCATACGAAACATCTTAATTGGTAGACCTAAGATGAATTAGAAAATTTAAAAGTGGAGAACTAAAAGTGATAGAGGATAGAGTTTTAAACATATTTCGACAATAATACTTACCTGTTTCATGAGACTAGTTAATTTCTTAGAATAAATTTTTACAATAGCTCATAATTAAAATTGTGTTATCAACACTTCTACAAGGATGTAAACATGAAAAAAACACTATTTGCTGGTATCAATATTATTGTACTTGTATCCGTTATCTCACCAAAATTTGTATCCAACTCATTTAATCAAAAACTCGACTCAGTCATTGAATTGATTAACCAAAACCCCGCTTACAGCGCATCAATAAAAGACCGAACAAGTGCTTGGTTTTCTAGCACGGCAACTATTAATATTGGCCTTGATAACAGTGCTTTTGAAAATAATGCCTTTGCTCAGGAAACGGATACTGAAATGCAAGACGTATTCGCAAATATGAATGTCGATGTGGTCATTGATGCGCAACACGGCCCAATCTTAACTCAAAATGGTCTAGCACTCGGCTGGTTAGCTTGGGACGCTACAGTGGATGGTAATAATCTGCGCGAAACGTTTGTGTTTAAGGAAAATACACCTTTTTACCAAATAACCGCTCAAACAAATTTCCTAGGCGTATCCAGTTACACTGACAAAATTCCTAGTTTCCAAATGAAGGATAGTGAATTATTTACCCAATTTTCATTTTCAGGCTGGAACGGCTTTGGCTCTTTTTCAGATTCAGAGGCTAGCCTTCAGGGCATGCTGGAAAATATATCAGTCAATACTGCATTTGGAAAATTCGAATTAAATAATTGGAGTGCTGATTCGAAAGTTCAAGGTAGCCTAATGAATGCAATAGCGGGCAACTTTCAAAACTCGACTATGTCCATGCAAATACAGGACATCACCTTTGAAAAAATAACTGACCAAGCAAAAACAACAATAACTCAAGTGGGTATGAATACTAATTCTGAGTTTGACGAAATAACATCTTTGTTAGATACACAAATCAACTTCTCCCTAGAAGAGCTGACAACAGCAGAACTGAAAGTATCGGCAGTAAGCGTGAATACACAAATTAACAATTTCAAAGAACAGTTCTTCGAAGCCTATCAAATCTTGATGGATAAGCTGAGCAAAGAACCAGAAAAAATGCAGGAAAATCTGGATGATTTTATGCAAGCTGAATTACTCGGGCAATTACAGGCAGAGCCCGAGTTTAATATCAGCTCATTTCAAGCAAAGATAAACCAAGGCAACATCACCGGCTCATTAAGCAGTAAAATACAGCATGTCACCACACTGCCCGATGCAATAGGATCACCATTGTTTTGGTTGCAACATCTAATGCTTACTGGCCAAATCAATGCAGATAAAAGCGTTGCACTTTGGTTAGCGATTGACACCATAAAGTCACAAATAAAAGCCGACCCAAGTGCTGCGCAAATGACAGATGAAGAAATAGCCACCATCGCAGAACAACAAGCCCCTGCGATGTTACTAGGCATACAACAGCAGGGTATGTTCACAGAAACATCCACAGGATACCAATTACAATTTTCACTAGCAGATGGACAAGCCCTGCTAAACGGTAATTCCATGGAATTGCCAATTGGCATGTAACAAAACGATAAACCTGATGCTGAACACGCTCAAATAGAGAGGCAAGCTCACCATCAACGTACAATAATTAGGCAATTGAATTAAAAATTGCCAATTCTTACAATATCAGGCCTGCCAAAGTGATGACAAGTCCATAAAAACTGCTTATACTGCGCGTCGTTTTCGATATCAAGAATTCGTTAACAAGTTCAATACAGAAAATGGCCCCTTAGCTCAGTTGGTTAGAGCATACGACTCATAATCGTCAGGTCCCCTGTTCGAGTCAGGGAGGGGCCACCATTTTCCTGTTACAAATCATCGAGTTACTCCAGACCCGCCGACTGATAGATTTCTGGCCTCACTTTTAGGTGCAAAAACCCCGCCTACCGAACATTTGTACTCAGTCAACCGCGGCG
>OOFW01000085.1_pt1 | contig 13023 bp, 14 predicted proteins | sample 1670271 | NCBI WGS metagenome assembly OOFW01 (sample SAMEA98137918, study PRJEB22522) | marine metagenome | biome: marine biome; feature: marine water body; material: sea ice | place: Arctic Ocean | collected 07-Sep-2015 | depth 1.32 m
TAGTAAGCTAAAAGAAAACAAGTCTAACACTTATCTCAAATTACATAAATAATTATACCTATCTCACTTTAAAATCCATATTTTAGAATTATTCATTCAAACATAAAGGACCTGGAAGTGACTTCAGCACTATAAGGCGCTAACTCCCTCAACCATTAATTGTAAGCTAGTCCGCCCTCTAAATTCGTTAATATCTAGCTTATAGGCAAGATTTACATGGCTACATTGTGGATTAGGCCATTGAGCAAGGTCTACATTAAAAGCAATTGCGTCGATTAACACACCACTTTCAAGTTTAAGTGTCATTTTTAAATGTTTGCTGCCAACCAAACGATGATCCATCAATTGAAATTCACCATCAAAAAGTGGTTCTGGAAACCCCTGTCCCCAAGGCCCAGCGTCTTTCAAACATTGAGCAAAAGCTAATGTAAATTCTTCGGTCTGCAATTCACCATCAGAAATTAATTCGCCTGCTAAAGGCCTATCTTTTAAGTTTTCTTCTGCTATCTGATGAAAAACTTGCTCAAAAGCAGGGAGATTTTTTAAGGGTAGGCTGAGTCCAGCGGCCATAGCATGGCCACCAAATTTGGCAATAACATCGGGGTAGCGACTATTTATTTCTTCGAGTAAATCACGAATATGTAAACCCGGAATAGAACGAGCTGAGCCTTTTAGAGTATCATCATCCTGGTGAGCAAAAGCGATAGTGGGACGATAATATTTATCTTTAATACGTCCCGCTAAAATACCAATCACGCCTTGATGGTAATCTGCTCGATATAATACTAATCCAAAAGGTAAGCTATTTGCATCGAGGTTTAGACCGTCTAAAGCTTTGACAGCTTCTTGCTGCATCGACCCTTCAATTTCGCGCCGCTCACGATTTAAACTGTCTAATTTTACAGCTATTTGCCTAGCACGTGCGGGGTCATCTGTTATGAGACATTCAATGCCTAACGACATGTCATCTAACCGCCCAGCAGCATTTAACCGTGGTCCAACTACAAAACCCAAATCTGAGGCAACTAAGCGACTTCTTTCTTTTCCTGCTACTTCGATTATCGCTTGTATTCCCGGCCGACATTTATCACTACGGATACGTTGTAAACCTTGATGCACCAGTATTCTATTATTTTCATCTAATGGCACTACATCAGCAACAGTGCCCAGTGCCACTATATCAAGAAAATCAGCTAAATTAGGGACAGGTAAACCTTGCTGTGCAAACCATCCATTGGATTTCAACTCTGCTCGCAACGCAAGCATTAGATAAAAAGCGACACCTACACCCGCTAAATTTTTAGACAAAAATCCACAACCTGGCTGATTTGGATTTACAATAGCGTCAGCGATAGGTAATGATTCAGCGGCTAAGTGATGATCGGTAACAATAACGGTTATACCCAAAGACTTAGCCTTTTCAACACCAGCAAAACAAGCGATACCATTATCGACCGTCATGATAACTTCTGCTTGTTGTTGAGCGGCTACTTCAACTATCTCCGGACTTAAACCATAACCAAAGTCAAAACGATTTGGCACTAAGTAATCATGGTTCGTCGAACCCATCAAGCTTAATGACATCATACTTAGCGCGGTGCTCGTAGCACCATCGGCGTCAAAGTCACCCACTATTATAATTTTTTTGTTGGTCGCTATAGCTTCAGACAACAAACTAACTGCTTTTTCAACACCTTGTAATTGATTGAAATGTAGCAGTGCTTTTGCGCTACGATTCAGTTGCGCGGCATCCTCGATACCTCTATCAGCATATATTTGTTTTAATCTTGGATGCAACGGATCAGGGAGATGTTGGGTATCTTTTTTGAGTCTGCGACTAATTTGCACTTAAATATTTATCCATTGGAAATATGAAAACAAAAAAGCCTGCAACAACACAGGCTTAAAAACATGTCGGTCATGCTAATTACAGAATGGCTTTCAGTGCTTCTTCGAGTTGCTTGGGCGGTTGATAACCAGGGATAACTGAACCATTGGGCATAATAATGTTAGGTGTACCGTTCACCCCAATTCTCTGCCCAAAAGCATATTGCTCTGCAACTTTGGTTTCACAATTTTTGTTAGCCACTGTGCCACCCGCTTTGGCGTTATTCATTGCTTCTTGCTTATCATCAGCACACCAAACAGAAACCATATCAGTGAATGAATTGCTATTGATACCACCACGAGGGAAGGCAAGATAACGCACTGTAATACCTAGGGCATTATATTGGTCCATTTCGTTATGCAACTTGCGGCAATAGCCGCAAGTAATATCGGTAAATATGTTAACCACGTATTTTTCTTTATCTGCTTTATATTCGATAAATGCGTCTTTAAACTCTTTCAAACCACCTAAACGCACACTCCCAAGAGCCTCTTCGGTGACATTGCGCATACCATCTTCAATATTGTATATACGTGCTTGTAATAAATATTTTCCATCCTCACTGGTATAAAACAACCCTTTTTCTGTCATCACTTGCAACAAGCCAGAAACTGGCGCATCACCAATCGAGCTGACCTGCATACCTAATGAGGCTTGCAGCTTGGCTTTTACTTGGCCATAATTTGGAGCATCATCTGCTGCAAAAGTATTAAGGCTGACAGCACTGACCAATCCAGATAGTGCCAAACCAATTTTTGTCCAATTTTTCATAATTTGTCCAACTGATTGCTATATTGATAAGACCCTATTTGGGTCAAATAATTTCAAATGTATTTATGTAGTTTAACGGAATACGCTGTTCAAACCAAACAGTTCGGTAAATCTGTATGTAACTACTTGTTTTTGACTTTCTAATGCTAGAGGCAGTTTTTTTATTCTTTTTTCAAGTCCACCTTGCAACGGATAATTTTAAGAATTCATCAGCTTTGACCTGACTAATGCGCTGCAACCCTTGATCAATTGAGTGTGATACAGCCACATTGGATACCTTATCTTTAATCAAGTAGAGATTGTCTCTAGAGAATTCTGAATTGGCGTGTGATGTTCGACTTAGTAATGATTTATATAGTTGTGCAAGGTCTACGTCAGTTTGTTTTTTAGCCATGTCAAAGCTTTTCTAGGGCTTAAATAGCTCATTGTCTGCAATATTTTATCCACTTTTGCTTGAAGTGACATTTCATTAGGGGGGTTATATATTAATCAGCCGCTCGGGCAGGTTTTTTTAGTAACCAACTCATTAATAAATTTTCACGACGGTCTGGTTGGTATCGACTGTCTAACGTGTCTAGTCATGCAGCGGCGTCTTGTGGGTCTGCTCTGCTCTGCTCCAAGCCAATAAAGCAGATTGAGTCACTCTGTGCTCATTCACAATTTGAACGCTATTCGTTAAAATTCGATAGTTACTTGAATGAGATAATGTATTAGCAATACTCTTCATCACAATAGTCAGTTAAGTTAAACGATAATTCTCCCAACTGATTGATGACACTGTTTAATTTTTCCTCGGCCACCCCACTAAAATTGAAACTAATCTCATTTCTGTAGCAAGGTCACTTAGATTTGCATGGTTTTTCCTAAAGCAGTTGTAAGACTCTTATGAGTTTTATTCGACCCACTTAACGAGTTTGACTATTATAGCCTCTAACCTTTTTTTTCAATTACATGTATTAGACAGTATAAAATCCATTCTTTTATTAGGATTTATTTCAGTATAACGAGCTAAAAATATCATGATATAAGTATTATTTTTGCACTACTTAAATTGCCTAATAGATGCAAAACCTCAAGGCGCTCGTCCTGTCATACCCTTGATGGAATGTTATGCCTTAGTATTCCTGAAAATTTATACTGAACTTGTTTCCAGACAACTCTGTTACTAATGCGACTATTTCTTCAAGGGATTTATCGGGAGGGTATACAAATACATAGTGGATAGGTGTAGTGATAGCAATTAGTTTTTCTTTAGCCCGTATACCACCATTAAATAGTGACAGTCTGTTGTTTTGAGTCTGAAAAATCTGTTACAAAACTACCACTCAATTGAAAATTTAAAGTGTGTTTCAAGAAAAAGTACCTGTTACTGATCTCTGTCGACATGCTCCAACCACTTATTTCACACATTTACTCCTTTAAAATACATGTTGGATAAACATCACACACGAATATTCCCACCTACTTTTTAAACATTATCCTCGTGGATGGTGCTCTGCCACCAGTTTTTGTAATCGTTCAGTCGCCACGTGAGTATAAATTTGTGTGGAAGATAAATCGCTATGTCCCAACAACATTTGTACAACACGCAAATCAGCTCCATTATTGAGCAAATGAGTTGCAAATGCATGGCGTAAGGTGTGTGGTGATAAGTCTGATTGAATATTTGCAATCTGGCTGTAGAGCTTAATACGGTGCCAAAATGTTTGGCGGGTCATGAGCACTCCACGTTTGCTGGGAAAAATGACGTCACTTTCTGATTTAAGTAACGCAGTTCTCCCTTGCTTTAAGAAAGTAGACACCCAGTCAACTGCGTCCTCACCTAACGGCACCAGTCGCTCTTTATTGCCTTTACCAGTGACTCTTACCACGCCTTGCTGAAGACTTAATTGGTCTAGCCGTAAGCTAACTAACTCAGTAACTCGCAAGCCTGTGGCATACAGCACTTCTAACATGGCTTTATCACGAAGTTGAATAGGATCGTCAGTTTTAGGTGCATTTAATAATTCAATGACTTGTGACTCAGTCAACGTTTTAGGCAGCAATTGAGGAAGTTTTGGATTTTGTAGCAGGCTGACAGGGTCATCGCTGCGAATTTTTTGCCGAAGCATATATTGACACAGGCTACGAAGACTGCTTAAAAATCGGGATGTACTTCGTCCGGACAACCCACTGTCATAACGATTCGCTAGATATTGATTTAACACATCCTGATTAAAATCAATCAATTGTAATGACTGATCGAGCTCATTTTGTTGTTCGAGAAAAAGTGCAAATTTAGTTAAATCAGATCGGTAAGCACTAAGAGTATTTTCACTTAACCCCTTTTCTAGCCACATCGCTTCAATAAAATTTTCTAGTTGGTTAGAATCGGCGTTATTTAGAGGCATAAAAGTCACTGTTCATTAGTATTGAGGACTCGTTTGTTCGAGCAGTAAGGGACTAGACTTGTGCATCACTATCTTCTCCACATTGCCAACAAATTTCAAAACTAGCACCATTGGGTTCATGACAATGCTTACAGACCCAAGGATATGAGTCGACAGCTTGATTTTCAAAGTCTCTTATAAGTTGATGAGCTACAGGCAACCATTCAAGATCGCTGATCCAGACTTCAGGCAACACATCCATGGGGGATAGTTCACCCATGGCACCTATGGCGAATTCATTTTTTACAAAACAAGGAATACCCTTTTTATCAAACAGTTGTTTAATTTGAAATACCATAAAACGGTCGTGATGAGTGTAAACTTTATTCAAGAATGTCCTTAAAGATTGTAATTAGTCCATATCGATAGAAACATTGGTTAATGAACCAAGTTGGTTACCATCACTAGAGTCTAACTTAATCATCAAACGTAAATCATTAGGTGAGTCGGCATGATGGATAGCATGCTCTAAGGTAATTCTTCCTGCTTTATAAAGATCGTACAGGGCCATATCAAAACTCTGCATACCTATTTCTTTGCCTTTCTTCATAGCTTCTTTCAAGCCACCAATTTCGTTACGCTGTATTAGGTCGCAAACTAACGGTGAATTAAGCAGTATTTCGATAGCTGCCACCCGGCCTTTTCCATCTGGTGTAGGCACTAATTGCTGAGCAACAATGGCTCGCATGTTCAAACTTAAATCAAAACGTAATTTTTCATGTTGATCTGGTGGTGCCAAATGCATAATTCGCTCAATGGCCTGATTAGCATTATTAGCGTGCAATGTCGCCACACATAAATGACCAGTATCAGCAAAAGCCATCGCATATTCCATGGTTTCCATCGAGCGTATTTCACCAATCATGATCACATCAGGTGCTTGGCGTAATGAACTTTTTAATGCGTCATCAAAAGACTTAGTGTCGATACCCACTTCTCGCTGGGTCACTACACAATTTGCATGTTCATGCACAAATTCTATTGGGTCTTCGATAGTTAAAATATGTCCCTTCGAATGTTGATTTCTATGTCCTATCAATGCCGCTAATGAGGTCGATTTACCTGTACCGGTTGCACCTACAAATAATAACAATCCGCGTTTAGACATAATCACGTCTTTTAATACTTCAGGTAAACCTAGTTCTGATACTTGCGGAATTTGTGTGACTATTAGCCTAACCACCATGCCAGCCATATCTCGTTGCCAAAAGGCGCTGCAACGAAAGCGACCTATTTCATCCCGAGCAATAGCAAAATTGCATTCCTTAGTTTGTTCAAACTCGTCTTTTTGTTTATTGCTCATGGCGTCATGTACTAAAGTTAGCGCCTCATCCTCGGTTAAGTTACTGCCACCTAAGGAAGTCATTTGACCATTTACTTTCGCACTCACTGGAAAACCAACGGTGACAAACAAATCTGAGGCGCCTAAACTTTGCATTTCTTCTAAGTAAGGTGTGAGTTCCATAATCAATTCCCAAAGCTTGAAATTGGTTTTTTATCAATGGATTTTGCTGCTGCATCTTGGGCCGAAATAATCCCTTGTGCGACTAACCGCTGTAAACACTGATCCATGGTTTGCATACCATGTGATTGGCCAGTTTGAATAACCGAATACATTTGTGGCACTTTATCTTCGCGGATCAAATTTCGAATAGCGGGTGTACCCAGCATAATCTCATGTGCCGCTACCCTCCCGCCGCCATTTTTCTTCAACAAAGTTTGTGAAATAACCGCTCGCAAAGACTCAGACAACATAGAACGTATCATAGATTTTTCTGCTGCAGGGAACACATCAATTAATCTATCAATTGTCTTAGGTGCAGAGTTGGTATGTAGTGTCCCAAACACTAAATGACCCGTTTCAGCAGCTGATATGGCTAAACGAATCGTTTCTAAGTCTCGTAATTCACCCACCAAGATAATATCAGGGTCTTCACGTAACGCTGAGCGTAGCGCATTGTTAAAGCTGTGAGTATCGCGATGTACTTCACGTTGATTAAGCAGACAAAGTTTATTTTCATGTACAAATTCGATGGGATCTTCGATGGTTAAAATATGTTCACGTTTTGTTGAATTAATATGATCAATCATCGCTGCTAAAGTGGTACTTTTACCCGACCCCGTAGCTCCAGTCACAAGTATAATACCAGCTGGTTGATTGATAATATTTTTAAATATTTGTGGTGCGCCTAAGTCATCTAAGCTTAGGATTTCGTTAGGGATAGTTCTTAATACCGCTGCCGCACCGCGGTTTTGAACAAAAGCATTGACCCTGAAGCGTGACAAATCTTTTACTTCGAAGGAGAAGTCAGTTTCAAGATTTTCTTCATATTCTTTACGTTGCTTATCGTTCATAATTTCAAAAATCAAAGCATGCACTTCTTTATGATTCAGAGTGGGTACGTTCAGTTTCCGCATTTCACCGTCAACACGTATGATCGGAGGCAAACCTGCAGAAAGGTGTAGATCAGAGGCTTTATTTTTAACACTAAAGGCCAAAAGTTCGGTAATATCCATGAAATCTTCTCCGTATATCATGTTGCAATATGGAAACCATAGCAGAACGACTCAAAAGCGTACAAATAACCGTCGAGCAGACCACCTTAGATGCACATCGTCCATCAAATGCGGTAAAATTGCTAGCAGTGAGTAAAACCAAACCCGTATGTGATATCGTGCAAGCGTATGAAGCGGGACAACGTTTATTCGGTGAAAACTACGTACAAGAAGGCGTAGAAAAAATACAAAATTTACACTCCCTTGATGATATCGAGTGGCATTTCATCGGTCCATTGCAATCCAATAAAACACGTTTGGTGGCTGAGCACTTCGATTGGGTACAAGCAGTCGACAGGATCAAAATCGCCCAGAGACTGAATGATCAGGTAAGCCCCAACAAAACATTGAACGTATGCATTCAGGTCAATATTGATGACGATGAAAACAAAGCAGGTATAAGCGTAAGTGAACTCAATGACTTTGCTAAAGCTATTAGTGGGCTACCTAATCTAAGGTTGCGTGGGTTGATGACAATCCCTAAAGCTAATCAATCGCAGGCTGAACAAACAACTAGTTTTGCACGCATGGCAACATTGTTTGAATCCCTTAAAAAACAGTACTCATCAGTCGATACGTTATCTATGGGCATGTCGGGAGATATGCAAAACGCCATTGACAATGGAAGTACTATGGTAAGGGTAGGCACAGCCATTTTTGGCTCAAGAAACTAACAGAAGGATAACCATGCAACACAGAAAAATAGCTTTTATTGGCGCAGGTAATATGACAAGAAGCATTATCAGTGGCTTAGTTAATAATGATTACCCAGCAAATTTGATCACGGCAAGTAATCCGTCAATAGACAAATTATCTGCTCTACAAGCTGATTTTATAATTAATGTTACCCAAGAAAATAACGAGGCGGTAGACACAGCGGATGTCATTGTGCTTGCAGTAAAACCGCAACTTATGCAGCAAGTGTGCGCCAAGCTCGCACTGGAACAGAACTTAAGTGGCAAACTTTTTGTGTCGATTGCGGCTGGCATCACTACATCACGGCTTCAGCAGATGCTTGGCGGAGCATTCCCTATTATCCGCACTATGCCCAATACACCGAGCTCTTTAGGCAAGGGCATGACTGGCCTATTTGCAGATATCAATATCGACAAAATTGATAAACAATATGCTGCTGACTTAATGAGTCAGGTGGGTAAAATTGCTTGGGTTGAAAAAGAGTCTATGATAGACGGTGTGATTGCGGCAGCAGGCAGTAGCCCAGCATACTTTTACTTATTTTTAGAAGCGATGCAAACAGAAGCAGAGCGTCAGGGATTTGATCATGCAACAGCTCGATTAATGGTTCAGCAAGCTATGTTAGGTGCGGCTGAAATGGTTTGTCATAACCCTCACCTTGAATTAAGCGAGTTGCGCACCCAAGTTACCTCTAAAGCTGGCACAACTGCCAAGGCAATAGAATCGTTTCAACAACAGGGTTTAGAACAAGTCGTCTCCATCGCCATGCAAGCGGCAGTCAAACGCGCTAAAGAAATGGCTAAGCAATTTTAGATTGCTTTAGTTTAGATAACTTATATAAATACCGAGGAAAACCCATAATATGACTTCAGTTCAGTTTTTAATTGATTTTGTTTTTAACATTTATTTGATGGTGGTGTTATTACGCCTGTGGTTACAGTTTGCAAGAGCCGATTTTTACAATCCATTTAGCCAATTTGTGGTTAAAGTTACACAGCCCATAGTGGCACCGATGCGCAGAATATTACCTTCTATTGGTCGCTTAGATACCGCAACTTTAGTGCTAGCAGTATTGGTCGCCGGATTAAAAATTGTCACTCTTAATCTAGTGCTGGGGGGCACGGGCCTCAACATCCTGTCTTTAGTTGTGGTGTCATCTATTATTGTTATCAAAGAAGCACTGTCTCTAGTCATGTATGTGCTTATTCTGCGTGCCATTATGAGCTGGGTAAGCCAAGGAAATAACCCGATGGAATTAGTCTTAGGCCAACTCACTGAACCAATGCTGGCTCCTATCCGTAGAAGATTACCTGATATGGGGGGATTAGACTTATCGGTTATGGTCGTGATTGTTCTGTTATTGTTTATACAAAAACTATTAGGTGATTTATTTGGCATTTTCTAAGTTGAAGCTTATCAACCACTATTTTCTGACTCTTTCGTTAGCACTAGGACTAATTTTTTCTTATCAGGTTAACGCAGAACAAAAACAAGTGCTGGGTAACTGGGATGTGCATTACATCGCTTTTAACACCACATTTTTAACACCCCAAGTGGCCAAACAAAACGCCATAGTGCGCAGTAAGTTTAATGGGTTAATCAATATTTCAGTACTGGACAGACAAGACAAAGTAGCACAGTCCGTTATTTTAACTGGCCAAGCTAAAAATTTACTCGGAGTGATTAAAAAGTTGACGTTTAAGCAGGTAAAAGAAGGTAAGGCAATCTACTATTTAGCCGTGTTACCTTTTAGTGACCTCGAGCAGTACCGTATTTCTGTGGACATTAACGATGGCCTCGAACAAAGAACACTCAAATTTCAACACAAGTTTTATGCTGATTAAGACCGGTCTTAAACTCATGACCTATGGTTGATAAACACCATATATACAAACTAATTTTCAAAGATTTAGCTAATATGTTGTTGTGATTTTTTTTACATTCACATAACACAATGAGAATGATTCATGGCACTTGAATATTGGTAACACGTTTCATTCACTTGTATTATTGATAAAATCTATTCTGTGTTCCTCTAGCCCGAGAAAATAATGCATCCTACCCTTAAACCTGCCAATCCTAACTTTTCTTCTGGTCCCTGCGCCAAAAGGCCTGGTTATGATGTTAGCAAACTCGATTTATCTGTGTTGGGCCGATCTCACCGAGCAACCGTTGGCAAACAAGCACTTAAGAGAGCTTGCCTTAATACAGCAAAGATTTTAGGACTGCCTGAAGGTTTTCGTGTTGCTGTTGTGCCGGCTTCAGATACCGGTGCAATGGAGATGGCTATGTGGTCCATGTTAGGAGAGCGCCCCGTGGACGTATTGTATTGGGAGTCCTTCGGTCAAGGCTGGGCTACTGATATTACCGAACAGTTGCAACTAGAGAACACCCGAGTATTGAGTGCTGACTACGGTCAACTTCCTGACCTGAATAAAGTTAACTTTGATCACGATCTAGTATTTACATGGACTGGCACCACGTCTGTCGTAAAAGTGCCTAATGCAGTTTGGATTGACTCAAATCGCAAAGGATTAATCTTTTGCGATGCGACGTCAGCGGTTTTTGCGCAAGAAATGGACTGGGACAAGCTTGATGTGATCACTTATAGCTGGCAAAAAGTGTTGGGTGGCGAAGGTGGCCATGGCATGTTAATTTTGAGTCCCCGAGCAGTCGAACGCCTAGAATCTTATACCCCCACATTCCCACTGCCTAAAATTTTCCGCATGACTAAAGGTGGGAAATTAATTGAGGGTTTATTCACCGGAGAAACCATCAATACACCTTCCATGTTATGTGTGGTGGATTATTTAGACGCATTAAATTGGGTGGATTCAGTTGGTGGCGTCACAGCGACTATTGCTATAGCAGACCAAAATTTAGCCACGATAGAAGCATTTGTAGAACAGCACGATTGGATCCACTTTCTAGCGCAAGAAACCAATATCCGTTCAAATACTAGCGTATGTTTAACCCTTGATTTGTCCCCAGAGCAAGTTAAATCCGTTGTGAAATTACTTGAAGAACACCAAGTCGCCTATGATATTGGAGCTTACCGAGATGCGCCTGCTGGATTGAGAATTTGGTGCGGTGCGACTATCGAAAACAAGAACTTAGAGCTATTAATGCCTTGGCTTGAATGGGCATACCACTGTGTAAAGAAACAAATACTATAAGCGACACTATTTCTTAGTTCTTGCCAATTCACGCCTAAAAAAGTTAAGGGACAACATGTATAAAATCAAAACCTTTAATCAGATATCTATAAAAGGCCTAGAACGTTTTAGTCGTGAAAAATACGAAGTGAACTCGGATATTGGACACCCAGATGCCGTGTTACTGCGCAGTCATAAAATGCATGACGAAGTGCTTACAGGATCAGTTCTGGCCGTAGCAAGGGCGGGCGTAGGTGTAAATAATATACCCATTGAAGATTATAGCCAAAAGGGCATAGTAGTATTTAATATGCCCGGCGCCAATGCTAATGCGGTAAAAGAATTAGTGTTAGCTGGACTACTTTTAGGCTCTCGCGGTATAAAATCAGGTATTGATCATGTGACCACCTTGCACGATATACATAATGCAGGTGAGTTACAAAAAGCCTAGAGACACAAAAGAAAAAATTTGCAGGTAACGAACTAAAGGGTAAAACTATTGGTATTATTGGCTTAGGCGCAATAGGCTCATTAGTCGCCGACATAGCGCTGGCGCTTGGCATGAATGTGGTGGTTTTCACCCCGAATTGTCCACAGAAGCCGCATGGCGTTTATCCAGCGACGTACAAAGAGCCGAAAGCATGTACGCCCTTCTTGCGCGTTGTGATTATGTGAGTTTACATGTACCCGCCATCAAACCGACTCGTCATATGATCAATAAAGATACCCTTGCTCAAGCCAAGTCTGGAATGGTGTTAGTTAATTTCGCTCGTGGGTCTATTGTTGACCCCCTGGCGATAATAAAAGCATTAGACAGTGGTCAATTGAAAAGTTACGTATGTGACTTCCCCGAACCTGTTTTTTTTGGTCTAAGCGATTTGATATCCATGCCACATATAGGTGCCTCGACTGCTGAAGCTGAAGACAACTGCGCAATTATGGCAGCGGACCAGATTATGGATTTTCTTGAAAACGGCAATATTAAAAATGCTGTCAATTTTCCAGAAGTGAGCATGGCAAGATGCGAAGGCCAGCGCATTATTTTTGCTAATATAAACGTGCCTAAAGTTTTAGGCAACGTTTTATCAGTGCTGGCAGATCACAACGTGAATTTACTAGATATGATGAACAAAAGCCGTGGCGATTTAGCCTACAACATACTTGATGTTGAACAAATGGAAAATGGCCAAGCGATTGAGGCTATTCGTAATATTGAACATGTAACAACTGTGAGGTTAATTGATTAATAAGCCAGGTTAATGGGCAAAAAAAAATAGTGAGGCCGATAGATTAACATTTCCCAAATATTAGTTTTGGCAGGCTCAAGCTAGCTTTTTCGGATGTCACATATTAAAGCTAAATAAACTGCTTTATCACATCGATTTAAATTGGTTAATACTTCCCTAATAAAACCTCAGATTTTTTGTAATTTAGCTCTGGATAATCCGCACCAAATGCCTCAACCAATATCACTTGGTCCTGCACAAAAACCACACACCCCTATGTTATGTTCAACTCAATACAATAC
>OOFW01000086.1_pt1 | contig 12988 bp, 12 predicted proteins | sample 1670271 | NCBI WGS metagenome assembly OOFW01 (sample SAMEA98137918, study PRJEB22522) | marine metagenome | biome: marine biome; feature: marine water body; material: sea ice | place: Arctic Ocean | collected 07-Sep-2015 | depth 1.32 m
CGTCTTCTTTATGATAATTTACGTAAATTCTCTCCTGCTGGGCGATTTCTCGATTCTTCCAGTTTGACTTTTCATCCACCGACTTTCAGCTACCCCAAGAGTAAATATATACTGACTGACCTTTGGCTTCTTTTAAGGTTTCTTTCCATTTAGTACTGTTTTCTTCAACAGTAACGACAGGCTTCAAGGCTTGGTTAGCCTCAGCCGTCGCCATAATAAAAACTAAAAAACAGACTACAAAAACGTTAACTAAAAGCTTAGAAAGTAGAGATATCATTTAACCGCCAGTCATAGTCTAGGTAACTAATTTTAAAGTCTTGTTTTTGCAACCAAATCAGTTGCTGAGGATCATCAGCGATATCTGCTTGATAGGCTTTAATCAGATCGTTGAGACTATTGAAACCCTGTTGACCCTTCTCAAAATCTTCAGCGTACCATTTGAAGATAGAAGAGAGCTTCACACGGTTATCGCTAAGGCTGATAGTGTTGTTTTGATTATCAGATAAAAACTGACGCATTTGATCATCTAACTGTTGCTCCAGTTTATTAGCAACAAAGGCTTGGTTTCTTAATGGCGGACAACTCACTGCTGCACACACAACAGCTGCATGTATAAGTGGACGTTCAAACCACACGCGGATCATGTTGTGTTCAACATCATCTAAACTGCGTTTTTCATCCAGTAATGTAAAAAACGATTTTTTCCAAGGGCTAGAGAAAAAACTGCCCAAGTCTTTTATCGACTCTGCTTTGCCATTCTCAAACTTGGCATAGTTCTGGTTAATCAACTGTAAAGTAAAACCATTATAGGCATTAATTAAAAAACTAAGCTGCTCATTACCCGTCCATAACTCGTATTCACTTTGCTTGACTGAAGATAAAGCGGTCAAATATTGGTTTAACTGTTCGGGCTGCTTATTAAGCAGCCCGTAATCAACACGAGTTTGTTTTTTATCTGGCGACAACTGCACCACATCACTTAATACCTGAGTGAGTATCGGGTGTTGATGGTCAAAAGCTTGCACGATAGATGGAGGCATTAATAAAACCGTAGCAAATAAGTAAGATAGAATTTTCCCATTAGCAAATTTATTAAGCATTTATGAGCGACGCCATTTATGAGCGACGCCATGTATGAAATTTCTCAACAAATGCCAGTAACTTTTCGGGTGCGTTAGCTTTTTTCCAGTTCCCTGCAGCGTATTTACTGGCTTCTGCCATAGTCGGGTAGATATGAATAGTACCGAGAATTTTGTTCATTCCTAAATTGTATTTCATGGCTAAAACAAATTCTGCAATAAGTTCTCCCGCATGCGCCCCTACTATGGTTGCACCTAATATTTTATCTTTACCAGGAGGCGTCAGTACTTTTACAAATCCACGAGCATGGTCATCTGTTAATGCACGGTCTAATCCGCCGATATCATACTTGGTCACTTCGTAAGCAATGCCCTGCTCTTTTGCAGCTTGCTCGTTTAAACCTACAGTGGCAATTTCAGGGTCGGTAAACGTTGCCCATGGAATAACCCGATAATCTACTTTGAAGGTTTTAAAGGGCCTAAATAAAGCATTAACAGCTGCATACCACGCCTGATGCGCTGCGGTATGCGTAAATTGGTATGGACCCGCTACATCGCCAGCGGCCAATATGTTTGGATATTTAGTTTGTAACATCTCATTGGTCACCACAACTCGGTTGGTTTCAATATCCAAATTTTCTAGGCCAAAACCCTTTAAGTTGGCTAATCGCCCTACTGCTATTAATATCTCATCGAATTGTAATTTCTCTTGCTTACCGTCTTTTTCTAAAACAATAAACTTGCCTTCAAGAGTTTTTTCAATAGCGGTTGCTGTGGTATTCAAACGCACATCCACACCGTCTTCAGTCAATTGGTCATACAAATACTGAGCTGCATCCGAGTCTTCTTTAGCGAGTAATTGCGGTAACATTTCTACTTGAGTGACTTGTGTGCCCAATCGGCCAAATGCTTGAGATAACTCACTACCAATAGGCCCTCCACCTAAGACCACCATACGTTTGGGTTGTTCTTTTAAATCCCATAAGTTATCAGCCGTCAGGTAATCTATATCTTTCAAACCCGGAATAGGCGGCACAAACGCGCTGGCACCAGTAGCAATCACAATATTTTTAGTAGTAAGCGACTGGACCCCATCTGCAGTTTGAATATCAACTTGCCAAGGCGACACTATCGTTGCACTGCCCGTCACTACTTTTACCCCAAGGGACTCATAACGTTCTACAGAATCGTGTGGCTCTATGGTTTTGATCACACTATGAACTTGATTCATTACCGCTTTAAAATCGACTTCTGGTGCTGGGTAATTGACGCCTGCATTGGAAGACACCTTATGAGTATGTGCTAATTTACTGGCATGTAATAAACTTTTTGAAGGCACACAACCAGTGTTCAAACAGTCGCCACCCATTTTATGCTTTTCTACTAAGGTCACCGAAGATTTAACCGCTGCGGCGATATAAGCAGTCACCAAACCTGCAGAGCCTGCGCCAATAACAACTAAGTTACGGTCAAATGTTTTAGGTTTCTTCCAACCTTTATAAACGCGTTTTTGTTTGATGAAATTTAAAATCAACTTGGCAATAATGGGGAAGATACCCAGTAACACAAAAGATAGAATTAATTCCTTAGAAGCGATATCAGACACCGCTTCTATTTCAGCTAGTTGCGTACCCGCATTGACATAAACCGCGGTACCTATAAGCATACCTACTTGACTAACAAGATAATAAGTGAGCGTTTTGATACTGGTCACACCCATGACTAAATTGATGACAAAGAATGGGAAAATTGGGACTAATCGTAGACTTAATAAATAGAAAGGGCCGTCTTTTTCAACGCCTTTATCTATCGCTTTGATGCGCTCTGAAAAAGTTGATTTAACCCAGTTTCTAAGCAAAAATCGAAACACCAAAAATGCCAGTGTTGCGCCGATAGTCGAAGCAAATGAGGCCAACAGTAGTCCGAAACCTAAACCAAATAAAGCACCCGCACCCAAGGTTAAAATAATGGCACCAGGCAAACTAAGGGCAGTAGCCGTCACATAAATCACAAAGTAAATAACAAATGCCTGCAACCAATTTGACTTAATGTATTCAGCCAAATCTTGTTGATGCGCTTTTAAACTTTCGAGCGTCAGATACTGCCCTATATCAAACATAAAAAAGGCGGCGATGAGCATCACAATTGTGACAAGTAGTATCCCTCGTTTAAGATTCATTTAGTTTTATCCTTTTTTTTTAGCGTTAGCCACACTAATTGAAACATCAATGTAGTTGATTTTACGTTCTATGATTAATTGAACATGATATGACCCAAACATAGCCAGTTTTATTTCGTGATAGTGGCAGTAATGGCTAATGAATACAGCCTTTTGTGTAAAAATAAAACTGCTCTAACAACGCATTTCCCATCCCCAGGCTGAATGCCGGCCCACTACTTCGAGCGTCGAAAATAATACGAAAGTCGTAAAAAGTGGTATGAATATGCCCATTTAAATTAAAATCTAAATAACCAGCCAATTCGCCACAGCATAAATGTGCTCCATCCATATTCACTTCAGGTGCCATTGTATAAAAAATCTAAAAGTCAGCAGCAGAATATTCAGCTTAAAAGGGATATAAACTTAGCTGATGGGAGAATCACTCCAAGTGAGCTATCTGACTTGAAGCAGCTCCACAGACAACTAGATATTGAAAAAGGCCAAGCTTAGGCGATGTTTAATAAGATAGTTAAACAAAACAGTGAACGTGCCCGAACCCTATACCCACATTGCCATAAGCAGTTTTAACAAGCTCTATAATATTAGCGGCTCATTCATATTTAACACACTAGCCCTTGACCGGAGTAGAAAGCTTGCTTATAAGTAACATCCATTAAGCAGCAAAGTGCGTTGAATGTCAGTTAAACACCCCATAATAGCTATTACTGGTTCGTCTGGTGCAGGCACAACTATGACCACCAATGCCATACGCCATATTTTTCGTAATTTGTCAGTAAATGCGGCTGTAGTAGCGGGAGATAGTTTTCATCGATTCACACGCCCTGAAATGGAAGTTGAGATCCGCAAAGCGCAAGAACAAGGTAGGCATATCAGTTATTTTGGCCCCAAAGCCAATGATTTTGAAATGCTCGAGTCTCTGTTTACTGAATATGCTGAAACTGGCATGGGTAAACATCGCCAGTATTTACATACTTTTGACGAAGCTGTACCTTTCAACCAAATGCCTGGTACCTTCACTCCTTGGCAAGACCTATCTGAAAATACCGATGTACTGTTTTACGAAGGATTACACGGTGGCGTAACCAACGACGGTGTAGACGTAGCCAAACACGTTGATTTGCTAGTCGGTATGGTACCGATAGTCAATTTGGAATGGATCCAAAAAATAGTCCGTGACACGACTGACAGAGGCCATTCTCGCGAAGCAGTAATGAGCAGCATAGTGCGCAGCCTTGACGATTATTTTAAATATATCACCCCACAATTCTCACGTACCCATGTTAATTTCCAGCGTGTACCCACAGTTGACACCTCCAACCCCTTCAGTGCCCGCGAAATACCCAGTCAAGACGAAAGTTTTGTAGTGGTGCGTTTTCGCCGTGAAATGAAAAATGTTGATTACCCCTATTTACTCAAAATGATTGATGGCGCATTTATGTCGCGTATCAATACCATAGTAGTGCCCGGTGGTAAGATGGGATTGGCTATGGAGCTCATCTTAATGCCTCTTTTAGAGGAACTATTGGATAAGAAACGCCGCGCTGGTTTTCAAATGGATTGGGTCAGTGAAAAATAATTAAGGGAAAAACTAATGAAGACTAAACAAAAGCTTTCTCTTAAAATCCGCCTTTTGATTGGTATTATCGCTATTCCATCATTAATTTTGGCAGCGATGACTCTTTCAATGTTTATTAACCAAACCGAGGGTAGTATCAGTTATTTCGAGGTCGTTTATTCTTTAGTTGGCGTTTTCGCTATGTACGTTGCATTGACAGGTAAAAAATTCTTTTAACACCAGATATTACTTGTGACAAACTTTGTAACAATCCAATTAGTTTGTTAGTCAACGTAAGCTTTTGAATTAGTAGGCTTTCACATATAGTGTATTTAACATCGCAATAAATATGGATTAATTTATGGGACAGGAAACAACAAAAATTTTAGTCGTAGATGACGACATGCGCCTGCGTAACCTGTTAGAACGTTACCTAGTAGAGCAAGGTTTTCAGGTCAGAGCTGCAGCCAACTCTGAACAAATGGATAGGTTGTTAGAGCGTGAAAATTTCCACCTTATGGTGCTTGATTTGATGTTACCCGGTGAAGATGGCTTATCTATTTGCCGGCGTTTACGCCAAAAAGAAAACGGAATCCCCATAATAATGCTGACCGCTAAAGGTGATGAAGTGGACCGCATTATTGGCTTAGAAATGGGCGCAGACGACTACCTTCCCAAGCCATTTAATCCTAGAGAATTACTAGCTAGGGTCAGAGCAGTACTTCGCCGCAAAACTACAGAGGCGCCGGGAGCTCCTTCTCTCGAAGAACAGATTATTGAATTTGGTAAGTACTCACTTAATCTTGGCACAAGAGAAATGAGCACTGAAGGCCAAGCAGTGACTCTTACCAGTGGTGAATTTGCAGTGCTAAAATCTTTAGTCACTCATCCTAGAGAGCCCCTATCTCGAGACAAACTGATGAACTTAGCTCGTGGGCGCGATTATAGTGCGCTGGAACGCAGTATTGATGTACAAGTATCCCGCTTACGCCGCATGCTTGAAGAAGACCCTGCAAACCCGCGTTACATTCAAACCGTTTGGGGTCTAGGTTATGTGTTTGTGCCTGATGGTGAAAGTACGGCTTAGCACCCGTGCTTAAAAACTCATGCTTAACACACATACTCATTACTAAGTGAGATTTCTACCTAAAAGCGCCTTCGGCCAAACAGTCTTGTTGATTGGTATCTTACTGTTTATCAACCAAATTGTGTCTTTGGTCTCTGTGACCTTTTATTTTGTTAGCCCTAATGTGCAACAAATCAATAATTTACTAGCCACACAAATCAAACTAGCTTTTGTTGAAAACATTGACAGCAAAACCCCTAAGCTGGATCCACGCTTTTACCAAGCCGCTGGAATGCAGGTATACAATCATTCAGAAGCTATTAAAAATGGTTTAGACCAGGCCACGCCTTACCAATCTTGGTCAAGGCAAATGTCAGACAGTTTAGGCGGTGAAGCACAAGTCAAAATTACACATGGCGAACCTTATTTGTATTGGATCAACCCACCACAAAATCCCGATATTTGGATTACCATTCCCATGGTGGGATTGGGACAAGGCGATGGTTCACCTCATTTGGTTTACCTATTAATGATTGGTATCTTAAGTGTGGGCGGTAGTCTGATTTTTGTGCGGCGATTGAATCGGCCTTTAAAGGCCCTCCAAGAGGCGGCCTTATTGGTAGGACGAGGACAAGTGCCTAAACCACTAAAAGAGGAAGGTTCTAGTGAATTAATAGCAGTAACTCATGCCTTTAATCAAATGTCCAAAGGCATCAAACAACTCGAAGATGACAGAGCGTTGCTGACCGCCGGCATATCTCACGACCTGCGCACCCCCCTTACTCGAATTAGACTAGCATCAGAAATGTTACCAGAATCACAAGACTGGGTGAAAGAAGGTATAGTCCACGATATTGAAGATATGAACGAAATCATTGACCAATTCATTGATTATGTACGCCAAGACCAACAAGAATGTATGCAAGCAACTAATTTAAATGATCTTATCAAGGACGCTGCACAAGTCAGAAATATACAAGAAAACCATAGAATTTCTTTGGAACTTGAGCTGCTACCAAAAACGTTAATTAGACGAGTCGCATTAAAAAGAGTGTTAGACAACTTAATCGAAAACGCCTTTCGTTATGGCAGTGACAACATCGTCATCACTTCTCGGCATAATAAAAAAGAAAAGCAGTTATGTTTTGCTATACGCGACTTTGGGCCAGGTATTCCAGAAGAACAAATACAAAGCCTTTTTGAACCTTTTACTCAAGGCGACAAAGCCCGAGGTAGCTTAGGGTCGGGATTAGGTTTAGCTATTATTAAACGCATAGTCGATATGCACTCCGGAAAAGTTACCTTAGAAAACCATGAACAGGGAGGCTTAATTGCTACAGTGTCTATTGGTTATCAGGTGATGGGTTGACTGAAACCGTTATTTCTAAATATCCATGAGTATGGAGTATCTTGAACGTTCTTGAACTAAGCCAACTTATCTAAAATTACATATTTAGGTCGCTTGAGCAACCACAATACGGTTTCCACCACTGTTTTTACCGTCATACAGAGCCTTATCGGCTAAATCCACAAACTGCTCAACAGAAAATATTTGGTGACTACTCAGTGAACAAATACCTATGGTCGCTGTTAATTTAAATTCTTTTTCATCACTTAATTTAACTACCCATTTGCGGTGGGAAGATTAAAAGTACCTGCATGGATACTCTCTACATCAATAGCATCAAAGCTATATTCCGTATGACAATATTGGCAATTCATTTTGATGTCTCCGTCTTTTGCAACTATATCTAAAAGCTCTTCTTTATTGACTGCTGAGAGAGCAGATGCACTGCGCTCTTTGCTACAACTACACTTAAATACTACTTTGGTTGCCGGATATAGCTCGATATTTTCTTGATGGTATAAGCGGTGCAAGATATCTTCAACTGGCAAGTGAAACAGCTCATGGTCTTTTATTGTATCGGTAATAGTACTTAGGTGTTCAAAATCTGTATCTGCTTTTTGGGTAGATTCACTGCTAAGGGGCAAAACTTGTAAAAACATGCCGCAAGCTTTAGCTTCATTGCCTGATAGATTAGTGCGTAAGATGATTTTTGTTGCCAACTGCTCTGATTGCTCAAAATAACCTTCAATACATTCTGCTAAGGTAGGTTTATCCAACGCCACCACACCCTGATAACGCTCACCTTGTTCAGGGGTAATGGTGATCACAAGCACACCTTTTTCTAATAACTGACTAAATTCAGTGGGCAAGGTATCGAGCTCTTCATCCCATCTGGCGACACCTCTTAACTGTTGATTATGAGTACCATTAATAACTGCATAACTGAGTGGCCCTTCGCTTTGGACTTGGATGGCGATATCACCCTCAAATTTCAATGTCGCAGTCAACAAACTAGCAGCGGCCATAAGCTCACCTAAAAGCTGCTGAATAACCGGCGGATAATGATATGAGTCTAAAATGGCCTGAAAACTTTTCCCCAAACGCACCATCTCGCCTCTTACATTGCCTTGATTGAATAAATATCGGTGAAGTTGATCAAATACCATATTGTTTACCTTATTACCTAGAGCATTACTGATGTTTAAATTGAATGATTTGGCGGCGCTGCTTTTTGTCAGGGCGATGGTCAGGTTTGGGGCTATGAAAAGCGCTTAATTTACGTGCTTCTTCATTGCTTGCACGCAGTTTTTCACTGGCTTGGGTTTCCTCATACATTAATTGTGCAAGTGGTGCCCCTAGGCGCTGCTCTTTTACCTGCAATACTATTAAGTCTTTTAGGTCAAAACCTTGAGGAACTTTTATACTAGCGCCCAAGTCCACTATTTTACCCGGTTTACTGCGTTGCCCGTTATATTGTACCTTACCAGATTGCACAGCATCTCTAGCCATGGAGCGTGTTTTATAAAAACGTGCAGCCCAGAGCCACTTGTCTAAGCGGACACCTTTATTTTCCTCAGAGTTTTTTTGCATAGGCCCGGACCTTTTCATTTGTAATTTAATTTGTATTTTTTTCGTAACGAATGTTGATTAAAGTTGTCCCACTCGTCCCTACTGGTTATGATTAGCCTGTTAAGATTTATAAATCCCACCGAGAGATAATGACAGTCGTTAATCATACCGCTAATAAGTTATGGCACCAACTAGTCAAAAACCAACAAAAAATAAGTTTTTTGATGGTAGTGCTTTTGTCAATTTTTCTACTTTCTTATGTAGCCGAACTGACATGGCGTTTGTTGCCACAACCTGCTACTGACAACAGCGTTGATAATCTATCTAGTGGACGGTCTGTTGTTCCGAAAAATTCTAGTAAAAGATTAAATCTAGCTGATGTTAAACAGCTCAACTTATTCGGTGATTTTAGTGCTGCACCTGTTGAAGAAAAAGAGGTAACAGATGCACCAATTACTCGTCTCGATTTAACTTTAACTGGAGTAGTCGCCAGCACGGCTAAAGATCAGGGCGCTGCAGTAATTGAAAATCGTAACCAGCAACAAACCTACGGAATTGGTGAAAAAATTGAAGGCACTAACGCATCACTAAAAGAGGTCTACGCAGACAGGGTAATTATTAAAAATGGCCTAGCCAGTGAAACACTAATGCTAGATGGCGTGGACTATAATAAAAAATCCAACCAGCCGACTAATCAAGTACCTATGACCCGCTCAGAACCCAGCAACCTTGAACCTATGCGCCGAACACTATCAAATGAAGCAATCCAAGCTAGTAGGGAATTACAAAACAAACCAGCCAGTTTTGTTGACTATATTGCCGTATCACCTCACCGTCCTAATGGTGATTTGGCAGGCTATACTGTCAGCCCAGGTGGAAAGCCTGCATTGTTTACAGCTGCTGGCCTAAAATCGGGTGATGTAATTACTGAAATTAATGGCTTAAATCTAGCCGATATGCAGCAAGCCATAGAAGCGATGAACATGCTAAAAGAACTCAAGCCCTTGCAAATGTCTGTGCAGCGCAAAGATGAACTTATTACTATTTACCTTGATCTACCCGCAGGGGAAGAGGAACCAGAAACATGATGTGTATTTCACTCAACCGCTTGCTTGTTCGCAATCGCTCTAATGGATTAAAAGCATTGCTGCTAGTTATTGGTAGTGGGTTTTTTACTGTTTCGAGCCTAGTGGCCGCAGCGGACTATTCTCCGAATTTTAAAGATACTGAAATCAGTGAGTTTATCAATATAGTGGGTAAAAACCTGAAGAAGACCATCATTGTTGATCCTAACGTGCGAGGCAAAATCACCGTACGTAGTTATGATCTGATGAACGAAGAGCAGTATTACCTGTTTTTCTTAAACGTATTACAAGTTTACGGTTACTCAGCCGTCACAATGTCCACTGGTGTGGTTAAAGTTATACGCTCAAAAGATGCTAAAGCTGCGAATATACCTGTGGTGGAGGGCAGTCCATTTGATGGTGACGAGATGATTACCCGCGTTATGCCTGTATATAACGTCCCTGTGAGAGAATTAGCTCCATTACTTCGCCAGCTTAACGATACTGCTGGCGGCGGTAACGTAGTCAGTCACGATGCATCCAACGTCATGATGCTCACTGGTCGCGCGGCTGTGGTTAATCGTTTAGTTGAAATAATAGAACGAGTGGACAAAGCAGGTGACGAAGAAATCGAAATCATTAAGTTAAAATATGCTTCTGCCACTGAGTTGGTGCGTATTATCGACAACATCAATAAGTCTCAAGGCAAGACTAATAGCGGTGGTAAATCCGACCCAAGAGTCGTGGCGGATGATAGAACCAATAGTATTATTGTCAGTGGTGACATCAAAGCGCGTAAACGTTTGATTAATTTAGTTGAACGAATGGACTCTGAATTAGAAACCAGCGGTAATACCCGTGTCATCTTTTTGAATTATGCTAAATCAGAAGATTTAGTCAAAGTACTGCAAGGTGTAAGTGCCAGTATTCAGGCTGAGGAGAAAGGTTCAACTAATAGTCGCCAAGCTTCAAATCGTGAAATCAGCATCGAAGCACATCAAGACTCAAACGCTCTAGTGATAACAGCTGAGCCAGATATGATGCGCTCGCTCGAAAAAGTCATACGCCAGTTAGATGTGCGCCGTGCGCAAGTTCAAGTAGAAGCTATTATAGTTGAAGTGTTTGAAGGTGACGGCGCCACTTTAGGTGTGCAATGGGCCAACGAGCGAGGTGGTGGCACCCAGTTTACTAACGGCGTAGTCGGTATAGGCCAGTTGGGCGTTGCAGCTGAGCTAGCATCAGAGCAAACTATTAGGGATAATGTCACCACAACGTCTAACGGTGATCCCGTAGTGGTACCCACTGAAAGAACTCAACTAGGAGACTTTACTAGTTTGGCTTCTTTACTTGGCGGGGTAAATGGCTTTTTACTTGGCGGCGTAACAGATGGTTGGGGTGCAGTACTTCAAGCGGTTAGTACAGATACTAATTCGAATCTTCTTGCTACTCCCCACCTTACGACTATGGATAACGAAGAAGCCTTTTTTATAGTCGGTCAAGAAGTGCCCGTTATTACTGGCTCTACAACAGGTAACAACAACGCTAACCCTTTCCAATCCGTAGATCGTCAAGAAGTGGGCATCAAGTTAAAAGTGACCCCGCAAATTAACGAAGGTGACGCGGTGCAACTGTTAATTGAGCAAGAAGTTTCTAGCGTCAGCGGTGCTACGTCAGTTGATGTTATTATTAACAAGCGCGAAATTAAAACCTCAGTGATAGTAGATGATGGGGGCACAATAGTATTGGGAGGATTAATTGATGATGCGGTACAAGAAAGCGTATCTAAAGTTCCATTGCTGGGAGACATCCCAATCATTGGCCACTTGTTTAAGTCGACATCTACTAGTGTAAGCAAACGTAATTTGATGGTATTTATTCGCCCAACTATAATACGTGATGGCGTGACAATGAATGAGATTAGTCAGAAAAAATATCAGTATATTCGTGCTGAGCAATTGAAACGTCAGTCCCAGGGCATTCCATTGATGCCAAATACTGAAGGTCCTTATTTACCTGAATGGAATGACAAATTAAGTCTTCCACCGTCATTTGAAGATTATATTAACAAAGAAAAGGATAACGACTAATTATGCCAGCCGCTCACTTAAGCGCAGCAGATGCCGAAGAGCAGGCTTTATTAGAGTCAGGCACTGACCTCGATATGCCTATTGACGAGCCTGAGCATAAACAACTGGCTTTTAGCTTTGCGAAGCGTCATCAAGTATTGCTTGATACAGGCGAAAAACCAGCTATTTTGTATCATACTCAAGACACTAAATTTAATGTGTTTGCTGAAGTTAGGCGCTTTTTAGGTGCTGAATTTCGTCTTAAGGAAATCGAGCTCGACAAGTTTGAGTCCATCTTAACCCGTGCCTTCCAACGTGATTCATCCGCAGCTAAGCAGTTAATGGAAGACATAGGCAATGAAAGTGATTTATTTAGTCTTGCCGAAGATTTACCCAACACCGAAGATTTGTTAGAAAGCGAAGATGACGCACCCATTATCAAACTCATTAACGCCATGTTGGGTGAAGCCATCAAGGAAGGTGCATCAGATATTCATATCGAAACCTTCGAAACTCAGCTTCTAATTCGTTTTAGAGTCGATGGGGTTTTACGAGAAATTTTACGTCCCAATCGTAAAATGGCTTCGATGTTAGTATCCCGTATCAAAGTCATGTCGAAAATGGATATTGCAGAAAAACGTGTTCCACAGGATGGTCGTATTTCTTTACGTATTGCAGGACGTGCGGTTGATGTGCGGGTATCCACTATGCCTTCTAGCCACGGCGAACGTGTGGTGTTACGTTTACTCGATAAAAACAATGTACGTCTAAACTTACAAGACTTAGGCATGACCAAGACAAACCGCGGTTTCTTCTCTGCCTTAGTGCGTAAACCCCACGGCATTATCTTGGTCACAGGTCCTACAGGTTCAGGTAAATCTACTACCTTGTATGCAGGCTTAAGTGAAATTAATTCTAAAGACCGTAATATTTTAACGGTTGAGGACCCTATAGAATTTGACTTGCAAGGCATCGGTCAAACCCAAGTTAATGCTAAGGTCGATATGACATTTGCTCGAGGTCTAAGGGCGATATTGCGTCAAGACCCTGATGTAGTCA
>OOFW01000087.1_pt1 | contig 12934 bp, 10 predicted proteins | sample 1670271 | NCBI WGS metagenome assembly OOFW01 (sample SAMEA98137918, study PRJEB22522) | marine metagenome | biome: marine biome; feature: marine water body; material: sea ice | place: Arctic Ocean | collected 07-Sep-2015 | depth 1.32 m
ATGCTAATTCATTGAATTATATGATTGAATAGTAATGGAAGTAATGAAATGCAACAATGTCATATGTCTCTGGAACTCAGTATTTCTTCTCAGTTATTTTAGAATAGGATCATTACTTCCTTAATATATGTGATTGAAGAGTAATAGATGCAATCAAATTCAACTGTCTCACAACAAGTGTCCAACACTACACTAAATGTCTCTGGAACTCAGTTATTCTCAGTTATTTCAAAATAGGATCATTACTGTCTTAATGTATGTGATTGAAGAGTAATGGATGCAATGAAATGCAGTATCCTTCTCTATATACCTATTAAAGAGTAGTTCATCATTGCTGGCTACATGAGAATTGACTGCTCAGGTATTTCAAAAGAGGATCATTACTTCCTTGAATTATGTGATTGAAGAGTAATGGAAGCAATGAAATGCAACAATCTTCTCTATATACATATTATTAAAGAGTAGTTTATCCAAGGTCTGGACCTTGTTCTCGGAGTGGGGGGTGTTTGAGGGGGGCGGATCATGTATGGGTTTCCGGGTGACTTTCGGTCTTTTCATAAGTGTTTTCTTCAACTTTCGAGAATATCAGCAGAATACCCTAGTGTTGGTCGAGTCAAATGCCTGCGAAATCCACCTGAAAAGCGTTCGCCATAATGCTTTGGGTATCTGGCATAATCTTATCTGGGTTCTCGGGCGTGGATTATCGTGGGACATAACGACAATGCATGACTAATGTCCGTTTCTTTATTAATGGATTTTGAAACCCATTCTGGTGGATGACTAAATTGTGTTTCTTTGATTATTACCAGTAGCAAGAATGACTGGCCTGCTATTTCTTCATTAAATAAAGGATACGTACGGTATCCGGTTTTACCTGATACCTGGTAACCTAAATCTGAATCTAAATCTACTGTGCGGTACATAGTCGTATAGCACAGCTGTACGATGTACGGTACGCGTGCCATATATCCGTACTCCAGATGATCTGCATCAACTGGTACCTGGTAACCTAAATCTAAATCTACTGTGCAGTACATAGTCGTAGCGGATAAAATAGCATAGTCGTACTGGCAGGGTATGCAAGTTGAGTGAATAGTAATTAAAATATCACATACTTTAGTAGTTATTGCGTTTCCGATGATATAGCGAATCGATTGTTCGTAATCCGAAATACGATCCGGCGGTTGACATCGTTTTTCCGGAAATCGGAATTCGTCTTCGCTGTTTCCGAGACGAACGGTAAGGGCATTCTCGACGATCTCGTTGATGCTGGAGTACTTCAAACACTGCATATTGTGTTTCCGATGAAATAGCGAATCGATTGTTCGTAATCCGAAATACGATTCAGTGCTTGACATCGTTTTTTCTGAAATCGGAATTCGTATTCGCTGTTTCCGAGACGAACGGTAAGGGCATTCTCGACGATCTCGTTGATGCTGGAGTACTTCAAACACTACATTTCGAATGTCCGCGTGTTCTGGTCCGAGTGGTTTAGGGTTGCTTTTAGTTCTGCAACCTGTTTAGGGCTTGCCAGGATCGTTTTCCGTAGAATTGTCATCATTTCCAAATACTCGTCTGCCGGTGAGAAATCGATGTCTTCTGGTACGGGTTTTACGAGGAAAAGACCGCTCAGTGTTTTGACACGAGATATCACAACATAAGCCCAATTCTTGACCCTTGACCATTCTGCGATTACTAACGACTTTACGGTCTTTCCTTGCAGTTTGTGGCCCGTTGTCGCATGGTTCACAATGACAGGAAGGTATTGCAATTCGATGCTTGTTTGGATTCGCGTGTTTAATCCGAATTCGGAAATCGGATATTTCACTCTGAATGCGTGAATCCGAGGTGTCAGTCGGAATGTACCAACAAATTTGTCGCAATCTTGCCATTCTACTTCGACGTACTCGACGGCTTCCATCGAGATTGAATGTACCCAGTAACCGTACATCTGAATTTTTTGAAGTTCAGTTCCCGGTTTCACAACCAGTTTTCGGAATTTTGTAGTTGTTCCATTTGCGATTCCGTGCACTACGTCTTCGTTCAGCGTTACCATCAGGTTGCATCCATAGAAGAGACATAGTAGTGGAGCGCACATTTGACTTTTGTTCCGTCTGACGTTTGCTTCAGAGCATTGTTCGAAAAGTACCTTTCGTTGGTCGAATGTCAAAGGAATTTTGCTTTTGTTCCATTTTGTGTCGGCTTTTATCACGATTGCCGAAAGGGGAATTTCCGATTCCGGATTTTGATTGTGGTATGTTTTCAGGTAACTTCGGAACACGCTGGCGTTTATTTCCGATCTTTTTTTGTTGAAGAATGTCGCATATTTCGTTTCTAACGGATTTGGCTTCTTCACGTCCGTTCCATTTATAACACGGGAATTCAAGATTTCTCGATCTTTTGCGGACAGAACGCCATTTCGCATATTCGGCATGACCTTCTTCATCTCTTTGCAGCTGTTGAAACGGTGCGTTCCTTTCAGTTCAACCATGCAATTGAGAGCTTGCTCCCAGTAAATGCCGTTTCGATTTTGATATATAAGGTCGCCGCCGATGGCTTCCAGTTGGCAAAAGTCTCCGAGGAAGCAGATACCGTGTTTTCCGTAAATATGATCGCCATCTGTGCATTGCGTGAATGATCTCAGATTCTTGCTTATTCCCCGTAGAACGGTGTCATATGCTGCAAACGATATCTCGTCGATTATGCTTAATCTGGTATCGTTGAAAAAGTCAATGTCTTCGTGTGTTGCGTTGTCGCTTTTTCGTAGATATCCGAAAACCGACGCGGATGTGCGACCACCGATTTCCGTCGCAGCCGAACCTGTTATTGCTGTCAGCAAAATTGTTCTGTCAGTGAATTGATGATTTATGTTCTGACTGAATTGCTTCGCATATGCAATCAAGCTTTCCAATATTTTGGCTTTTTTCGACGGATTTAGATTTCGGTAATTCGTTTACGAATCTGTCTCTTTTGGATCTTTGACTTACATTTCCCTGCGCCTGCTGGTCCTGTGATGAACATGCACAGGGGGTTTTCGTTATCCGAATTCCGTCGGGCCAGTTTTCGTAAGCCATTCTTTTTTTCGATAAACTCTTCGTAGCTATCTGTATTTGCTGATACTAGTACTATTGCCTCGTCGTAAAATGATAAGACATACGTCGCGGCCAGTATCTCGAATGCTGTTTGTTGCTCTGAGTCGAGCCCGTCGTTTTCTCCCCATTTCGAAATCGACTGCCAGGATCCATTTGCGTTTATGATCACCTTTTCTGGTGCATTAGGGTCTTCGTCGTCTGCTTGTGATCTTGATATTGTGGTTTGCATGGCGAGGGTGTTCAGCTCTTGTGTTGTCTTCACGGATCTTTCCTCCGGGTATCCTGTTTGCCGGAAATCTCGGCGGTCGTCGTCGGGATTGCTATGTTCGATTACGGATTCCAATTCCGCGTTCATTTCTGGGATCGATTCCGTTTGTCTGTCGCCGAATTGAATTTCGAAAGTTTTCGAGTCCTCTTGTAGCCCGTCGCCATCCGTCAACGTGGCAAACAGTTCGCCAATACTGGCGAGGAGATTGTCATGCTCGTCGTCGTCCTCCTCATCTGACATTTCGGATTCTTCTATTTCCACGAGACAGGTTTCGGCGGAAAGTGTATTTTCTGGTATTCCCGAAGCTAACGAATTATGGATTGTTTGGATGTTTTCTGCAATCTGAATCATTTCGGTCGTGATTCTGTCCTCCCTGTAAGCTCTTTGAAAGGCAGCCTGGTAACATCCGTCTGTCTTGAAGTCTTCCATAGTTCTGAAAGGAACAAACAGCAACATAAAACGAAATGCGTATTCTTGTTTCTTTTTGTGGTCATGTGCCTCGGTGTCAATTGCATCCAAAAGAGGAGTCACGAATGGTTTAGTTGAGCCTAGCCAATTCCACGGAAACGTTGGGACGGCATCTGATGATGCGTACACCACTGCCTCTGTTTCGTGAAACAAATGACTTTCCGTGTATTCGAAAATTTCAATTCCTTCTTTCCGTGCTTTTTTGATGTTGATGATTTCAGTTTTCGAGAAGAATTCGTATGCTGGCATGTCTGTCATCTTTAATGGCCGGTAGAGATAATTGAATGCTCTGTGAAACCCAACTTGTTTTCCGTTCTTGTTTCGAAATGTCATGATAACACTTTGTTCTTTCATTATTCCTTCCAAACCATACACCGGTAGGTACACATCATTATGCGAAAAAGTAAACCTTGATTCATTCATTGCATTGTAATGCGCCATTGGTGCGCCAAGGATGTGTCCGCTTGTGTGTGTGTAGATACCCGCGAGGATGCGACGGAATCCCAACTGATGTTCGGGAATGGCTTCTTCAGCTTCTGCCTGGGAATGTTTTGTGTTAGAAATCGATTTTCGTGTTACGGTTTTTGCTTTTTCACACGCGGTATTTACCTGCTTTTGGATTACTTTACATAGAACATTTGAGACCTTTTCGAATGCAACTCGTTCCTCTTTTTGTTGTGATTTCACTTGATATCCCGTGCTGTAGAGAACGCTTCGTCCGTTCATGCCAATTTGGACGTTGTTGTTACACAATAGTAATTTCGTAATAACGGGGTTGTGAACATTCATGAAAACGTCTTCAATGAGACGTTTTGGTTGAAACCGTATCATGAACCTTGGTTCTTTCATACCGCACCAGTTACTCCATAGGTCGTATTCTTTATTGTAAACGAGGGTATAGGATTCGGAAACGCCATCCGGTAGGTTCGCATAACATTCCGGGCCCTTTTTGAAACAGCGTTGGGTATGTTTTGTGAGGTGAACATTAGTTATTGCGTTTCCGATGAAATAGCGAATCGATTGTTCGTAATCCGTCTGATCCATCCACGAAAAGTCTTTTCCCATCTCGTACGCAATTCGATCCAGCGGTTGACATCGTTTTTCCGGAAATCGGAATTCGTATTCGCTGTTTCCGAGCCGAACGGTAAGGGCATTTTCGACGATCTCGTTGATGCTGAAGTACTTCGAACATTTAACACAAGAGGCAATTCGACCGTTGTATTCGTGACATGTCTTTTTGTGACGCATATCCCGCAGCAGTTGGTCGTCGACTGGTTTGACGGTGAATCTCATTTCCTTTCGATTGCGATCGCTCCGACAGTTTTCATGGGCGAAAACTGGAAATTCGGAAAGTGGTTTGGATACTGCGAAGTCGGAAAAGAGTTGTGCACTGCAAGAATTTGCAAACATTGCTTTGGCCTGTCGGTGTGCATCTTTGTATGTCCAATCTCCCACACAGGGCTCTTCGTCTTTTATTCGTTGGAGTATATTCATACCTCTGTTCCAGTTCTTTATGAAAAGGAGGTAGTGGCCATGCAGTGACTTTCTGCCTTGTTCTTCTGTAGCTAAGCACCAAGCCAGTACTTCCCCAAATAAACCGGTACCGTTACTTTTTTTCGTTTCCGTGTTCCAGTTAAACAAGTGCTTGATAACAAGCTGCATGAGTCGTTGGTACTCTTCCGCGCATAACCCAGGATGCTGGACACGTGCCTCTCGTCTGATGTTGAAATCCGAGAGAATATCAGATTCGGAAAACCGATTTGGGTCGATTTCCGTGAATTCGTTCACCATGTGCGGAGGTAATGAATATACCACGATTCGGAAACTCCGTAAGTCATCGGGAGTTATTGTCAGGAATATCGCGGGAATACCAAATTGCATGAGGTATGAAAAATAAGTACGTCGAGCATCCATGCAAGCTTCGTTCGAATGCGGTAGCTTTCCGCACGTGGATTTTATCGAGCGTAGAAACTGATGTTCTCCCGTATTCGAGTATTGGATTGCGCGTTTATTTCTTGAATCATCAATTGCCCTTTCGAGGTTTTCGGAAGTCATACGACCGTATTTCTCTCCCATTGTAGTAGTATCTGCGTTCTTGATATTGCAAAATATCTTTGTCTGCAGGAATATCTTGTCTCTCATTATCAGGTTTTCAACAATTAGATTGAAGAGCGGGTGGTGAAAACAGGATTTCCTGTGCCGGAGAAGTTTCCGGAAGACGTCAATTCGTTTCCTGATGGGTTTTACATTCAGTTCTGTCACAGCCGGATCTCCTCTTAGGCCAGTGTGGCCATACGGAAACTGAAGAGGAAAAGCATTACCGAGCGTATCATCGATGTAATCGTGTTCTCTCTCGGACGTGGGTCTGGCGGTATATTCGGTTTTCCATTTACCATTCTGGTGTTCCATGACGAATTTCCGGAATTGCTTTTGATTATCGAATCCTCCGTTTGTAGGTGTTGGTAATGTTGCATCCGGAAACACGACCGTGATGTCCACTTGGTTTTCGATTTCCGCATTTCCTGTATTTGGTTGTATTATACGGCTGTTCGTATAGTTAGAATTTGAAGTCGGAAACGGAATGTCATTATGTGTTCTTACCTTTCGCCGTCCAGTATATGAGGAAGTGGAATCGCGTCAATATGGGGTATAGGGAGACCCTTATATCTGTAGTTGTTGTGAACCAACCAAGCCCAAGCTGCAATTACCTTTTCAGGATTAACGGCTACTCTACTCCGTGTCACCAAATCCTGCTCTTTTGTAAAGGGGCCACACATCACAACAAGAATATGACCCGCCCATCCACTTTCCGTCATAAGCGTCAGGTTGGCGACATTTTCACCCGGTCGTCCCTTGAAAAACGTGTGCCAGCCTTTGATCGACTGGTGACTGCCGGCAAAAAAAATCCAGCTCTGAGCTTGCGTTACAGTTTTCGTAACAAGAGAAAGTTCCACCGGATTCAGATCAGTAAGGTCAACCGGTGCATCTCCGATCATGTATCCGTTTATGATGGACTCTGCGGGAGGGCGACGTCGATCATTCCGTTTGCTCTTGTTAGTTCGAAGTTCGGAAAGGCAATTTTTGCACACCAGCACTTGATCTTGCGGGTTCACATATGTTTCCGGGGATAGAACAAAGCTTTCCAGTCTGTCATCTTTTGCCGTATACTGATTTTTTAGTTCGTCTTCGTATGCCTCCAATGAAAATTGCTTTTGCAGCTTGCACATTGTACATAGCTTCACGAACTCGTTCAGATCTACAAGCGTGCTCCATTGAGATTCCGAAGGCATCGAATCGCACACACTGCATATGACTGGTTTGAGTTCTTTCGTTACGGCATCTTGGAACGTGAACGACTTCAGATCCGACAAAAACGATTTCGTAATTCGATCCACATCCTCTTTGCTAGGAATCTTTAGAACCGTCATTCTGTAGACGGAGTTCGGTTGTAAAGTGTGTTGTTTCGAATACCTTGTATCTGTCGTTGTTGCGCACCAGCCACTCCAAGGCTGCAATTACTTTGTCGGGATCGACTGAGAGCGTACTTCGTGCCAACGAGTCTTCTTTCTGAATTTCGTTAATGTTGATGATAACGATTTCTGAGATAAAATTGTATAATGGCATGTCTATCAACGACGATGGCCGGTGAATATATTCGAGTAGTCTGTGCAATCCACTCATGCCAGCAAGAATGTGATCCTTTTATCCAATTTCCGTCCTTACCTTTCGGTGTTTTCGATTTTTCTGTTTCACTTTTGGCGGTCGATTTTAGGTTTCCGTGTTCGGTGAGACATTAGTTACATACACGGTTTGGCGATGTATACATTTAGTATCGTTTTCTAGTTGAATTTTTTATTCGGAATTTCATAACTAGTGTGATCTATCACTTATTCGAATTTTGATTATTGGGAAATTACCTTTTCGTATATCATATGTATTCTCGCGGAATCCTAACTGATGATTATATTTAAACAGTTGTAATTCGATTATCGAACTTGTGCGATAATTCTTGTTAAACAGTTTCGAATATGAAATATAGTATTTCGGTTGACGGAATTCGGCGATAAAATATTGTTCTTTAATTTCGACGTTTCAATATCAGAGTCCTGTTCTTATAATTTCGGAATTCCGATTCTCAAAATGACGAAAGACGGGAAAAAAAATAAGAACTTACCGCCCTCTCCCAAGAAGGCGAGGCATGCTCCAAGCATGAAAGATAAGTTCAAAAACAGGAAAGAAAAACCGAGCCCGACAATCCGTGTACACGCATTTAAGGAACCCATCGTTGTTGAAGCGTACGAGTATACTCTTACCGCAACGAAATGTGGATTTTTGAATAAATACAGATTGTGGACGAAGGGAGAACTTGAAGTTGACGAACTTACCGAAGCGAATTTCGGAGAACTGAAAAATCAGCGTGACAAGGATGTTACCGGAAACGAATACCTGAAAAACGACGACGGGTATGCCCGTGTTTGGATGATTCGCTACCCTCCGGAGAACGAATCAACTGTGGCTACACGTAATGAAGGTCTTCTCGTGCTGAAACGTTTTTTTTTGTCCAAGAAGGCTACGGATTTTCCTCCTGCTACTATCAAAGTTGTTGACTGTACTAATGTAGACGACTACCCTGTATTGGAATCCTTTTTCCTCGATGACGATATCGAAGAAATTTTTAGGGCATCTCTTGATGTAACGGCAATCGACGATGATTTCTATGAGAAATTTACTGCTGTTGCGAGAACTATTTATTTGCATAAGGAACCGTCCGCCTTTGCGAAGAATGAACTCGGATTTCCATCCTTGGGAGCTTAGTATTAACCAAATCTAGTTTATTATTAATGCATGTATTTTCCGAACTATCAATCGAGGTCTTCCATCGGAGGTCCGTTAACTGACGAGTCTGAGTCGTCCGCCTGAACTGGGTCGCCTATCGGTTCCTTCGGTGGAGCTTCTTCCAATTCCGTCACCAAATCACCCGGAACGGAGGGTTTGGGAGGGGGGTGACTCGTAACCGCTGACGCTCTAGACTTTTTCGATTTTGTATCATCCTTTTCGGAATGGTGTTTCCTTTTTGTAGGCGACTTCTTAGAAACTGGGGGTTTCGATTCTGTTTTGTCATTCTTGGATTTGCGTCGCGCAGGTGGAGCCGCCTGCTGCAATGGAATCCGTTTCGGTATCGCGGCAGGTTTCTTGTCGCCGTCTGGACTTCTCTTCTTTGTTGTCGCCTGTTCTGGTTTCCGTGCCGGTGGTTCTGCTAGCATTTTTGCCATTACAAACTGTCCCAACTCTTCGGGCCAAGGTGTTACGGACTTATGTTCCTGCTCCAACTCGTCCTTTTCATCGTCAACAACTACGTAACGTCTGGCTTTCCCTGTCGACCTCAAGAGCTCATTTACCTTTTCAATTGCTTGAAAACAAAAGTTAAAATGAGCATTCAATTCGGGAATACATAGCATTTTCGAATTTCCGATCAACTTACCTGACTGCAAATCTGGTTCCTCGTGATCCGCGATTTCCTCTGGTTTACTCTTGGGCGGTGGTTTTTTCCGTTTGTCGATCGGTGGTGGTGGTTGTTTTGTCACTCGCTGTTTTCGTTTGGTGGCCTTTGCGTAGGTCTTGTATTCCGCATCCCGGTCCGGCTGTCGTCTTCCATTTCTTGCTTCTCTCTCTATGAAACCGTGCCATTGCATTCTGGGGATTTCCTTCGAAAATATTCTTTTTTCTGTTTTTTCTCCTTTACCCCTCGAATTCAAGATGATGGTCTCCGTGAGAAGATCGTGTGCCACGTATCGTTCCATCTGTTCAAATTGTTTTCTTGTACTGTCATGGTTTGCTGGATACAATCGTTTGAGGATTTCTTTCATCTTTTTCTTGTACCCTTCGATCACGCTTCGGTCAATATCATCCTTGTTAATTCTCATCGCCTCGTAAATTTCCAATCGATTTGAATACAGGAACAACATTGAAACTCGGAATAGAACTCCGCGTGCAACAAGTCGCAATGAGTGCCTGACAGTCGTTTTCGGATCCTGCTTATCCTTTTTGAAAATATTGTTCCGCAGATTTTTTTCGTTAATGCAAGCTCGACGAACTAGCTCCTGAAAACGTATACGCTGCGGAAATATAATATGGTTAGTAATGTTGAGTCTGTTGGTGCATTCGAAGTTTTACTTACGTCGTCGAGAGTGACTCCAAAAAGCATTATTGCTAGATTACGAGTGCCCTCGAAAAGTGGACTCTCATTCTCTGTCTGAAACAAGTTTTTGATAAGAAAAATGAAATACTCGTCTTCCTCGAACCCAAGTCCCGCAATCATTATAAGACCCAACAGGCCACCGACGTCCGATTCCGGAGGTTTTCCAACGAATAATCTCTCAACTATCACCTGAATATCTCGTGGAAACAAAAACAATAAAAATGATGTTCTCCTTAACTTCTTGGCAAGGTCGCTCATGTGATGCAAGAATCCCAAATCTTGTGCCAACTTCTCTTCATATGACATCTGTATAAATTCGTCTTCCTTTCTGATTACACTATAGTATACTGAAGAAATCCAGTTAGCTTCATGTTTCGTACTTTCTGTATTCAATTATTGTACTTACCACAGGTATCTTCGAGGAGGATCCGGAGAACCTGATCTTCGTCGTCAGGGATGTCTTGCTTTAGTTTTACTTCAAACACGTTATGAACGTGAAAGATGAATTCATATATTCCCTTGAAGCAATTGAATATTTCATGGTGGGCGTCCGTATTCACAAATTGATTCATCCTATCCCGATCGTCCGAATCGTACGGGTGTTTTGTACTTCGAATCATATTCGTTGCCTCGGTCAGTCGTCCGAACGGTATTACAAAGTTCGGATAGTGGCCGATCTGACAGTCATCCAGATTCGACATGCGTATACGAATCGCAGCGGGATCATCGGTGAGGTCATCTAAACTGTCTGTCTCTTCAGCTTCATCTGCTTCTACCACTTCATCGTCCTCCTCGTTGTTTCTTTCATTTTCAACTTCTGGTACTTGTTCGGAAAAGTCTGAATCCGCCTCATCAAAATCGGTTGATTCGACTGGCATTTCACTAACTTCTTGTTCTTCCTCTTGTTCTCCTCCGGTTGTATCTACACTATGGCCGGATCGTGGCTTCGTGATTATTCTTTTCACTTCTGCTGGTCGGTTTTTCATGCTTTCTCGGTTGTGGGTTTCAATTCGAAACTGGATCAACGCGCGGGTTCTTCTTCATTCAGAGTAACGGATTTTTGTTCTACGAATTTAATATCGAACCATTACCTAAATTTAAGATACTGGTCTGACATCCTCGCCGTTTTCCGTTCCGTTCTCCATTCAAAATAATCGTACGTTCCACACAGTAACGGTTGTTCCTTATTTGCGGTTATAATGTTATTTACCGTCTTGCCACTCATTCTTCGTACGGTTAACTACTGTTCCACTCCTGTGCTACGCACTCGACAACCTCGCTACGTACTGCTACACCAGACCTTACCATCAATGAATTTTCTACACACTTCTACCAGTACTCAAACCAACATTTTTTCCAATCACTCGTTGAAGATTAAGAGCGAAAATACCGCTTCTTCGCGTTGTGATCACTCTTGCTGTTGAAGAAGCAGAGCGAAAAGAGCACTTCTTTGTAAAAGAATAAGCGTTGTTGTGATAGTATCACAGCAACGCTTCTTCTTTTATAAAGACTACGCAATGCAAGAGCCGTCGGACGACATCGTACCAAGAAGAGCAAAAAGAACGAAGAAGACGAGCAAAAAGAACACTTCTTTGTAAACGAATAAGCGTTGTTGTGATAGTATCACAATAACACTTATTCGTTTATAACGACTAGGTACGAAATGCAAGAACTGTCGGACGACATCGTGCCATCAGATGGTCCACCAAAGAAGAAACAAAAAAACAAGAGCACCAATAACCAGCCGCAGTTCCAGTGCATCTGCTCCTGGGATGACTGCGACGGCATCTACTCGGCGTTGAAGAACAAGTTTCCGGACGATGACCCATGGACGGAAACTCTGATTATCTTCAACAAGAGAAGTCAAAGTCACAAGCAGCAGTGTCTAAAACACTCGATTTTTCACCACTTTGGAATCAAGGAAAAAGTATCTAGCCAAATTCTCAACCAATCTTTGTTTGTCGTTCGTCGGCATCATTGGCCAAGAGAATTGCTGTGTCTGTCGGCCAAAGGCAATATTTCGGATCTCATCTTTCGGCATACCCTCAAAACAATTGACTCGACAGAGGGATACAGTCGACTGTTGGAAGAGTGCAATACGTATGATGTCATAATTAAAAAACTTGGAAAACAACTGAATAAGAGAATCCCAGATCCAAAACAAAAGGGCAAGCATCTCTCAATTGTTGACATCAAGGCAGATGTGTACGTGCGAGCACCAGTGGTTGATCACTGTACAGCTCGCTTGGAGGCTTTTGGTACGAGACTGAAGAACAAGCACAACATTCGACCCCCAGTTGAAAACGATTTGCCCACGACCGTTTCCATTGTTAAAATTGAGTCTATTTCGGTCACTTCTCCTTTGGACACGACGATGGAAGACGATTTACTGGACAACAATTCTCAGCCAGACAATGTGCTACAAGAAGAAAGTACTGAGGTCGTACTTCAACTTCAACCAGCCTACGATCAAAGGGATGTCCGGGCCATATTGGCGCTTGCAACGATGAGAAGAAATGCAAATGCGATTATTCCCTCTGTTGAAAAGCTAAGAGAAACCCTTGTTGCCTCTTTCTCTTCTGTGCATAGCCCTGGATGGTGCCTCGACCAAATTAGTAGAGATGCTTTGTGGTTACTACAAACGAGGTACGAAACTTTCGAACCAATATTCATTGCACCACGGATCTACCTTTACCCGTGTGACTATAGAGAAGGAGGTTCAAAACGAAATTGTTTAGCATATAGTATACGAGCTATAGCTATGAATTTATCTCTTCCTTGTGATAACTGTAGGGATGGAAAATATGGAAGTCAAAGACGGCTTTCAAGACACTCGTCAGACGATTGTTGAGACTAATGTATCTATCTGCTGCAGAAATGAACAAACATTATTTGTCTCTAAAGAAG
>OOFW01000088.1_pt1 | contig 12850 bp, 7 predicted proteins | sample 1670271 | NCBI WGS metagenome assembly OOFW01 (sample SAMEA98137918, study PRJEB22522) | marine metagenome | biome: marine biome; feature: marine water body; material: sea ice | place: Arctic Ocean | collected 07-Sep-2015 | depth 1.32 m
TCGGATACATCTCGGCAGGACGCAAGGACGACACATACACACCTGAAAATACTTCTTGATTACCTTTTTGAGAATTCGCTATTGAAAAAAGGTGGTCTACTTTTGGACGATACTGATGGATGTGCCACAGGAGTGCAACGGCTCTCTATTTACTACTAGAAGCTTTGTCTCACCGCAGCAGGCTGGCACGCGAATGGAAGAGCTGCGCTGATACAAGACGGCAAGCTTGGGTCAAGTAGAAAAAAAACTGAACCAAGCCCCGGAGGCATGGGTGCAACAGATGACAGGTACGAATTGAAAACAAAACTAAATTTGTACTGCGGAAAGGTGAGCACAAACCAACGGTATAAGAAGCAATTTTTCCCTATATACTGTCACTACGTGAACCCGAGTTCAATATAATGTACCAACACAGGACAAACATATGGCAGACTTTATTGGATGGTACCAACATAAACTACTTAGACACAAAATCTAACATGAAATAAAACGTACACACTGTTTTAATATTAAAGTTTTAAACTATTGGTACAAAATTTTGAATAAAAAAATTTCATACCACATGCATATAAAGAGTGAAAACGTTGCCAATCAATCGTCCTCCTGGTCATCATCCTCATCGCTCTCGCCCTTGCTCTCATCGGATTTGCTGTCGTCTAAGCTCTCGTCGTTGTCACCATCCTGTACATCTTCTTCTTGTTCATTGTCTTTACCTACTTTCTTCTTGTTTTGTACGGCAGGTGATGTACTCTTGTTCTTGTTTTGCTTCATTTTAAATAGTTTCCTGCACTTTTTGATGTGTGCAACATTTTCTTCAACATCATTTTTCGAAGTATCTTTAAATTCAAAATCTTCGAACTTTTTATTTAGATCATCAGGATCCGTCAGGTAAAGGTAGATAAGAAATTTGTGTGTGGACCCATCAATCACAGTGTTTTCCGGGCAAAGCTCCAAAAATGTTTTATAAAAAGTATCGAATCGTCCATACTGTTCATCAGTAATAGTGGTCGGATCCGGCTGTACTGTATCGGGTTCAAAAATATTCTTGCTGACGGTCACTGTCTTGAGGAGGTTTCCGAAAAGTGCCAGTCGTGTTTTTAACACTTTCGTAATAGTTTTTTTGGAGTGAAGTAGCTTGTTTAGTTCCACAAATTCCTGTTGAATAATACGAAGTTGAAGACGCATAGATTGACTTTCGGTAACAATCTGTTGAGACAGGTGATTTTCCAAACCCGTGATAACGCCGGGCGGATGATGAAGTTGTCTTTTTGCAAGTTGTACTCCCATCGTTGAAATCTGTATATGGTCTGCGCCGCTCTCATTTTCTTTTGGATTAAGAGTTACGGTGGACTCCTGGGCATCGCTGTCTCCAACTTTGGTTCTTTTGGCTTTGGGGCTTGGTAAGGTACTAGGTCGTTTTGGCTTCTTTGGAGTTCTGGGTTGGCTTGCTTGTGACAAAGATTGTGTCGTATAAGCTCTGGCTAGTTTGACGTCTTCCATGAGGAAGGAAGGAGTGATAGTTTGTGGAAGGATGTCTTCAATACAGGGGAGAGTTTCCAACGGTTGCAACGTTTGCAGGGTCTCTCTTGTCCGTGTGCTTCTATCGTTGGGTCGTCGGAGAAGGACCCCCGTCAAATTTTGAAAATCACACGAATGAAAAGGTTTGAACGTCTTGTCGACGAAAATAGCTTCATATAATTTCTCCGGAAGAGTGAGTAGAACCATTTCGACGTACTCGCCTGCCACGAAAATAGTTTTTTCTTGTGTACTGTTGCCCCAGTGTTTGAAGTCTGCTTCTTGAGCCATCTGAAAGTTCAAAAAGTTGTCCAAGTCGTTGAAGGTCTCTTTACCTGCAAATTTCATTATTGTTTGCAGGTAGTCTTCCAATAGAACTGCTCTGACGGATGTCATAATTTTTTTCGCGACTGGAGCGTATTTTCCTTGCAATGACGACGAGATACTGTAGTCAAATATTTCGTTGAGGTAATACTTGGAATAGAAGTAATGGATGGTAGAGATTGGCAAGAAGACATAGGCGCTGAGCCAATCTGGATCGTAGAAACGTGATGTCGCTTCAAACGTCACAAGGAACAGGTTGAAAGTATCCAGCAAAGATTGCAAACCGAAGACAGTAAACATCATTTCAAAGACAAGCCACGGTTTGGGTCCGGCGGGGCCCCATTTAAAACTTCTGAACATTGTATCCAATTTCGGATGCGTCCAGAGCAGTTTGTTTAGTCCTGAAGGTAAGAAATATCCCTCCTCTTGCACTCCCATAGTATCCTTTTTTTTTTTTTTTCCCTCCAATCCATAGTTAATATTAATAACACATTGGAAAACCGAATAGAACGGTTTAAGAACGAACCAATTTGCATCACCTTCTGTCAATTTGAGGAACTTTTCTTTGGTACATTTCAAAGTCTTATCTTCATTGTCTTGAGGAATTTGGAGATTGAAAGGTCGACTCGTAAACATTTTGTCAATCAAGACGCTGTTGAGTGTCTTGTACAATGTAGTAATACGTGTTTCATTGAGAAGGAATGATCTGGTTGCCCTTTTTTCAGCCGATTCGTAAGTAACATCGAAATTGGCAAATGCCGCATCGTCAATTGGTCTCATATGTTTATGAAACTGTTCCGATATTTCCGATACAATAAGCTGATAGAATGTTTGGTAGGTAGTGCTGACTTCCGTACTGCTGTTATCCTGTACCATCTTGCTGAGGTCCACCAATTCTTTCAGTACTTCGGGTGTGAAAACTGGTTTTGGTGTGTAGACAACTGAACCCGTAACCGAGTTGAAGGCAGTCGAAAAATGGGGCAAATACTGGCTTGTCTTGAGGAACTCTTGTTCAACGAAATCTTCGATACGTCTACCTTTGTCGTCACGAAGGGGTGCCACACCATATAACGGATATCCGAAACAAGGACGCGAAACGGCTTCCAAACGTGTTTGACCTTCAGGAGCACCAAAATAAACCGGGCTACACATCATGATAAAACTTGCCAAATTTCGCATATTAACCTCGAAACGAAGAGATTCGTCAACCAACTCTTCTGGAAAACCGAGTTCACCGAGTAGAACTAACAACTCTTTCGAATCACTCATCAAAGATGTGATAACCAGAAAATCTTCGAAATTATATACCCCAGGCCTTCCATCTACCGACCGTCCAAACAAAGCCATAAACTTTTCGAAATCTTTAGATGATATGTTCGAAGCAATCGCATTATCCAATGTAACAACAGTGTTGTTGATGCTGGAATCACCGTCTTTCACTTTGTAGGAAGAAACTGATTTGATAGGTACTCCATTAGTGTCATGGGCTTCACCAATATTTCCTTTTTTTCCAAGCTTGTAAGGAAACAATACAATCCGACGAGAGCGAAACGAAGCAACGGCCTGATCGTCGTTCGAATATAAAATGTCTCTAAGGTTATGATGTTTTTCTGGTGGAATAGTGTGAAAAACATCACATGGCACATGTCGAGTGTTCAGTTCTGGGGACATCAATAGATTCGAGTAGAAAGGTCGTAGAAAGAACATTGCTACGAATGGCAAAGGTACATCAAAAGGCCCGGTTTCCGAAAAACCGACCCATGTTTTCGGAACTGTACGACCTTTGGTTGATTTGGTAATAAGGAAAGGAAGAAGTTCATCAAGAAGTACATCAACAACATTTCTAATTTCAAAAAAAACTGAAGACAAAAAGTACGAATTATTAGAAATAAAAAATTCATACCAACGAAAATAATTACACAAGGTACAAAATTTTAACACACAAAAAAAAATACCAAAAACAGACATGTCGTAAGACACTAAATAGACGTCGTACCTTCAGGAAGTGTTTCGTCTTTTTCCGAGACAACATGACGGCTCGTAGTAAAGCTGCCGTTCCTAGCCTGCTCTTCTGCCATTGGCTTCCATCGTGTGTTGAAAAGGATGTAAAGCTTGCCTATTATTTCCTTTCGTTTCTTTGCGAGGTTGTTGTCATGGTCATCAGGCGTTGATACGGGTGGTGGTGTTGTTTCTGGTGGTTCCAGTTGTTGCGGCAGTGTTGGCTGTTGTTGCTGCAGTGCTGTTGTTGCGTTCTTGTCGCTAGCTGGCTGTGCGATGGGCGGTGTTGTTGTTGTTGTTGGCAGCTGTTGTTGTAGCGGTGTTGCTGTTGCGTTGCTGGCCATCGTTGACTGATGTGCGCTGCTGTTTGTTTTCTTGTCTGTCGAAGTGGAGGGAGTTTGCTGTGCAGTAGGGAAGGACGTAAGTAGAATGACAGTACACAACGCGTATGTAAGATACGAATAATTAAACTACTGTATCGCTGATAATCGCTGACAACTCTTGTGTTACGGGTTCTCGATTTGTACTTTGAAAGTGTACGTCATGTTTAGTAGGAATAAATTTTTTTGTAACGAAATAAAATTTGTACTGAAAGGCTACGTACGCAAGATTCCTGTAGTTACCGTCTACTTCTTAGGGTTCTTGTTTTGCATGAAGCTTATGTACACTTGATAATGTACCTATGTAGAATCTATGTAAAAGTACCATACTAAGTAGAAAGTTGAAGGTTCTTTTCTTCTACAATGCGAACGTACTGTACATGTACTAGAGTAATGGTGATATGGATCCAGTAGCTACAACTCCGGTAGTAGAGAGAGTAAACGAAAATGGTAAGAAGAAAAAGGGGTTTGGATCAGTTGAAGTTTTCTTTTGTACACGTAAGGTTTACGGTGCAACGCTACGAAAAAAGAACCGTATGTATAGAAATGGTACAATTTGTTTGTAAGTAGAAAAAGATGTCAGAAAAAACAGTGAACACGAAAGCACAGATTTCATTTTTTCGAAAGGATCGAAAAAAGAACGACGATTGAAATCTCTCTCTGCAATCCGTTGTTGTGTTGCAAGTCTACGGTTCTTGTGAAAGGTAAGATTGAAAGAGCGTCTCCGTACAGTCATGCAAGGATTGGGCAATACTGTATGTTACGAAGCCAGATTACGAAAGAAGACGAATGTGAAATTCGTAGACGTCCATTGTGTTTGTTTTTGTGCTGTACCGGGTACCGTACCATGTATAACCGTATGTGATATTTTGAAAGACATGTCTTAAGACATATCCTACTCTGGTACGAAAATTAAAACGTTCAAATTTCATACTGCATGTTATGGTATAGAATTTCAACTTTTTACTATTCGTATGAAAGTAATGATATTTTATAATATGGAAAGGAATATCTATAATTTTGCATTGGTACAATTCTTAGACTGTCAAAAATTAATACTCACATTATTTCTTTCTAAATGATTCAGATTATTAATATGTCACCACCTGGAAAAGCTAAAGCTGGTGCAAAAGGAAAAGGTAAGACTCTAACATCCAGAAAAACCAGAAAAACAGTGATACATCCAACAGAAAAGAAATCAGAAAAAAAGAAAATGACAAATACTGAGAAAAAGAAACCAATTCAAAAGAAACAGCCAACAAAAAAAGGTTCCGAAAAGAAACCAACTAGAAAGCAACGAACACCATCATTGAAAGTATCATCACCCGAACATTGCGTTGTGGTTTTTGTAAATGGAAAAACCCAATATTTTATAACAGAAGATCAAGCCAGGATTGCTTACCAAGGATTACCTATTGGTGTAGTGAAAGAATACAAAATGTTTGAAACTGTTGGTAAAGCTACAAGTTTTATACAAACACAAGAAAAAGGCAAACAAAAAGTTATATCGGTGAAGAACCCTGTTCCTACAACCCAAAAGAAGACATGTTCTACTGGTAAAAAGATTATTGATGCAAGTATTCCTGTAACACCAGATAATATGACAACAAAAATGCAGACATTGAAGGCAATGTGTTTGAAATCAGGACCATACAAACCGGCTGCAACAACTTCACCATCTTCCACGAATCGAATGACCACTGGAAATGAATCATTGTTGCAGAGCATTGAAAGAAGAGCCCATTGTATGAATAACAAACTTCGAGTGTTTGTCTGTAAATTTGAAACTGAAGACGAGGAAATTCCTGCAAACTATGAGTTTCCTGAAGAACAAGTAATTGTTATTGATATGCATGAAGAATCAAAAAACGCAACATTCTGGACCCATAAACCAAGAAAATGGGTGAGTTTGTTTGAAGAAGCCAAAAGAATAAACTCTACTACGTTTGATGACGAGTGTTACAAGTTAAAAGCCTTTCAATTCCGTGATGTTACTTCAGGCATGAAGAACGAAGGAAAAATGTTCCATTACAATACTACAAGAGGTACTGAAATGCATCTTCCTGTTGATGGATTATTTGCCATGGTACCATTTATCTGGACAACTGAAAATATATTGGACTTTGTTGTGAAAATTGGAAGAAATATGCTGAGGGATATTGCCAAACAAGGATACAAAGCAATGTTTCCTAATGCAGCAGGCAATTTCAATGAACATATTGGTAGTGATGAAAAAAAGGCGTTGTATTGGAAAACATTGGAAGCTGTTTTCGAAAAACAAAATATTTCTGTTATAAAAACTGAAGCTTTGGCTGAAACACTTGGAGATGATGCAATTTATACAGTGATGGAACAACTGTTTGATGAGACTAGGCCTATGAGTGAATGGACTGATCCATTGAGAGTGATGTATGCTTACAAAAACTTACTGGATGCCACTGGCTAATCTCACGAAACAAATTCATATTCATTTTACATTACAGAAAAGATACAAAATTGGAGAAAAAGAAGAAAAGAAACAATTGATATTGAGAAAGAAAGAAAAAGAACACAGACTGAAGAAAACAGAACAAGACAACATAAAAATCGAGTAAAACAAAAAGAGAAACAAATACATAAGAGGTTAGTTTATATATGTTATATTAATGTGAAGTGCTGGGTACTGTTCTTATAATATTATATTTTCTTTTTAGTGTCTTATCAAATGAAGACAGGAACAAAGCAAAAAATATATTAGACCAGATCAACGATGAAGAAGGATGCTTGGATGGTGAAACTTGTGAAAAGATTTTACTAGATTTTGAAACAAAAGTGTCTGAAATCAAACATGTTTTCTGTTCCAGTTGCATGTGTGTAAGTCAAAGATTGGACCTTGTTCATTTAGGTGATGGAACCAAAGTTTGCAAACAATGTAATACTCGGAAGTCTTTCACAAAAGATCAGACTACAACTCATCCCATCTGGTTTGATAAAGAAAATATTTGCCAATACGAACTACCAGAAGAACTTCAGAACCTGAGGGAAGCAGAAAAACTTCTTATATCAATGGTCTCTGTGTATATTCCACTACAACATCTACAGAAAGGTCAAACAGGTTGTCATGGTCACGTATGTTGTTTCGCTCAAGATATTGGTGAAATATGCATGAAATTACCAAGATTGCCAGCAGATGTTGAGGCCATTAGGGTAATCAGAAGATTTAAACTTGAAGGAGGAGAAATTGGAGTGAAAACATTTTCGGTTCGAAAGACTGTTGTTCTAGCTGCACTACGATGGCTAAAAGAATACAACATCATTTACAAAGACATCGAGATTGCAGAAGAAAATCTTGATTGGATTGTTGATGGTGTAGAACAAGAACTGCCATGTGAGAATTACACAGAAATTGAAAAACAAGAAAAACACATATCTGAATTGGATCTTGGTCCAAGTGTAAGCCAAGTTACAGATGTATTGAATAGTGTTGACTATTCAGAACAAGTTTCAGGTGGAATTACGTCTCCTATGGATGGTAGGATACATCTATCTGATGAAAACAACAAAATCTGTGAAGGACTTGAAGAAGCAGTAAAAGGTTCAAGTAAAATTGGATCTTTGAATTGGCCCTATGTTTCAGAGAAAGCAGTGTCTGAATATGACAAACATCAACATCTTTTCTGTAAAGCTTTTCCTTGGTTGTTTCCAGGGGGAGTTGGTGACTATAGTCAATATCGAGAAGAAAAGTTAACACCATCAGAATGGGCAAGAAGAATGGTACTTTACAAGGATGGAAGATTTGCAAAAGATAAAATGTGGGGTTTCTTTGCGTTGAATTTTGCAGAAAGACGTAAAAATCAATCATCAGGAAGTTTTTTCGTAAACTCATGGTTTAAAGAAGGAGAGAAAACATTAGAAGAAATGAAGGCAGATATTGAAGGTGGAAATCTCGAATGGATTGAAAAGATAACATACTATTGTCAGAGAGTCCGTGGATCACCAGCCTATTGGAGAGCAAAAAGGGGAGAAGTTTATACATGGATAAACTATCATGTTAACGAAGGAAATGGAGCACCAAATTTCTTTATTACTTTCTCATGTGCAGAGTATTATTGGAAGGACATACGAAAACTTATCAAAGATCGATACGAAGCAGCTGGGGTTGCTGTCCCAGATCTGAACAAAAGTTGGGTGGAAATTGTTAATGATCATACTTTGATTGTTCAGGAATATTTTCAAGAAAGAGTAAAAATTTGGTTGGAAACAATTGGCAAAACAATATTCAGAATCAAACATTATTGGGTACGATTTGAATTTACACCATCTCGTGGGCAAATACATGCACATCTTCTTGCTATTTCAGATTTTAAAAATGTGTTTCAACGATATTCTCAATTTTCGAAAAACCGACCATTTCAAGCAGAATTGCTTCGTCTTTGGAGCGAGAAATATCTTGGAATGACATGCAATGTTGATGAAGCTATTGCATCTACTTTAAAAAAAGATATGAAAAACCATCCAGCTTCAAAATATTTTTCTGAGGTACAAGATGTTGAAGTGGACAAAACCGAAGTACTATTGTATTTGCAACAACATATTTGTGGAGGATATTGTTTGCGACAGAGAACCACATTGTAAGTTTTATGTCTACCTGGTATAATTTTTGAAAAATTATTATTTTATACCTCACGAACTTTTTGCAAAAACAGTGAGAAAGGTGAAGACAAAATATCAAAAAAAAGACGTGTTTGTCGTGCAGGTGCTGGTATTGAACAAACATCAGGGAAAGGCGATACAGAAGGTTTTCCATTGAGGTCTGAAGCAGCCATAATTCATGATGTCAGAGGGTTTTATAGATTAGAACTACCAAGAAAAAATCCAAGAACTGTGCAGAGTTCAACTTGGTTGGTTCAAGGTTGGCGTGCAAATTGTGATATTCAGATTCTTTTATATGATTGTGATCCTTGCAATCCTGATCCAGAAGAAATTGCAAAAGTAACTGATTATATTGTTGCTTATCAATGCAAAGGAAATGATTCCTTTCAGAAAGAAAGAGATAGAGTAAAAGAGTATATTCTGAATCTCAAACCTGAAGACTCTTCAGGGGATAGGAAACGAGATTCATCTAAACTTGCTAAACAGGTGATGAACAAAAGCTTGGCACATAAAATGATTTCGAAACAAGAAAACATGGTACATTTGGCAGGATTGGATTTACACCTATGTTCAGAAATTATTGACACTGTAAGCGTTTCTGGAGGTTATCGATTGTCTGAAGATAATCATGTGTCAAAAGGAAATACACTTCTGAAACATTATGGATCAAGGAAAGACAATCTGGACCAAAGTTTTGATGGTGATTTGGTTTCTTCAAGAAAGAAAAGTAGATGGGGGAAAACTATTATCCCTCATTATGTTGGTGGTAAAACCTTTCCTGTTTATCCTCCCACAAAGGAGTATGCTAGATCTGTTTTGCTTTTATATAAACCCTGGATTGGAACATTTATCGAGGAAGGACGTGATTTTGTGGAGGAGTTTAACGAATTTATTTTATCACCAAACTGTCCAGTGAAGGTGAAGATTCCATTCAACAGAATACGACAAAGAGTCCAAACCAAGTCAGTTCATAAAGAACCTGTTTCTCAGGTTGAAGCTATTGATCACTCACAATTTTCAACTGACATATCAGAAGAAACCAGGGAAGCTGTTGATATAGCAGCTACATTTCCTGTTGGTTGTGAAGATGATGAAGACACACTTTTGGAATACAAATTTGACAAGGGAAAGAATTTTGACTGGTCAGTTCCAACTATACAGGTACCTGAAAAAACATCTGAATGGCTTGAAGAAAAATTAAAAGGTCAAAAATCTACATTCCATGTTGAAGAAAATGAATTGGGGTTACCAAAACGTTCTGATGGAAGTTTTTATGAACTTGATTTGCTTAAAGAAGATCAGACAGACATTATTGCATATTGCTTGGATCATTTAAGAAAGTGGATTGCAGGTTTGAAAGAAGATGGTACATCTGTTGTGGAACCCTTACATTTAACTGTAAAGGGAGTAGCTGGAAGTGGGAAAAGTACTTTTATCAATACATTGGTTACTGCAATCCGACGAATGTTTCAACATAAAGAATCTGTGGTGGTTTGTGGACCAACAGGATCAGCTGCATTCAACGCAGGTGGTGTTACCTGTCATTTTGCTTTTTCACTTCCAAGAATACCAGAACTAGGTGATATTAGCGAAGGAAAATTGAAGTGGATACGTCAAAACTTGGATTGGATTATTGCATTGATTATTGATGAACGAAGTATGGTTTCTTCAGGTAATCTTTGTATGATGGAATATCATTCAAGATTCGCTGCATATCGAGGTCAAAGAGATGATCAATTCTGGGGAGGAATTCCACTTATTATTATGGTTGGAGATGACTTTCAATTACCGTCAATTGATAAAGGAATGCTTCATATATTTGACACATATGGAAACAAAACCGTATGTGAAATGAATGGTGAAAGAATTTTTTCTGAATTTGCATTGAATACCATGGAACTTCAAGGTACGAAACGACAACATGAAGATCAAACACATCTAAAAACACTTCTGGGAAAAGTTCGAGCAGAAGAAGGGCAAGAACAACTTTCACAAGAAGATGCAGAATTTCTTTGTTCTTATTGCATCAATGATATTCGTCGTTTTTCTGAAACTGAAGCAAACCTACTTTCTTCTGATCCAAACACCCTATTTCTATTTGCAAACAAGATTCCACGAGACAATCATAACAACAAGATGCTTTTTGATCAACATTCAGTATCAAATCCAGTTGCTGTGGTGAAAACTTTATGTACAGACAAACATGGAAAACAAATTGGTAAACCAGTACATTTCAAAGCTGATGAAATACCTGAAACAGCCATATTTTGCAAGGGAGCAAAAGTGCAGATATCGAAGAGAAATATTGAACCTTGCTGGGGATTGTATAATGGTGGAATGGGAATTGTAAATGATATTGTTTTTGAACCTGGTTGCAATCCAAATTATGGAGACTTTCCTTCCTATGTCTTGGTTGATTTCCCTCAATATTGTGGTCCTCCTTTCTTATCAGAACATCCTACATGGGTACCCATCACACCTGTTGAATCCAAATGCAAATATTTCTGCTGCACATGCAAGCATATTCCATTACAACTTTGTTATGCAAAGACAGTCCATACTTTCCAAGGACAAAATGCCGGTCCAGTACAAGAAGGACAGCAGAAAAATTCAATTTTACGACTTATATGTGATCCAGGAACAAAAACTTTTGAAGGAATGAATCCTGGTTTATTCTATACCATTTTATCTCGCATTACAACTCTTGGAAGTACTGATGACAAAATGTCTTCTGCTATCTATTTTACTGGTGAAAATATGAAACCAGATCGGATTTTGAACATTTCAAAAGGAGTAAACAACCATGAATTCAAACGTGTTATGTTACGAAATAAATGGGTTCGTCATTTGAATCAACATATACATACCTCAGGAATGTCTTATGCACAAAAAATGAATACGATTACCTGGTCAAAAAGCACCATCATTGATCCAGAACTCTATAAGTTGATGACAGGTCATTAACAAAAATTTAAAGGTATTAATTTTTATTTATTAAAATTTCGTACTTATCATTTTCATAAAAGATCTAATTACGTTCCACTTGATTGACAAAGACTTCTTGAAGGTCTCTGAGAATAGCATCAATATTTTCACTCATCCTGTTATGAACACAAGGTGGTAAGGGAAGGTCTGTCCTGAAAACATTCCTATTTACTTGAACATCAACAGCAGAATTTTCCCTCTCTTCTCGGTAGTTCCAGTAAGACCTGGCTGCAACATTCATCATGTAGATTTTAGTAGGAACAAGAGGACGAGTACTACTTTCAACTGCAGTCCATTCATTAATCTCTTCGTGGAAACGTTCTATGTCTGTTTCGAGATTTTCACACATGATGTTCCAGCTATCACCCATACATTGACAATTGGAAGGACATACACCATTTGGGTAAATGGTATGAAGGTAAGTCCAACGATCAAGGTTGTCTTGTGCATTTGGATCCATGATGATAGTGTCCTAGGAATATGAGTACGAGATGGAACGAAAAAATAAAAGTCAAATATATAACCAGATAGTCATGCGGGACTCGTTGTCCAGGTCGAAAAGTTCAATTAGGTTTAGCAGAAATTTCAATCACGTGGGATTCAAATATATAACCAGATAGTCATGCGGGACTGCTGAAATTTCAATCATGTGGGATTCAAGTTAGTCATGTGGGACTTGTTGTCCATGTCCAAAACTTCAATTAGGTTTAGTGGTCGTGTACAAAATCTTGCTTAATGTTAAACATGTGAATGACACGACGATATTTGCATTCCTTTAAAAGAGAAAATAATATAGAAAACTTCAGGTACGAAAATTCATAAATTAAAAATTAATACCTCATATTGGAAATTAATAACAAAAGAAAAGTCAATAAGTACGTTCGCATCACAGAAACTTGGTGTTCGCGGTGGTGTTCGAGGCGTAGCGATAACGTGTGTTTGTGTTTATTTGTGACCATAGAGGGTTTGGGTTAGAAATCTACGCTTTTCTAGTACAAAAATTCGGAAGCATCTCT
>OOFW01000090.1_pt1 | contig 12596 bp, 4 predicted proteins | sample 1670271 | NCBI WGS metagenome assembly OOFW01 (sample SAMEA98137918, study PRJEB22522) | marine metagenome | biome: marine biome; feature: marine water body; material: sea ice | place: Arctic Ocean | collected 07-Sep-2015 | depth 1.32 m
ATACTAACAAAGTCAAAGAGAACTCTTCCAACCCGTACGGCAAAGGAAACCTCGGATCACCTACATGGCCTTAACAAGAAACCAGCAGCTAGAGCAAGTCGAGAAGCAGTTAGACAAAGTACGACAATGAAAATTCCACAAACGCAAACGACACAACAGAAACTGGCGCTGTCTGTAAAAAATAACGGGATTGCGACACAACGGAAGTCTAAGATTGGTCCTGTCTTGGATGATGCTGTGGTGGCTGCGAAAAATAAGAAGAGTGTTGCGAGACAACAGAAATTGGTGCTGGCCGTGAAAAAGAAAGTTGCTCCCGTCTGCGACGATAAAGAAAAGCCAAGAAAACCAAAGCGAAAGGTTTCAGAAACAACCTTTCCAGCACCGGTAGTGTTGGGGAAGTCAGTGGGGAGGTCAGTCCAGTCTTTCCAAGAAATATTTATCGAAGCAGATACTATGACTCACCCCCAAATTTATAGAGGAGATCCGATACTTACACTTCCACGCGAATTTGGTGGGGGTCGTATACCCGATGCTGTGGCAGTTGATATTCGTGGGTTAGGACGGACTTCACCGCAAACTCCTGTTTCATTTCATCGCGGTACAAATATACCTGATGCGGTGGCGGTTACTACTCGTGGGTCAGGGACAACTCCACGGCAAATTCCAAGTACTGTATGCATTGATCTAATGGATAGCGACGAGGACGGTGGTAACGAGCACCCAATCCAGTTGGATATTACGCCAATTCCGGAACCGGAGGAGCCGCTAGATGCAGACAATGGCGGTGGGACACCAAAAAAAGGCCTCCTTTTTGTAGGAGGCTTACCAACGGAAAAATTTTGTCGCACGATGTTTAAAAACTTCTGTATGAGGTACAATATCGGTTATGGTGCAAGTAGTGTTATGTTCACCCCTGATTCCGGCTTGGCAGAAGCGGACGAACAGGACGTCTTCCCTTATTTTAATATCCCCTCCACCTACAAGATTTTGGACGTGGCTGGAGACGGTAATTGTTTCATTTATGCAACTTGCTTGATACTGGGAATGCAGAAATCAAAAAAAGTGTTCCCCGACCTCAGGGTTCAACCAAGGAAACCGTTAACCGCCCTACATTATGCTGTAAAGTTTCGATGTGATATGATGAAGTACATAACAAAAGCCAAGATAGTGGAGCTCAGACAACAAACGGAAATGTTTATGATGAATTTTTCTTTGTCTGCTACAGACGGCGGACCCAGTGAAGATGAATTTATCGAAGACCTCCAAGAAGCCCTTGCGTCATGGGGGGGTATGCCACCACATGATTTTGAATTAGGAAGCCCCGTCAACAAACGTGCTCTGGTTACAAAATTGACGAGATTGGAGGAGCAACTTAAAAAAGATGGCGGAGCAGGTGTATCAGAGATCGACAAACTCTGTTTTTTGGATACACTCAATTTTGTGTATGTTTTCGATCGATATCTGAAGAAGGATCACCCCGTCCGTTTAGTGGTGATCTCTAATGACCCAAACGAAAAGACAATTCGTGTATGTGAAACGACGGGTAAAAACACGTGGAGAGCATATCATGTTCCTGCATCTTCACTCTTTACGGAATTACAGGATGTAAGAAAGACGTACGTAGTTGTTGGCAACGACGTACACTTCACTCTACTGGTTGGACCCCCAGTACATTCTACTGGTTGATATCGATCGAGCGACAGTTTTAAGCGATTGAGTATAGATGTTTAAATAAAGACAATGGATACTGTACTCTGTCACGATGAGACTATTTGAACCTACATATTTATGATACTCTTTGTTAAAATTATGGGGAATCAAGAGTTTTTGCGGAAATGGGCCGGCATGGTATGAATAATACCCTTCTTCTTCCACTTACGCACCATCTTATGGGCTTTCTTATTTTCTCTTTCTTCGAAGAGCTCTTTTCTTGATGCCGCCGTTGCTTTGGCTGGTTGCGTCGCGGGTGGAATGGGTCGGTTAATGATAATGCATTCCTTCTCCTTTGCCTCGTCTTCCCTCCTGATGATTTCCAGTTGTTTCTGCTTATACTCCTCCGAGTTATAGTCGGGTTCTTGCCCCAAGACCCACGCGGCATAAGCATCCATATTCTTGTTGTCCCTGTCGTTGTCTAAAGTGGGCATGTTCGCAGTATCAAAACAGCGGTACGGTTCTTTGGGGTTAAAGACGCCGTAATCTGCCACCGGCTTATGATCGACATCGTCCTCTTCTGTTGGGGTGGGAGAATACGAATTGTCAGTCTCAAGTTCGCTGCAGTGATCCGATTCCGTGCCTGCGGATGCAGTCCAGAACGAATGACCATGGGAATGACAAGTCTTTTTGCGAAAGGGTTGATAGGATAGTAGCGCATCGTCTTCGGAGGAGATGGAGTCACTCATGTTTGACAGTGGTTGTTAATTTATGTCCAAATATGATTTGAAACATATCGTGGGCTGGTGATAATTCAAATCGGACATGTGTATTTTTTGAATGCGAAACATGCTTTTTCGATTTTCTTGGTAGTTAAGTGATGCGACATTATATATCTCAGTTCCAATTAGGTCATTGGGAATTGACTTCGAATAAGGTTTGGTGTGTACAGTAAGTGTACTACAGTACCTATTATACGGAGAACCGTTTGTATTAATTAATATACGCAGAGAACAAAGATACATGTGGCCTAATCTGGCATTGGATGGATCTCACAGTAAGTATCACGGCATTGCAGGTGTGTACTTAATTAATTCAGCGAGACTAACATATGTGCCTTTTAATGTGTATAGGCTTCACTCCATAACCAAATGGCGGAAGAACGTTGATATGAGAATATGTTGTGTACGCGAAGCATTCACAAACAGGATGGATTTGTCAAACGACCTGCGGGTAGACCCTTTCTGGGGTATCGTATGCTATGGTTGTAACCGACAGGGATGTCCAATCGACACGGGACAGAGACGAAGTATCTTGAAGAGCATACAAGATCATTTATCATTGTCTCACGACGGCGTGGTGCAACCGGTAAACGTCATAAAAGAGAGAGCAAATCAGATAGAGCACCTAATGAACGTTATGGCTAGTCGCCAGGCTATATGTCTATCTGCTGACGATGAAAGACGTTTTCTGTGTGGCTATTTGGAAGCTCCTATAAAAGCTCAACGGTGTTCTGAATGCAAATTTATTACCTGTGAAAAAATGAATTCACGTAGAAGGCATTCAAGCAAATGTATTACACAATTGTACGACAAAGAAATGAAGGTGTGCATCCATGGCGTTAAAAAGCCACGAGCAACTAAGTGGTTTACTCCTAACTCGGACCCACGAGGTGATTTATTGCACTGTTTCTACAGAAAGTTTCTTGCCGTTTTTCCATCAACACAGAGAGTGTTTTGGCGGCCATCGGAAAGGGAGAGAACTAAAAATGTATTAGACGACTATGTCGACGACGACTGCGATCAGGAGGATGTGGATACACCGATGTGCAAAGCCCACAAGACTTTTGATAGGGGTGCGTTTCCGCAAATACTGACTGATGGGTTTCAATTCGGTGCAAACTTCTGTCAGGAAAACATTGAAAAACACGATTGTTTCTACCACGAGGTAGAGTACTTGACCATGAAGGGTGCCTCTCAGCCGTTGTTGGTTGATTTTGTTTTGGATGTATACAAAGCACCGGTGACTGATCATTTCGGAGGTAGCTGGATAGGGTTTGCTGAAAACTTTCGGTTGCTTATTAAAAAAGAACGTAGTTCGGGCGAAGCCCGTATGCATGTTATATCTAAACTTTTGTTTGATCAGGCTATTGCAGGATTGTCCTCCGTGAGTACTGATTTCCGAACAAAAATCAATCAAGTTGGGAATTTCAGACCGGCCCATCGCCTAGTTACTTTGAGAGAGACAGTCCTATCGATGGCGGGAACTAACGATGACAAGGATGTAACGGAGGTACTAGAACATGATGTAAATGACATATTTTTGGAGCTGGTCTCCATATTCAAGGCTGCAGATTCTTCATCGGGTATCCCAAGACAACTGAACGGCCAGAAGAGCGAGGATAGACTCAAAAAAATTTCCAACCTCTTGGGTGACTATGTGGTGTTCTTGTATCGATTCTACTCTTCAGGGATGGCCGGTACTGGACATAACATGAACTACGTTAAAGGAGCTATGGACGGGATATTTTCGAAGATAGACGTTATTGATGATGCCGTCAAAAACCAACAGGCTGTTGGGCGTGTCCTGTGTTTAGTAATAGCAAGTCTACACTTAGAAGAGAAAGATGACTACGGATCCATGATCAAGAATGGATACACCGACGCGGAGCTTTTCTGTTTGGCAAAGGGTGTAAACGAAGAAATGCATGAGGACGGAGCAGTCATGTTCAACTTCAAGGGTCCGTACACCATGCATCAAGCAGCATCGGGAATCGCCTTTGTAATACGACTACTTGCGTGTGCGGGCTGTTTCCATGCACATACAAGCCAAGACAAACAGTTACAAACTTTATTGAGTGGTCCGGAAGTTTTCGTTCAATCACGTACTTGGGTGGCTTTGGCCAGGATGCAACGGATTGCCCGGAGTTATGAGGATAAAATTGAAGAAGGTCTCGAACCTGCAGTGGCCACCAAATCAAAGAAAGAATTGGATATAGACGATGTATTTAGGATAAAACATCCCAAGACAAAGGCAGTAGTTACGATAACAAGGAATATGCTATGTAATGCAACGGCAAGGTCTCATCACGATTTGAAGCAAATCAGTTTATCACTATTGGATTTTCTGAAAACCAAACAAATTTTGGTGTTCAACGTGTCGGACAGTCGAACAGAGGAGTTGGATCTAAGCGTACCCAGCCATTGGAACGCTTTCGAAGTAGGGGTTACTGGTGTTCTCCCACAAATATTGGATCCTGGAAGTTTTCGTTTGCTTACCGCTTCGAAGCTAAATCAGAATCTACGAGTACGTAATTCTATCTATGCATCAACTGTTGCAGCAAAATACACAATATCCTTGTCCGATGGTCGATGCTACACAGTTGAATCACATATAATCGCTTCACTCGTTTCCAAGCAAATGGAAGAGGATGGTGAGTACCTGGATCAATTTTTGAGACATCATCGACAGTTTCCTATTATATTCGGTGCGTTATTTTCTTACGTACTACGGGGAGCCCCCAGGGATACCGAAATTCTCAAGTTTCGCTGTGGGGTAACGAATTTGTTCCACACAACAGGAATGAAACCAGATCTTAAATCTGTTATCAGTGACGACTCTGAGGATCAGCAACTACTTGTCAGATTTAATAGGACCAAGCATGGTTCAGGGGGGGCGGTGAAAGGTACATTCATGATGTTACCGGACTTTGTAACTCTTGCATTAGTCAATTATTTAAGCTGTTTCAGAACAGCGGCGGTAATGTACCTGGAAAGACAGAATATTGATAAGAAGGAACTACATGCTATGGTTACTCGTATATTCCAGGAGGTTGCTATGTCCGTTGATGGAATACGTGTGAAAGAATGGGGGAGTATGAGTGCACCAATAATGGACTACGTCAACGCCAATTTTGGACTGGAAAAGGATGCTATTAATTCACAGATGCTAAGGCAAGTGGTGGCGGCGGTAGCCCGATCTATCGATGTTTACGAGAAAAAGCTGAAAAAAGCGGAAATGTCAAGAACTCGTGCGCAGGGATTCAATCATGAACCGGCAACCCATGATGGTAACTATGGGGAATGCGTAAGGCTCGACGGAACAAGGATGGCGAGACAAGTATTGGATGTTGGCAAGGAGATGGATAAAACAACCCATTTGTTTTATGGATGTCCGACGCTGAGTATAAATGTGATGAGTATTGGATCTGATGGCAACGAGGAGGTAAAACCATGGAGGAGGTTACGTTTGTTCGACGACGAAACCGCATTAGGTGCTGTTAAATTTGGTGCAAGTTTGAACTACAAGCAAATGAAGGATATACAAGCCGACATACTAACGGAAGTAAGTTCAGCATGCAGAGATGCCATTTTCGTGTATCCATGTGGTTCTGGAAAGACACTGGTAGCGTACGCTCTTGTAGTACATGCTTTTGGATGTTACTTGGCTGCACTCAGCGACGACAAGAAGGAGTGTCTGCTCTCTGAACGGCTCACCGGCAAAGGTATACAAAACGGGCTGTTAAGGGCAAAAGCAATGCTTAAAAACCGGTATGTCAAAATGTATTTGGAGTTCTGCAAAAACGATCCATGTCCACCGCCACCGCGTCTGTTGAATATAGTTCTGTGTCCATTCAAGTCAACGGTTTCTGAGTTAATCGTGGAGTTAAATGAAAAACAGCTTGTCCGGGCAGTCCAGTTCAATGCAGAACGTCTTCTTCAAATGGTGGATATGCAAATAGGCTCTATTTCATTTTCACAAACTCGTTCATTCGAGGTTGACGTGCTAGTAATGACAGCATCGTCCGCCACAAATACTACAAATCGCAATGCCATCGAGCGAGCCAAGGATGCAGGAATCATTGGCTGTGTAGTATTTGATGAGGTCCATTGTTGTATAACTAATCTGGAATGGATGACAGATATGTGCATGTTGAAAAATACACGAAGACATGGAGTTCCCGTTTATGGTATGACTGGAACGTTACAAAAGAAATTGCAGTTAGAGGTGGCCCAGATTTTGACACTAAATGTTGGAATGACGTGTTTTGAAACAATGTCGGCCTCTAGTGATTCTTTGGTTTATTCTGGTACAGTGCGGAACAAGGAGTCTACAATTGGCGAATGGAGGAAGCGGAAAGGGCAGTATCGTGCAAACAACACCATGCCAGTTCACATCGGCATTGGAATGAGGCACGTCCAAGGTACAGAACAAGAGTTGCTGTCTACTGCGTTGGATATAGTGAAAAATTCTAGGAATGTCAAACATGATGGTTTCAAGGCAACCAGATGTTTGATGTTAGTGGCAACCAAAGCCCAAGCGAGGATGTTACACGAATCTGCGTGTCGTCAACCGGGAATCAAGGAACATGGAATATCTCTTCTTATGGGCCAAGACAATGAGAAAACGATTTCTTCTTTTAACGAAATGTATGTGAGGGGTGATCATTATCTTGGGATAGCGACTAGCGTGGGAGCACAATCTCTCAACAATGTAAATTTGGATTTGGTGGTTATTGTGAGCATGTCGTATTCGTCACAACTGGTATGTCAGGGGCTTGCAAGGGCAGGAAGAAAAGGACAGAGATCATTGTGTATTTACTTGCATCACACGCACTTGTTCAAGTCACTTGGACGTATTCAACATGAATCAGGTCTTTCCTACGTGGAATCTAATTTGGCAGGCATTGACATAAACAACCACGAGATAAGGAGAGCACTATCCCCCTCCTCTTTGACCAATTTTCTGGGATGTAAACAAAACGAATGCCAATGGGAAAAACTACGGGAGGAATTAGACGATGATAGCAACCACCGTTTGTACAAAAAGGATGAATGGTGTTGCTCAAACTGTTGTGAGTCTATTGCTGATTACATTGACGACGTTATACGTCAACCACGTAAACCGTTCGCAGGATTGTCAAGGTTGACTAACAAGAAACGAACAGCAGATTCGATATCTACAGCACCGTCGAAGTTTCTGAAAAATGTTGATTTTTTCCAAGTACGTCGGGTACCAGTTACCAGTTCGACAAATGCAAGAAGCATTGCGGAGGGATTGGAAAATGATCCAATTGAAACAAGCAAAAGGAGACCATCCTTTATTGTACCCGCTCATAGACAGCTACTGGCGGTAGAGCACAGACACTATCCAGGTGACATGTCGTTTGTGCGATCATTTGTTACTGCAAGCGACACTGGGTATCGGAATCCGAAGCAATGTTGCATCTGGCATCCTGGGAAGAATTTTCACAAAGCTAATGATTCCCAGATTCTAGGGGTTGCTATGTGCAGGAGTAGTTTATCAGTGTTTCTCAAAAATGGACATACACAGAATGTTTGCTTCAAATGTGGTGGTAGTCCGTCTTGCTGTGGAGGAGGTGGAGCTAACTGCATTCTACAGAAGTTCGACGACATCAGATATAATTCCAACAGCAATGTTTGCTACCAATGTGCGGTATTTCATGACGTGGGAGAGAAACAGCAGTGCACCAACTGTCCAAGGGATAGGATTTTTGCTCTGGTTTGGTGGGCTCTAAGATCAAATCAAGGATACAAGGCAGTCAAAAAACAGTGGAAGGAAAGTTTTGAGACACGGGATACGTCATTCCCAAAAAAAATCCCGTTTGTGACTGTTACAGAATCCATGAAGAAAGAATGGAAGTACGCGCTGCACTTTGTTGTTGCCAGTTATACTCGGAATTTAAATTTCTGGACATGTGTTCTAAGGGCATTATGTGACGAGAAACATATTACCCGGGTATCTTAAAAGAATCACGATAGCAACGTACGTCCTGTCCAATGGACTAAAGAAAAGAATGCGCTGGACACAGCAAGCAATGGACCTGCTGTCAGAAAATCAGTTTACTTGCTTCAAAGAGGGTTACTAGAGTTTGGATATCCCACTGAGAAATGGAATCAACAGTTACTTAGTCCTACCGTTACATTGTGCGTATAGCTCTAAATTATAGCCCCGGGTGCGTCTCCACTTCAACCAGAACTCCTAACTCTTCAGCATCAGCTACCGGTACTGTACCCGTACGTACGGCTGTGTCAGAAAGTATCTGCAAATTTCAATGGTACAAGCCCTACTACATGTACTACTTGCAAGGAGGCTTCAACTCGAGATGAAGCATAATTGATATTCTTGATACAATCATTGCAGTCAGAAGGATAGTGTTTCTCAATAGAGTTACAGGTATCGTTTGTTGGAGCCTTGTGTGCCCTTGTTGTGCATTCGGGGCATGGAAGAATTAATGCAATAGAGATGAATTGTGATATCGGGCTTCATCTCGAGGTGAGAAGCTCTTTTTCACACCAGAACGCGCAACTATTTTGCAATACGGTCGTAGTAAGGAGAGCGAGTGGAGACAAGGAATCGTTGCTAATTTAGGTTGGTTATCCACAGCCACTAGAGGTAAACCTGGGCCTGGTCTTCGCATCTAGTGCAGAAGTGTCCAAAGGATCCTTCTTTGCCGCATTGTGGACAGTAACCTGTGGGAGCTTCATAGTTGTATCCATACTCATATGCTGGATGTACCTGGCATGGGAGGCCAATTGGGCCTTCATCCCCGCATGCTTCGCATCGCCCCATCTCCACCCCCTCCAACTCCAAGCATGGGTCACAGTAGTTTCCTACTACGCCCTGGACCCGGCAGAGTGGGCAGGCACCCATGTTTGCACCTTCAAACCCCGTACCGACGGGTGCACCTTGAACAGGAACGAAACAGACGAGAAGACGTCCTGGGGTAGCGGGGTCAGCCATGGTTTTCTCTTGGATTGTTCCTTTAGATCTTTGAGTTTCGTCCGAGAAAGGGTAAGGTTCCTGTACATAGTACCCTACCAGCCTACCTACTAATCGGTGTTCTGGTCCTACTTACTAGTGTGTACTCGGAGTACCGTACGTAGAAGTAAGACCTGACAACGAACAGAACTACAGGGAACGAATCATCTGATCTGTTCCCTTAGGTTTTTTCAGAGTAGTACCGTAGAAGTAAGAACCAACGACAAACAGAACTACAGGGAACAAATCATCTGATCTGTTCCCTTAGGTTTTTTCAGAGTAGTACCGTAGAAGTAAGACCTGACGACGAACAGAACTACAGGGAACGAATCATCTGATCTGTTCCCTTATGTTTTTTCAGAGTAGTACCGTAGAAGTAGAAGATCCAAAGACGAACAGAACCACAGGGAACGAATCATCTGATCTGTTCCCTTATGTTTGTTCACCGGTGGTGAACCGTTACCAGGTACGGTACCTGGTACCTTGCCAGTAGTGCAACTTACTTACTTACTACTTGCTCTGTCTACAGTACATCCACACACGCAGCCTAGCTAGCCTACAGTACCGTAGCTTATTGTACAATGTAGAAAAGTCATCAAGCTGTCATCGATGACTTTTCTGATTCTAGTAGCAATTGTACGTACAATTATATTGTACCGGTACGTAGAATAATACTGTACCAATGATTGAAAAACGAGAACCCTGCTGGATTTGTAAGAATTCTCAAATTCGATTATCCTTATCATAAATCGAAAGGTCCTCTGGATAACATCAGAACAAAAACAAAACAAGATTTTTTTTCTTTTCATTCGTAATGGAAGAGTTAAGATTGAATACCAGAGAAACGTGTCCTCAATGTAGTTGGGTAATGAGAGAAAGAGAGTGTGAAACATGTAATTTGATCAGCTGTCCTAACACGTTGTGTGGTAATCATTTAGCAGTTATACATACAGATGATTCGATCCATTTCCAATGTGTACATGATCGAAAAATCTGTTTGAATTGCATCGAGTCACCTGATGTAACAGAAACACCAGTAATCTATTTTTGTAGATCTTGCGGAAATTATAAATGCGCTCAATGTAACTTGCCAACATCGGTGTACCCTTTGAAAGTACAATTGGAGACATCTACGTACGATGAAACAACACAAGCTGATCAATATCAATGGGATTTGAATGAACGTCTTCAAGATTTAGCCAAGGAACCTTTCCTATGTCCTCCCTGTTTCTACCGATTTGACAATCCTACACTTGATGCTGATTGATGCCTGGGATCTTGAAATTAGAGGGGATCCACAAATGCCATGGTGTCGAGAGCTGCGGATAGGTTACATGGTGTTGGAGTATGGGATGCACAGGGATTCATTGGGCATGTTTTGGTAATTAATGAACAACTAATTGAACAACAGTAGCTTGGTACTCCGGCTCATGATGGGACATGCATGTGAACTGCTCCACTGATTATAATGTGAACATGATAAGCAGCGGTGGCGGTAAATACATTTTATTTAGATATAATTTATAATATAATGCACCAGGTATCTTTTATAATTGCTATTAATGTATTTGGATACTCTGATACTTTCATACTCTTATACTTTATTCTTTGATGCTTGATGCTTGATGCTTGATGCTTGATGCTTCATACTAGTTTCATTAAAACAATCCAGTTGATGTACTACTGTAGTTAGGGAACTACACAATCATCTGATCTGTTCCCTTATGATTGTTCACCGGTGGTGAACCGTTACCAGGTACGTACGGTACATTACCGGTACAACTTACTTACTTACTAACTACTTGCTCTGTCTACTGGTACAGTACATCCACGCACGCAGTCTAGCCAGCCTACCGTAGCCTACTGTACAACAGACTACCGTATGGTACCAGTACTACTGCATCTACCACCAGGTGCTAGCCTAGGTACGTACGTACCTTGCCGGTGCAACTTACTTACTTACTACTTGCTCTGTCTACAGTACATCCACACACGCAGGCTAGCCAGCCTACCGTAGCCTATTGTACAATGTACCGTATGGTACCAGTACTGGAACATCTACCATCAGGTATGTACCTACTGTACCATCTGATCTGTTCCCTTAGTACATGTTTGTTCACCGGTGGTGAACCGTTACCACCAGTACCTATGCTTTCTTACCGCTGCACCTTACTAGGCCTACAATGTACTTGCTCTGTCTACAGTACATCCACACACCTAGCCTAGCCAACCTAAAGTAGCCTACTGTACAACGTATGTACTGTTTGGTACCAGTAGTACTGGAACATCTACCACCAGGTGCTAGCCTACCGTATCCTAAATACCTCGCCTAGGTTACCGTACCCCTGCTCCCAAAGAACCAAACGCCAGGGAACACGAATGAATCATCAGCATATCTGCATTCCCTACGTACAGTAGTCTAGGCTACTGCCCAGCGAGAATGCAAATGCAAGCAGGGTGGAAATCAACCACCCCAAGGGAACAAACCATCTGATCTGTTACCAGAGGGAAGGAATCGGCTTTTCAGTTCTCTTGCCCAACCTGGGATATTTGACAATTTGAACAGAAGAGAAGAGGTGAATAATAATATGAGTGAAGAAGACAGTGAAAGTAGCTGGGAGGAGGACTCAGAAAAAGAGAAGGAGGACCCAGAGAACGGCAGTACCTTTGAACTCAGTGAAGATGAGGCAATACCTCAAAGAAGGGGTGGATCAAAGAGACCAGTGAGAAGAAGTGATGGACAGGGAGGACAGGAGGATATGGATGAAGAGGAGGAAGTCTACACCATTGCTGATGGCTACAATCTCTCCAAGGATCTACTTGATGAATGGGATAACCCTGCACATAGAGGTGACAGAACACATGAAGTCAGCAATGGTGGGGGACCTGAAGGTGATAGCTTCTCCCAGGAATACAGTGATGAGAGGGGAGGAGGAAATGGTGGAGGGCTGAATGAAGAAGCAGTTCCTGCCGCTCTGTTGCATGGCTCTGTTCCTCTCCCATCCATCCAGCCTTTGGATGCCAATGATAAGATGGATCTGGAAATAGACATGGACTTGGTGATCAGTGCTGGTCCTTGTCTTACAGATGTGGTGATGTCCCTAACAAAGAAAAATTGTACTTGGAATTTTCCAACTAAACAGTCATCAATAAATCACCAGAAA
>OOFW01000091.1_pt1 | contig 12594 bp, 11 predicted proteins | sample 1670271 | NCBI WGS metagenome assembly OOFW01 (sample SAMEA98137918, study PRJEB22522) | marine metagenome | biome: marine biome; feature: marine water body; material: sea ice | place: Arctic Ocean | collected 07-Sep-2015 | depth 1.32 m
ATACAGGGTAGAAGCAATAACCAAGTTGGGAAGAACAGTGACAACTGAATGTCAGACTATTCTTCTCAGCTTCTTTATTTTTTTATTTACTCTTCATTATCATTGAAACTACTCATATCTGTTAATGTGGTCGAGACGCAATTATTGATTGAGCTTGGTTTTATAAAAACTCTGAGCAGCAACATTGAAAACGCAAATAAGGAGAAAAAATCTTAAAGTTTAAGTTTAAGTTTAAGTTTCGAACATTAATTTTTTAACACATCTTGTTCGCCTTGATATAAATAGTTTGAAAAAGTATCTAAGGAGGTTTCGTTAATCTCGGTGATGTAAGCAAAACTACCTTTCATCTTCATTTCATTTTGTTTGGATAGTATTGCTCCATTGATATTTACAAAAGTTAACGTTATGGCTAAATCGGTAATATTGGCAGTAAACATGGGAGTAAATGCTGCATTATTCCAAATCGATATCTGTTGTATAAATTGTTGCTCTTTTTGATAGATTAACTTGCCTTGCAGTTTACCAATCGAATCTTTGCCCAGTTTCTTCATGAACACATTAAATGCCATAACAATATGTTTCTCGTCAGCAGAGACTATAGTCAGACTTTCTTCATTAATCAGCTTGCGTAACTTGAACTGTATATTTTTTGTTTGCTTCTGCTGTTTTTTAGCAAATTTTTTAATTTGTTCGTTAGTCGCAGGTTGTCCATTAATTTGCTTAAGTAACCATGGTTCATTTGCTTGTGGTAAATGTTGTTCGATACTGCTTGATATGTCACCTTCTTCGTTTTGATATCGAAAAATATTATAAGACCAAAGCTGTTTGTTGGTATTTTCAAATTTTATCATAGCGCGATCCACTTTCTCCTTAAAAGATGCGAGTTCGGCTGGAGTATCCTGAGCGGCAACAACGTTGTAACCAGCACAAAAGCAGATCAGTAATATGTAATAATTTTTCTTCATGTTTTTTCATTCTGACTGATTAAAAAGCCAGTCTATGCTTGGGGGTGTGAAATAAAGGTGAAAGCAGCTAACAGCTTGGCCCTGTGAAAGCATGTCTAATGGTGGCTATAGTCCAACATTACTGCATCGAGAACGTGTATTAACAAAAATAAAACGTCGATGATATAGATTGAAGTGGCATATTGAGTTGAGTTAGTTGGTTAAGTTAAAAGCATTATTTTAGCTTTCTTTTGAATTTCACATTCGTTTCACAGACTGTTACATACCATCCCATCTCGAAATATTACTGTGGTGCCACTTTATGTCCTGTTCAATTGAATTAAAAAATGTTTCTCAATCATTTGAAAATTATGCTTCTGAAAAAAGTGCTTCAACTATTACCTTATTTGAAAACCTTGATTTATCAATAAGCCAAGGACAATCGTATGCCATAACAGGTCCTTCTGGTGCCGGTAAGTCGAGTTTACTTATGCTGCTATCTGGGTTAGAAAAACCGACCTCAGGTGAAGGCAGTTTCATACAAGATAAGCAACTATCAAGCCTTGACAATCTTCGCTCAGAAATTGGCTTTATTTTTCAACAGTTTCATTTACTGCCTGAATTAACCGCTTTGCACAATATTGCATTACCTTTGAAATTACGGGGTGACAAACATGCGATTGAAAAAGCTGAACACTGGTTACACAAGGTTGGATTGTCAGATAGGGCTAAGCATAAACCATCACAATTAAGTGGCGGAGAGCAGCAACGGGTTGCCATCGCTCGTGCGTTAGTTTTTTCACCTAAGTTTATATTTGCAGACGAACCAACAGGTAATTTAGACCAAATCAATGCGGATCAAATCTCTGATATTTTATTTTCATGCTGCCAACAGAACAATGCAGGTTTAATCATTGTTACTCACAGCAGTGTGTTATCGAGTAAGGCGCAGAACATTTATTCCCTGGCGAATGGACAACTGGCTAAAAAACAAGGGCTGGCAACATCATGCTAAGCCATCATCTGCAGTTATCTTGGCACTATTTTAAGCAAGAGTACCATCAGCCCCACCAAAAACTATTACGTTGGGTTCAAGGCATTTTAATGATTTTTATTGTGACCTTAACCTTATCAAGTCATACCATTCAAGATTACTTAGAAGGTAATTTGCAAAACCTTTTAGGTGCCGATGTGGTGTTAATTCAAAAGGATAAGTTAACACCTAAGCAACTAAAATCATTAGTAAACTTAAGTAAAAGTGTGGTCAATACACGGCAAATAAGCGCAACCCTAACATTCAATGGAAAATGGCAATCGTCAAAGCTAAAAGCGGTAGGTGATGATTATCCGTTACAAGGTCAATTACTCACGTCAACCTCTTTACAAAGCCCGGCAACAGTGACTACTGGTGGACCTATAGCCGGTAATATATGGTTAGATAGTCGATTATTCGCCAGTTTAACCCTGTCAATGGGTGACTCTATTAATGTAGGTGATCACGCATTTATCCTATCCAGGGTGTTAATTCATGAGCCTGATAGATTGATGGAAGCACATAATGTAGCGATGAGAGCTATGATTAATATACAGGATATGAACACGTTAGCGTTTCCAGCCGATCTTATTCAGCACCGTTATCTTATTGCTGCTGCAAAATCTCAGGTACAGCAACTTATCGATTGGCAAAAAGAACAGCTTCCCGCAGCGCAAATAAACCACAAATTAGGGCCTCATCCGTTAGCATTATTTTGGCAGCGAACTGAAAATTTTTTAGGCTTAGCCTCTATCATTTTATTTTTTATGGCGGCTATTGCGATTGAGCAAATAGCCCAAATTCACTTAAAAAAAGAACAGTATTTTTCAGCTATTTGTATGAGTTTAGGCGCGTCAAAAGCCACTGGCCTTCAGTTGTCACTGCTTAAATGGTTCATTAATGTGTTGGTGTTAATACCTGTAGTGATGATTTTATCTTGGGCATTTCACTGGCTGATTGTTGGTTGGTTATCGAAAAAATTCTCGCAAATCACTTGGCAATTAGATATTTGGCTTACTTTTAAAGCTGTAGCGACAAGTGTATTACTGTTTGCTGTATTTCATGCACCTGTTTGGCTAACGTTATGCCAAACATCAGTGTCGAAGTTGTTTCAGCATGATCAAAAAAGCATACCCTTAGGTTTAGCTAAAATATGTGCCTTGGTAGTGCTTGTTTTGGTGGCCGTCAAATACTCAGATAATGGCTTATTAACCATTATGTTATTAGGCAGTATCTTAATCACCATCATATTAATGGTGGCTATTAGCTGGGTGGTCTTAACCTTGGGCGAAAAAACCACTCAACAATTTTCAGGATTAGTCCCTTTTGCTCTATTTATGATGAAGCAGCGTTTATTCAGTAAAAGTACCCAAATTTTGGGGATCGGATTAAGCATATTTTTATTATTGTTTACATTAATGTTTTTAAAAGACTTAGGCGACACCATGACATCATATCAAAGAACACATAATGGTAATGTCATGGTGTCACAAGCTAGCCAGATACAAATGAATGGGATTGAGCAATGGTCTAAAGTCAATGATATTGACATGCGTCAATCTAAACCTTACTTCTATGCCAAAGTAGTGAAAATTAATAATCAAGCACTCTCTACATATATAACAAAACCTAGTGACAGCTTAGCAACATTATCTAACGCTATTCGACTTCACTGGACTAACGCTATTCCCAATGCCAACCGCTTGGTTCAAGGTCAATGGTGGGTAAAAGACACCACAGATTGGCAACAAATATCTATTGAACAAGAAGTGATGACCGATTTAGGGTTATCTCTTGGGGATGAGCTGACCTTTATTATTAACCAACAAAGTTTTACCTTTAGGATCACTGCAAGCCATGTATATAAACCGGGGGCGGGTTCAATAATATTTTGGATACAAATGCCGCAAATTGCTATGCAACATATCGACGCCCCCCAATACAATATGGCAAGTTTAGAACTGAATGACGAGCAATGGCCTCTGCTTGGCCAGTTATGGCAAAAATATCCCACAATCCGCATGATATCTCTACAAGAGTTGACACAAAAATTCGATGATACCTTAGGCATGATCACTAAAGTCATTAGTGGTTTTGCCGGGATGATTATTTTACTCGCCATCATTGTTATTTTGTCTTCAATTAATGCACTTGAAGGCAAAGAAAAGAACAAGAATAGTGTGATCATGAGCTTTGGCTTTTTAAAAAGCACCTGTTTGCAGCTAAACATGATTGAATGGTTAATTACCGCACTAATCATTGCAACGGGGGCGATAGTAGGTACTTACATTACTGGTATGTTAATTTATCAATCACAGTTCTCACTTCCTTATCAGCCCAATTTTGTGATTTTGTTGATTACTTTGAGCATCATTTTGAGCATCGTCACCTTATTAGGTATTTATGCCAGCCGTCATAGTTTAAAAAGTTCGGTGAAACAATTAATGGCCGAGACGTAAACTGATTATTTATATTTCACATCTGTTTCACTTTGTATTTGTCACACTGTTCGCATAATTCGCATAATTCGCGCAGTTCGCATAATCCGCATAATCCGCGCAGTTCGCGCAATTTGGATACAGGCAAATGAAACAGATGAATATTTTAAAACAGTCATTATTAATTATCGCGACGTTATTGATCGCTACATTACCGGCACAAGCTGCAACAAACAGTAGAAAAGTTTGAATGGTAGTCAGTAGTAATGGTCAAGGCAAAGTTCAACCAGATTATGAGTTTAATGAATTCTCGAAAGCTTATAGGGTTTTTAAAGATAACGGGCTAGCTGTTGATATCGCCAGCCCTAAAGGTGGGCCAGTAGAAGCGGATAAATACGCCCCAAGTAAAAGCCACAATGCCAAAGTATTAATGGATCAAGCCATTATGGGAAAACTTAATAACACCCTCGCCACAAACCTAATAGATGCTAAAGCTTATACGGCAGTGTTTGTGGTGGGCGGCACAGGTGCGATGTTTGATTTGCCTAACGATAAGGCACTACAAAATGTTATTACTCAAATATGTTTGTGGTGGGCGGCACAGGTGCGATGTTTGATTTGCCTAACGATAAGGCACTACAAAATGTTATTGCTCAAATATATCAACAACAAGGCGGTGTCGCTGCAGTGTGTCATGACCCCGCAGAATTAGTTAATGTCAAACTAAAAGATGGTAGTTATTTGTTTGCCAACAAAGCGATAAACAGTTTTACAAATGACGAAGAAATACTATTTGGGCAAAAATGGATCAATGATTTTGAGTTTATGCTAAAAGATAAATTAGTTGAGCGTGGCGCTAAGTTTGAATCGAACCAAATAATGTTAAGCCATGTTGCTATTGATGGTCGTTTGATAACCGGCCAAAATCCTACTTCAACTATCGATGTCGCCAGCGCATTAGTAAAGAGTTTAGGCTTAACCCCGGTGCCAGTAGACATGGACTTAAAAGACAAGACTATGGCGCTGGTCGCTAAATTTATCGGCGGTGACACATCAGCTATTCAAACCTTTGCGAGTAACCAAGAGCAATATAATATTTCTTAGTGGGTATGTATGGTTTCTACTTTTTAAAGATTGCCGATACACCACTCGATTTGGAACAAGCATTAGCATTGATGTTGGTTGCACAAAAATCAATTAACAAAGCAACGCTAGATATGAAAATTGCAGGAACGCAGACTACATTAGGCAAAACTGAGCATGCAAAAGCGACCTTAAATCAGTTGATTTCTGCAAGGCCCGATTACAAACCTGCACAAGACATGCTAAATACGTTATAACTTAGCAGTCCTTAATATTTTCCATGTAAATAGCATTTACTGATGGTGTTTTTTAAGGGCTCATTAATTCGAGGCACTCAATGAATAGCCAGTCTTTATATATTTTAGTCGTTGAAGACCAGCAAAGTATCGCCCAAAATATTGCTAACTACTTAGGCTCTAAAGGTCACGTATTAGATTTTGCAGATCGAGGCGACCAAGGGTTAGAGCTGGCTTTAAACAACCATTATGACCTAGTTATTCTCGACTTAAATTTACCAGTAATGAATGGTCTTGATGTTTGCCAACAACTACGTGAAAAAGCCGGTCACCAGGTGCCAATTATCATGTTAACCGCAAGAGACAGTATTGCTGATAAAATTTCTGGTTTTAACATAGGCGCAGATGATTATTTAACCAAACCTTTTTCTTTAGAAGAACTTGAGGTTCGTTGCTTCGCTCTATCAAGACGCCATTTATTACAAACCAGTGATACCTTAACATTTGATCAGCTGGTCATTGATAGACCAAGGCAACAAGTAACACGTTGTGGACAAACTCTTGAATTGCATAGTATGGGCTACCGCATTCTTTGTATATTGGCTGAAGCATATCCACAAGTGGTGAGCCGCTCTAAGATATCTCAAAAACTATGGGCAGATGAGCCAACAGAATCTGATGCACTTAGGTCTCACATATATCAGTTACGAAATATCTTAGATAAACCTTTTGATTATCCGATGATAAAAACGATGCATGGGATTGGTTTTGTTTTAGAGGTTAAAAGTAATGGCTGAAATACATCAACAACAGCAACAAAATTCGAAAAAATTTCATAGTTTAAGTCGCCAAATAGTCAGTCAATTTTGTTTGTTTACCTTTTTGATTTCGACAATTTACGGCATGTTTTGCTTTATCTTAATGTACACCTTGGAAGATTCGTTTATTGAGCGGGATATTAAGCAAGAAGCACAATATCTGCAGCAGGCTTATGAGCAAAACAATAGCTGGCCAGTGCCTCGGGTAAGTTATATGCAACTATACTTCTCAAAAAATTCATTACCCGAGGATATAAAACAAATCTATATTGATGAGCCAAAAAGAAATGAGTTTGCTGGTAATAACGGTCGGCACTATCACTTATTGGCCTTGCCCAAAACACAGAATACTTACTTAGTTGCTGAAGTAAGTGAAATGTTACTCGTTAGGCCCATCACTGAAGGTATATTAAAAGTGATGATTGTTAGCGGCTTAATATTAGTCTTACTAGCCTTCATTATGGCCTGGAAGCTTGGTAAAAAGGCCGCTAGGCCATTAAAAAAACTTGCCGAACTAGTTAATGGAGTGGCCCCAGAAAACATTCCAGATAAGTTTGCTGAACAGTTTCCAAATAATGAAATTGGGATCTTAGCGCAAACCCTAGAAAACGCGATGCTGAGACTTAACCAAAGTTTGCTCAGAGAGAAACGCTTTACGCGTGATGTGAGCCATGAACTTAGAACCCCCGTGGCTATTATTAAAAATGCAGTAGAGGTTTATCGCAATCAACATGCAGCTGATGAAAACCATCCAGTTATCGATCGTATATCTCAAGCAAGCACTCAAATGGAACAAACAGTGACCACACTGCTAACTCTTGCAAGGGAAGAGCATACCGAAGCACACAAAAAGCATATAAAAATACTGCCATTAATTGAGCAGTCTATTATTGACCAAAATCACCTTATCAATAACAAACCAATAAAGGTCGAAGTCAACGACAATTGTGATGTACAAGTCTATGCACAGTCAGGCATGTTAACGGTATTACTAGATAATTTAATCGGCAATGCATTTCAATACACACAAGCAGGTAAAGTCACGATTGAGATGCAAAATAATAGACTTATTATTGCTGATACGGGTCCAGGCATTGATCCAAGTATTTCGGACAAAGTGACTGAACCAGCAATAAAGGGCCTGCAAAGCACTGGTTACGGCTTTGGTTTGTCTATTGTAAAACGTTTATGTGAACACCAAAACTGGTCTCTAATGCTTTCAAATGAGCAAGGAACCAAAATCTCAGTCACTTTTGAATCATCAAATAGTTAGAGCCGCCATCAGCGGCTATTGGCTTGTGTGTCATTTGAGTGGATGATTATTTGTAATCTAATTAAAGTTTGAAAGTTTGAAAGTTTGAAAGTTTGGAAGTTTGGAAGTTTGAATTAAATGAATAATCGTTATCCTAATGGCAACTAATGCGACAGACTGTGTAAAGACTAACTTTCCGACGTTGACAATGCGTTGCTGTGTCAAATAAACAAAGGATTAACCGCAAATCACTATCAATATTCTTTGTAGAGAAGGTTTATAAGTCAAAACACAAGACGAAAATCCATAAATTTGAGTTTTTACATAGCCTTGCGACATTACGGACATTAGGATATTAACTGATTTAAGATTGAGAACGATATTAAATGATGGTCACCTTTAAGCAAAGCTCAAAGCCTTAGCAGCATTTTCATCCGCTCTGTCTTTGGAGTGACTAGTGCCCCCCGCAGTTTCGACCCAAAAATCTGCCCAGAATACGACCAAAATCTGGTACATTCAGCGCTAAGACACTTCGGCAATGCATTGCGTACAGAGCTACAACAAAACATAGACTTATTACGCAAATTACTTGATCAGAAAACGGTAATGGCAAGTGACCCAAAAGATTCTATCTCAATGAATATTAGAGCCAGTTATCTTGAACCTCTGCACTATTTACAAATCGAATTGCTTAAAAGGATAAGGCAACTAGACGATGAAGAACATGACGTAACACTAGAACTCGCCATGATGGTGACTATAGCCTGGATAGCTTTTGGGATGAGGAATACGGGTTAAACAAAGTAAATCGAATAGCCCATGGAAAAATTGTTTCTGGATTCTGTTCCTTCTTTGTTGCGCGCACTCCTAATAACTTTCCAAGGACGGTGAGGTTATTGCTAAAAAAGTATGATTAAAGACCGATTAAAGACCGATTAATATCCAAAACGTCTTTATGGTAAGTGTAAGTGAATGCTAAATAACAAGCATAAAAGGGCTACTTTAAATGGCCCTTTTATACTTAGCTTTATTTTGCGTTAAGCCTATTTTACCTGCTCAAAAATTGACGCTAATTTGTACCAGGTAAGCATACGTGTTGGTTAAGTTTACCGTTGCGGGTCAGTCGACTCGGTATCTGACGAACCATTGGCTAGGTTTGATTCAGCATTAGCGTCACCCGTAAGGAGAGATGCGACAACACCTCCAGAAACAAGATTTTCAAGGGACCCGCCAAGGCCTAATTCGTTTAGTAAGGCAGAAACTACAGGAGCTTGCGCTTTATAGCCTAATGCAGCATTTGTAAGCTGTGACATAGGATCACCGCCCGAGGTGGTACCACTAGGTATATTTGAAGCACCAGCGGGCACTCCGCCATAACCTTGAAGTATCTTAATACCTTCTATGTTCTTAAGAGGCTCAACAGCTTGTGCAACAACCTTAGGCAACGTTTCAAGGGTGGCTAGTATTCGACGAAGTTCAACTTGTTCTTCACTGAGGGCATTATCAGCTTCATTCAGCATACGACGACCTTCAGCGTCAACAGCATATTGCTTTTCATCCGCTTCAGCCTTCATTATGATTGCGTCCGCATCAGCTCTGGCAATAATCAGCTTGGCATCCGCATCATCTTGAGCAGCTTTCTTAGTGGCTTGTGCAGCAACAGTGATACCGACTGCTTCACGCTCAGCCACTTTGCGTGCGTCAATAACTTCAATTTGCTTCTGACGTTCAGCTTTAGCCACTTCACCGGCTGTAATGACACCTTCTTCCTTGACCACTCTGTCTTGTTCTGCTTCTGCGGCCTTAGCACGTGCAGCAGATTCAGCTTCTGACTTTTCAGCAATAATAATTTGGCGTTCTTGCTCAGCCACTTCAAGGTCACGCTGTTGATTAATTTTCATTTTGTCAATGGCTAATTTCTTCTCAATTTCTGCTGCTTCAATAGCACGGCTTTTAGCAATTTCTGCTGCTTCAACAGCCAGGTTTTTCGAAATTTCGGCTTCACGTTCTTTCTGCTCTTGTTCTTCACGCTTAGCTGCGATTAACGCTTTCTGCTCAGCTTCTTTAACCTGAATTTCCTGCTGTTGGGCAATTTCGGCTTCACGTTTTTGTTGCTCAATTGCAAGTGAATCCTTTTCGGCCTCAAGATTACGTTGCTCAATTGCAATGCGATTTTCTTGTTCAACTTCGTTAGTACGCTGTTTACGACCTTCAATAGTTTCAGCAAGTTTTGCACGACCTTGAGCATCAAACGCGTTATTTTCGTCGAAATATTCAAGCTTAGTTTGATCAAAGCTAGTGAGTGAAACGGATTCAAGTTCAAGACCATTTTGCGCCAACTCATCAGCAATGGCATTTTGTACAGCAAGAATGAAGTCAGGACGATTCTTATGCAGTTCATCCATTGACATAGAAGCGGCTGCAGAACGAAGCGCACCGACAAACTTAGACTCCATTAACTCTTTGACTTTATCTGGGTCATCTAAGCGATCGCCCAGTGCTTGAGCAGCTTTGGCAATAGAGTCAGTATCACTTGCTACTCGCACATAAAAGTCAGCACCGACATCAACACGCATACAATCTTCTGTGATCAATGCTTCGCCTTCTCTTTTCTCTACGCGAATACGTAACGTGCGCATATTGACTCTCATTAGCTCTTGAAAGCCAGGGATCAACATTACGCCACCTGTTGTGATGACTCTTTCGCCACCTAATCCAGTTTTCACTAATGCAGAATCTTTGGTGGATTTTTTATACATTCTCGATAAAGAAAATCCGACTATAAAAAGTACAAGTAATAAGATACCTGCGGCTATTGCATAACCAATAATGTTACTTAATTCCATTTATAATACTCCGTAGTGCATTGTTTGAGGGTGTAAAGTTTTTGAGTGTTTAAAATTAAAAAAGACAGAATGCGACTTAGTTTTCATAAGGAATAGCAAGCCAAATTGCACTACTTTTTTTTTGTTCAACGAGAATAACGTGGTTGTTTTGATTGAGAACAATATCATTATCCATTGCTTGTATTCTTATATTATGAGAAGTATTGTGCTCATCTAGCACTACTCCCATAGCAAATTTTGTAAATGTTGCATTACCAATTGTTACCTTGGCAACCCGGCCTGAAAAAGTGTCAGTACTAACAGCTGTGGTTTCAAATCGAGGAAAGACTCTAGCAAATACCTTGCAGAACACTCCATTTATCATAAAAGACACAATAGCCACAGGAACTATGCTTAACCACATTGGTATAAAACCTACTATAGAATTGGATATTGCGTTGACTGCATATCCGAGAATAGAAAATAAGCCAAAAAAGAATGTTAGCCAAATAATAAACGGCACTTTACCCAAACCTAAAAGAGTTAAATGGCCACCTAAATCGGTATCAGCATCAAAATCAATTAAACTATCGAAAGCATGACTTAGACTCATGCCAGTAAGCCATCCCAACACTTCAAAAACAAAAAGGATAACCAAAAAAGAAAGGGCAAAAAAATAAGGGGCGTTAGCTTCGTGGGTCAAAAATTCAATAACCATACTGTATCCTTACAAATGTGAATCCAGAAAGAATAAACGATGCACAGCATCTATTCAACTACCTTGGTATTAGGGCCTGGAAGATACACTTAACTAAGTGACTGGCAAAGAAAGGAATGTTAGCGGTTATTAGGGATACCTTATATTAGCAGCAATTAATTGCCACTGAAATTACCTAATCACTGATCTGCTGAGCCTTCCAACGATTATTAATCCTTTTCAACTCACCATTATCCGTTAAAGTGAAAATAGCCCTATTAATTTTATTCAACGTATCAGCGTTTAATGTTTTTTTACTCAACATAATAAAAATATCAGCGCTATAGACATGCAAAGAGTGCTGTTCAAACTCGTTTTCCATCTGATATTTTTTTACAAAAGATTGCAAAGTGTTAGGGTCGACAAAAAATCCATCTAAATGACCTTTCATCAATAAAGTCACGTTCTGTTCAAGATCGATCACTTCACTTATGTTCCCTTGAAAACCAACGGTATTGATTAGTTTTTCATAGTCTTCGCCATAATAATAACCACTTTCAACACCCAATATGTATTTACTACCCTGTAAATCAGATAAGTGTCGGAGGTGTATATTTTTGGCGTTGCCTTTTTTGACGAACAGTTTTACCGTCTCTGTTCGGTAGGGTGCGGAGAAATAGGCAAACTCTTCTCGATTTTTTGACCATGAAGCGCCCATAGCTAGATCCATCTTACCTGTTCTAATAAAATGTAAGTGTGTCTTCCAAGGTATCTCAGCAGTGGTAAAATTTAATTTTGCTTCGATCATAATAGCGTTAAAAGAATCAATATCTAAACCGACAAGTTGACGGCTTTTATTGTGATACTGATAGGGATACCACAACTCCCAGCCCACAGATAAGCCTTTAGATTTAACCTGAGGCGCAAACAGCATGATGGTCAACAAAAATACAAATTTAGATTTCATCGGCTTATATGATTAAACAAAACAAACCATACCATATCAACATTAAGGTAAGACGCCATATTTTATCGCCATTAAATTTGGACAAACATAGGCACAGTGTTTCTTTTTTTAAGCAGGCATCGTCTAAAATATTTCCTTCAGGCAATAAAAAAGGCCACCTAGGTGACCTTTTTTAATAAGCAAATTTCAGCTACTTATAGTATTTTAGAAACCACACCAGCACCTACAGTACGGCCACCTTCACGGATTGCGAAGCGTAAACCTTCGTCCATCGCGATAGGGTGAATCAAATCAACTACGA